>CEVS01057308.1_pt1 | contig 24304 bp, 22 predicted proteins | sample 361571 | NCBI WGS metagenome assembly CEVS01 (sample SAMEA2623850, study PRJEB7988) | marine metagenome | isolation source: saline water (ENVO:00002010), including | reverse complement strand
CTATCATTATTTAATTCTTTAAAAGTAAATAGTTTTTAATAATATTGCATGGTAATACTTACATAAAAAGATTCCTATGAAAAATTTTGTTGAAGAGTTAAAATGGAGAGGAATGATTCATGACATGACACCGACAACAGATAGTTATCTCTCAAATAATAAAACTGTAGGTTATATTGGTTTTGACCCAACTGCAGATTCGCTACATATAGGTAATCTGGTACAGATTATGACACTCGTTCATTTTCAGAAATGTGGCCATTCCCCAATAATTTTAATTGGTGGAGCTACTGGAATGATTGGTGATCCTTCTGGAAAAAGTAAGGAGAGAAAGTTTCTAGATTCTGAGACAATTGATAACAATCAGAAAAAAATAAAAATTCAATTTGAGAAATTTCTAAAATTCACAGGTGATAATAGTGCGTCAATTGTGAATAACAAGACCTGGTTTGAAAATTTTAACCTTCTTGACTTCTTAAGAGATATTGGAAAAAATATCAATATAAACTACATGATGTCAAAAGAGTCTGTAAAAAATCGATTAGAGACTGGAATATCATTTACTGAATTTTCATACCAGTTGATTCAGGGTTTTGATTTCCTCTGGTTATGGAAAAATAAAAATGTAAAAATACAATTTGGTGGTTCTGACCAATGGGGAAATATACTTACTGGAAATGAATTAATTAGGAAGGTAACTAATGGTGATTCGTATGCTCTTACTACTCCTTTAATTACCAAATCTGATGGTGGGAAATTTGGAAAAACAGAAGATGGAAATGTATGGTTGGATCCTGTAAAAACAAGTCCTTATAAATTTTATCAATTCTGGATAAATGTATCAGATGAAGATGCAATTAAATTTATCAAAATTTTTTCTTTAAAAACTGAAGATGAAATTAATGATTTGATTGCTAATCACAAGAAAGAACCTCACCTTAGAATATTGCAAAATGCTCTTGCTGATGAGATAACTGAAATTGTTCATAATAAAAATGCACTAGATGTGGCAAAATCTACATCTAACATTCTATTTGGAAAATCTACCAAAGATGACTTTAATGCTTTAAGTGAGGAAATGATGGAGTCTATATCTACTGCGGTACCATGTATTAAAATAAAGAAATCAGATATAAGTAAAGATATGAAAACTGTACTTACAGAATCATGTGAATTTAAAATTTTTTCATCGAAGTCAGAGATTGTAAGAATGATAAAAAACAATGGACTTATGATCAATAAAGAAAAACTCAAAGATGATCAATACGTTATATCTAGTAACTTACATTTTAATAAATATTTATTAATTCAAAAGGGTAAAAAGAATTATACTTTTATTATTGTCGAATAAACTTATATTTGTGGTAAAATTTAAATGTTATGCAAAGTTCTAAATTAGTTTCAGTTATTGTTGTTTTATTATTTGGTCTAACCATATTATTCTCTTTCGCTTCAAGTATATTTTATGTTATTGAATCTACAGAAAGAGCTGTAATCTTTTACAAGTTTGGGAAAGGTCTTGACAAAGAAAATGTGGTAACTCCAGGCTTTGGGGTTAAGGCTCCGTGGAATGACCTATATAAATTTGATATCACTGATAATTTAGTTGAGGAAACAATCGATGTCCTTGACGGTAGTGGTTTAAGTATAAATGTTGATGTAACTATGAATTTTCATCTTAATTACGACAGTGTCGGAGAAATTTACGAAACATATCAGTTTGATTTCTTAAGAAGATTAGTTAGACCTGTTTTTAGGTCTACAGTAAGGGATGTGATGGGTAGATATACAGCAGAAGAAATTTATTCTACTAAGAGAGCTGAAGTTGAAAATCTAATCCAAGAAGAAGCTAGTGAGGTTTTAAGGCAACCAGGTAATAACATAATAATGAAATCTTTACTTATAAGATCAATTACATTACCAGCTCAAATCAAGGGTGCTATTGAGAATAAGTTACAGCAAGAACAGGAAGCACTTGCCTATCAGTACAGGCTTGAGAGAGAGAAGAGTGAAGCTGATAGGATTAGGATCGAGGCACAAGGTAGAGCTGATGCTAATAGAATAATTAATAATAGTTTAACTCCAAATCTACTCAAGATGAGAGGAATTGAAGCCACTAGCAAGCTAGCTGAGTCTCCAAACTCAAAGATTGTTGTAGTAGGTAGTGGTAAAGATGGTTTACCATTAATCCTTGGAGGTAATAATTAATATGACTAAATCCGCGAAATTATCTTATAACGGAAAAGAGATAGAATTACCACTCTTAACAGGAACTGAGAATGAAGATGCTATTGATATCTCTAAAATTCGTTCAGAAACTGGTCTGATTACCTTAGATAAGGGCTACAAAAATACTGGAGCTACAACAAGTAAAATAACATACCTTGACGGTGAGAAAGGTATCTTAAGACATAGGGGTTACTCTATTGAGGAGTTAGCTTCAAAGTCATCTTTTACAGAAGTTTGTTATCTTCTAATATATGGTGAGCTTCCTACACAAGATCAGTTAGATGCATTTGAACACGAGATAAGGTTTCATACATTAGTTCATGAGGATTTCAAGATAATTTTAGAAGGATACCCCTCAAAAGCACATCCTATGGGTGTTTTATCATCTTTGATCACAAGTTTAACAGCTTTTTATCCCGAGTCATTAGATCCTAGTAGATCTAGAAAGTTAGTGGATTTAAGTATTGCTAGGATATTAGGAAAGTTTCCAACATTTGCCGCTTGGTCATTTAAGAAGAGGAATGGTCATCCTATAATTTATCCAGATAATAGCCTTGATTATTGTTCTAATTTCTTAAAGATGATGTTTGAGTTACCTTCAATGCCATACGTACAAAATCCAGTAGTCACAGATGCACTAAATAAGTTGTTAATACTACACGCAGATCATGAACAGAACTGCTCTACTTCTACAGTTAGAATTGTTGGGTCCGCACAGTCTAGTATTTATCCATCAATATCTGCTGGAATAAATGCATTGTGGGGTCCTTTACATGGTGGAGCAAATCAAGCTGTAATAGAGATGCTTGACACAATAATGAATGACAATAACGACATCGATAAGTATATCAAAAAAGCTAAAGATAAATCTGATCCTTTTAGGTTAATGGGTTTTGGTCATAGAGTATATAAAAACTTTGATCCAAGAGCAAAAATAATTAAGAAAGCCGCAGATAATGTTCTTGAAAAACTTGGAGTTGATGACCCAGTTTTGGATTTAGCTAAGAAGTTAGAGCAAATAGCTCTAGAAGATGAATATTTTGTCGAGAAAAAGCTATACCCTAATGTAGACTTTTACAGCGGAATAATTTACCGAGCACTTGGTTTCCCACCTGAGATGTTCACTGTTATGTTTGCTTTTGGAAGATTACCTGGATGGATATCACAGTGGGTTGAGATGAGACAAAATAAAGAACCACTTGGTAGGCCTAGGCAAATATATTTCGGAGAAAAAGAGAGGAGTTACGTTAATATAAAAGATCGTTAATCGTACTTTCTATCAAGAATCTCTTTCAAAATAAAAGCTTCTTTTAATCCATTTTTAGATTTAATTTTATCCCTGATATTGTTACGACTATTAGTTGTTTTTTTTCTGCTTTCATCAATTTTCTTTTTATCATTTATTGATTCTATAATAGCTTCATCTGTTTCTTCTTTTTCTTTATTTATAAGATCAGTTTCTACTTCAGCAGTATTAACAGAAATAGTTTCATCAAGAATCTCCTTTTCAATTATTGGATCTTTTATCTCTGGATATACATTAATTTCCTCCCTCACTTCTTCTACTTTTTCGGGGGATGTAATCTTATTATATAATTCTGAAAGATCATTAGAAAAGCTTTCTTCTTTTTTCTTTTTATCTAACACCTCTCCGTCAGAAGGCTTCTTTTTCTTTGAAAAATAGTTTGATAACCAAGCTATTAATCCAAAGATTATAGGACCTATATATTCTGTTAAATCAGGGAAATCCATGTTATATATATTATATTTATTTTATCAAAAATAATTCATAAATCTTAATGAGGTTAAATAAAATTGAAATAAAAGGTTTTAAAAGTTTTGGAGACAAAACAATTATTAACTTCAATAAAGGGGTTACAGGTATAGTTGGACCAAATGGATGTGGTAAATCTAACATAGTTGATGCTATAAGATGGGTTCTTGGGGAGCAGAAAACTAGTCTTTTGAGATCAGATAAGATGGAAAATGTTATATTTAATGGTAGTAAGTCAAGAAAAAAGCTCCAATTAGCTGAAGTTTCTATATCATTTGATAATACTAAAAATTTAATACCTACCGAATACGCAACCGTTACAGTAACGAGAAAGTATTTTAGGTCCGGAGATAGTGAATATCTTTTAAACGATGTTAAATGTAGATTAAAAGACATAACAAACCTATTTCTTGATACTGGAATATCATCCAATAACTATGCTATAATTGAGCTCTCTATGGTTGATAATATTTTAAATGATAAAGACAATTCAAGATTAAGTTTATTTGAGGAGGCAGCTGGGATATCTAAATTTAGAAAAAGAAAAAAAGAGACTTTTAACAAGATAAGACAAACTGAATCCGATCTTGATAGAGTTGAAGATCTTGTCTACGAAATAGAGAAAAATCTAAGGTCATTGAAAAGACAAGCAAAACAAACAGAAAAATATTATTCCTATAAAGAAGAATATAAAAATGTAAGCATAAATGTTGCACTTAAAAGCTCTGAAAGTTCTAGAAAAAAATTAGATGAAAATAAAGTAAAGCTTGGTAAGATAGAAGATGAAAACACAAAGGTTTCTTCAGAATTAGCAAAGAAGAATGCAGATATTGAATCATCTAAATCATCTCTAATTCCTTACGAGAAGAAGTTGCAGTCAAAGCAAGAGTCATTGAATAGAATTCTTGATAAAATAAGAGATCATGAAGAATCGGTAAGGATTAAAGCAGAAAAGAGAAAAATTTTAAATGAGAATGTATCAGAATTAATTAAAAGCATAAAATTTGATGAAGAAAGCAATAGCCGATCAAAATTTTCTATAACAAGTATAGAGAAAGAAGTTAAGTCAGTTAAGAAAAGTATAGATAAGACTTTAGGTAGACTTGATGAAAATAAGAAAGAATACCTGAAATACGAGGAGAAATTAAAGAATCAAAACATAAAAATTTCAGATATAAAAGATGTTGAGGATCAGTTTCATGAAATTAGTAATAACATTAAAAACATTGCAAATAAAAAACATCAGCTTGTTAAGCTTATGTCCTTAGAGAAAATTGATAAAACAAAAGTCTTAAAAAACCTTAACTCTCTTGATTTAGAAATACAATCTATTGAGAAATCATTTAAAATTATTGAAGATTTATTTAGGGCTGATAATAAAGAGACTATAAGAATAAATAAGTTGTTTTCAGATAAGTCTAAAGATTTATCTACTACCGAAATTGATTATAATAATTTAAAGTCTAAACTTGAGTCACTAGAAAAGGAGCTTGAATACAAATCAATTACTTATGATTTTAACGAGAAAAGAATTAATAAAAATCAATTAAAGTTAGAGGAATCAGAAAATGAAATAAATAGTTTGTCTACTATAGATGATGAGAAAGACGATATTTTAGTAAAACTTTATGATGATAAATCAATATATGAGAGTGATCTAGAAAATTCTGAAAATGAATACTATAAAATAAAATCTAATATTGACATAGATGACACCTCTGTCAGAGAATTACAGAAGAAAAAAGATATTAATATAGAGTTAATAGATGAGTTGAAAGCTGGTATTTATGATACAGAGTTAGATTTAAACTCAATAAACCAAAGAATTTCTGTAGAGTTTGATTTAAAACTCTCTGATTGTAAAATTGATACCAATCTTTTAAATAATAACTCTATAGAAAAACTTGAATCAAGAAGAGATAAATTAAAAGATAAGATCGAAAAAATTGGTCAAATTAACCCATTAGCTATGGAAGCTTATAAAGAGATTAATGAAAGACACGAATTTATAATTAAAGAGAGAGAAGATTTATTTGAAGCAAAAGATTCACTCTTAAAAACCATTCAAGAAATAGATTTAGTTGCTAAAGAATCATTTATTAACTCTTTTGAGAAAATTAAAGATAACTTTAAGACAGTGTTTAGATCATTATTTACCGAAGATGATGACTGTGATTTAGTTATTAATGATCCAGATAACCCTCTTGAATCTTCAATTGAGATAATGGCAAAACCAAAGGGTAAAAAACCACTTACAATAAATCAATTATCAGGAGGTGAGAAAACACTTACCGCCACTTCTCTCCTATTTGCAATATATCTATTAAAACCTGCTCCTTTTTGTGTTTTTGATGAGGTAGATGCTCCTCTAGATGATAATAATATCGATAAGTTTAACAAGATAATTAATAAATTTTCATCAAGTTCTCAATTTATCATTGTCACACATAACAAAAGAACAATGAACAATGCCGATATAATTTATGGAATAACAATGCCTGAGCAAGGTGTTTCTAAAGTAGTTCCTGTTGACTTAAGAAATTTAAAAGTATAAAGAATGAAAAGAGGTTCATTTAATTCAAAATTAGGATTCATACTTGCCGCATCTGGCTCTGCTGTAGGATTAGGTAATATCTGGAAGTTTCCATTCGAAGTAAGTAATGGAGGAGGTGCTGCCTTCCTTATCATGTACTTATTTTTCTGTTTCATACTCTGTTTTCCTGTCATAGTATCTGAAATTGCAATTGGAAGGAAAACAAAAAAGAATGCTATTGGTGCATTTAACTCACTTGGTCATCGAAAGTGGAATTTTATTGGGAAAATGGGTGTATTATGCGGTATTCTTATATTATCATTTTATACTGTGGTTGCGGGATGGGTTCTCGGGTATGTTATAGAGATGGTTAACGGAAATTTTGATATATCTAACAACTTTGGATCTTACGTGAACAATATAGAAAACGTATTTTTATATTCTATTTTATTTATGTTTTTTACTGCACTTATAGTTTCTAGAGGTGTTGAAAAAGGTATAGAGAAGGCAGCAAAAATATTAATGCCCTCACTTATAATTATAATTCTTACACTAATAATATATGCATTAACTCTTCCTAATTCTATTGATGGAATAATCTTCTATCTTGTTCCTGACTTCTCACAAATCAATTTAACTGTAGCAGGCAACGCATTAGGTCAAGCTTTCTTCTCACTCTCTCTAGGTATGGGAATGCTTATAACATACGGGAGTTATGTTGATAGCAAGAATAATATAATTAATTCTGCTGCATTAATTACCCTCACTGATGTTGGAATTGCTTTTTTATCTGGTCTGATTATATTTCCATTTGTATTTTCATCTGGTATTGAGACGGAAGGAGGTCCGGGTTTAATATTTCAGGTATTTCCAAAAATATTTCAAAATTTAGGAGATGTAACTGGTATTGTTGTTGGATCAACATTTTTCATTCTTTTATCCTTCGCTGCAATAACCTCGACTGTATCATTACTTGAAGTTCCTGTCAGTTATTTAGTTGACGAGTATAAAATCGATAGAAAATATTCTGTTTGGATTGTTGCCTTCTTAATTTTATTAATAGGAATACCATCGGCTTTATCTCAAGGTAAATATGAGTTTTTTAGTCAATTTATTACCTATTTTGGATCTGAGAAACCAATTGATTTTATGACATTTATTATAGATGTCTCTAATGATACACTATTGCCTTTTGGAGGTTTTATGATAACGATGTATGTTACATACATTTGGAGGAAAAAAAACCTTTCAGAAGAAATAAGTAAAGGAAATCCGAGTTATAAAGGTTCAGCTGTTGAAAAATATATTAATTTCTCAGTATCATATGTTTGCCCACTTATACTAGGTTCAATTTTTTTAATTACTTTCTTAAATAAGTTTTTTGGGATATAAATTTATTCAAATCTTAGTGACTCGATAGGATCTAATGCACTTGCTTTTTGTGCAGGTATATAACCACTAAGTATACCAACAACTGTACTTATTATTAGTGATACAGCTATCCATAACCAAGGTACAATAAAACTTCCTCCTCCAATATAAATGGTTACTAAATTACCAAATATCATACCAAATATTATACCACCAACACCACCTATTAAACAAATTAGGATAGATTCTAATAGAAATTGATTTTTTATAATAGCTGGCGTAGCCCCAACAGATTTTCTTAGTCCGATTTCCTTAGTTCTTTCCGTTACTGAAACTAACATTATATTCATTAATCCAATTGATGCACCAAGTAGAGTAATAAATCCGATAGTAAATCCTCCAATTTTAAGATATCCTGATATTTCACCTAACCTTTCGTCAAGAGATTCATTCTTTTCTATATCAAATGAATCATCTGTCCCTAATTGGTCTCTTCTTATTAACTTAAAAAGACCTCTAGAGTAATCGATATCATTGGTTATTTGTTCAGAATTATTAACAAGAATAGTTATCTCGTATCTAGAAGTAGGTTTTAATTTTCTAGATGTTTCTATAGGAATAATTATTAGATTATCTCCACCTGGACCAAAAGAACTTCCTTGTTCATCTAAAACTCCAATTACCTTAAATTTATTCCCTCTTGCACTTATAAACTTATTGATAGGATCTTCATTATTTTTAAATAGAGTTGACTTAATTCTTGATCCTATAATTGTAACAAAATTTCCATTTTCATTTTCAGTTTGGGTGAAATTTCTCCCTACTAAAATTACTTTTTGATTAGTATTCATATAATTGTGATCGCCAGCATCTACTACTACATTAGGATTTGTAATTTCAGACTTATATTTCAATTCTGCTATGGGAGTAACTCTTGTGCTAATAGAAGGAGTCCCAGCACCATTATACCTAGATATAAACTCCTTTGCTTCTCTATACTTTATTATAGGATAATTCTTTTTAACTACACCAGATTCTTTTCCTCTATCATTTCTAACACTCCTTATATAAAAACTATTTGAACCTAGTTCAGAGAAACTACTACTAACTGACTGTTGAATTCCATCAATTGAGGTTAAGATACCTACAAGAGATGATATGCCTATTGATATAATTGCAGCAGTTAGAGATACTCTTAATTTATTAGACTTTATAGATGATAGAGACTCTGATACATTCCAAAGAAATGTTTTTAAGAACATAAACTTTTTTTTATTAGACTGCATTTAAGGCAAATCTAATAAATTATTATCTAGAGAGCAGATTTAGTTGTAGAGACAATAACAGATGCTATTTTGTAAGGATCTCCATTAGAGGCAGGCCTTCTATCTTCAAGTCTACCAACCCATCCATCCTCGACAGTACCTATAGGGATTCTTATAGACGCACCTCTGTCAGATACACCATAAGAAAACTTGTCAATTGATTGGGTCTCATGTAAACCAGTTAATCTCTGCTCATTGTGAGCGCCATATACATCCATATGTTTTTTAATGTTTTTTCCGTCAAATGCTTCACAAATCTTATTAAATATTTTTTCATCACCACATGTCCTTAGAATTTCATTTGAGAAATTAGCGTGCATTCCTGAGCCATTCCAATCACCTTTAATTGGCTTTGGATGTAAATTTATACGTACTCCATATTTTTCTGCATTTCTTTCACATAAAAATCTTGCTACCCAAACTTGATCACCTGCATTTTTGGCTCCTTTAGCAAAAATTTGATATTCCCACTGACCTGTTGCTACTTCTGCATTTATTCCCTCTACATTTATGTCAGCATCTAGACATTGGTTGAGATGTTCTTCAACAATTTCTCTTCCAAAAGCAACTTCAGCACCTACACTGCAATAGTATTGACCTTGAGGAGCAGGGAAACCCTTATCAGGGAATCCAAGTGGTAAATTTTTAATAGGATCCCATAAGAAATATTCTTGTTCAAACCCAAACCAGAAGTCATTGTCATCATCATCAATAGATGCTCTTGCATTTGACTCATGTGGTGTACCATCTGCATTTAAAACTTCTGTCATGACTAAGAATCCATCTACCCTATCAGGATCTGGGAAAATAGCTACTGGTTTAAGAAGACAATCAGAGTCATTCCCATCAGCTTGGAGTGTTGAACTACCATCAAATGACCACATGGGGCAATCCTCTACTTTTCCAGAGAAATCTCTTTCTATCCTTGTCTTACTTCTAAGGTATTGAGTTGGCTTGTAACCATCCAACCATATGTATTCTAATTTTGATTTTTGTGACATAAATGTGATTTTAATTAATTTTTTTGTAAAATATTAAAATTTTTAGAAGTATTAAATAAAATAGATATTCAATCACAACAAATGACTAAATAAATACAATTTCTACAAAATTATATGGGTATAACTGGTATAAATTATGAAATTTTAAAATTAATATCGATAAAATATTAATTCCTTAAATAGTTTTTAAAAACCTTCTTAAACTTGTCAATTTTAGGTGCTATTACATATGCACAATAACCATTATTAGGGTTAAGCTTGTAGTAGTCTTGGTGATAATTTTCCGCAGTATAAAAATTCTCAAATTTTTCTATTTGGGTTACTATAGGACTCTTCCAAGATCCAGATGCATCTAAATCATTTAAAATTTTCTCTGCAAGTGTTTTTTGTTCATTATCATGATAAAGTATAATAGACCTGTACTGTGTGCCTACATCAGCACCTTGTCTATTTAGGGTTGTAGGGTCATGTGTTCTCCAAAAGATTTCTAATAATTCAGTAAATGATATTTGAGATGGATCATATTCAATGTTGACAACTTCAGCATGATTAGTTTTACCTGATGTCACTTCTTTGTATGTAGGGTTTGTTGTCTTACCGGCAGAGTAGCCTGACTCAACATTTACAACACCATCAACAAGCTCAAATATAGCTTCTGTACACCAAAAACAACCAGAACCAAAAGTAGCTATCTTATTATCCATAATTAAAAAGTTTAACAGTAAAAGAACAGTTTTCATCTATTGACAATATTTTTTAGATAAATTAATTGCTTTACTATTTTCTAACGAAGCAGATGTGGTAAAGTTTTTACATGCATTTCTTGAGTCATCTAATTTTAAATAAATTAAACCCATATAATAGTATGAATCAGAGTTGTCTGAGTTTAATGATACAGATGTTTTAAACGACTTCATCGCATCTGGAAATAATCCCTGATACTGAAGAGACCTTCCCAGTAGTAAATGTGCCTGGTCAAGGTCTGGATTTATTTTAATTGCTTTTTTAGAATATGATTCTGCATCTACATAATTTTTATTTCTTATAGAATTTATTGAAAGACTAAGTAATGCGTTTACATTTTTATTATCTATATCTAGTATCTTCTTAAAATCAGCAACTGCTTTATCATACAATCTTAACTCTTCATATGACCTACCCCTCCTGTACAAGGATTTGATATCATTAGGATTTAGTTTTAATCCATCTGTATATAAACTTATTGCTTCTTCATATTTTTTGATACTATACATATTATCCCCTTCTCTTGAGTCGTCTCTAGTACAAGAAAATAATATAAAAATTAATATAATTAATTTTTTCATGTTATAATTATGTTTTAATTTAGGTGTGTCTAAAAAAAAGTTATGTTATGGCTAATATAATATTATCAAAGTCAGAGGAAAACTATCTTAAATCAATCTATAATTTATCTGATTCTGGAAATAAAATAGTAACAACTAACTCAATTTCAAAGATATTAAATATAGAACCAGCATCAGTAACAGATATGATAAAAAAATTATCTAAAAAAAATTTAATTTATCATGAAAAATATAAAGGGACTAAAATTTCTAAAAATGGCATTACTGTTGCACTTCAAATAATTAGAAGGCATCGTCTATGGGAAGTTTTTTTATATGAAAAATTAAACTTCAACTGGGATGAAATTCATGAAGTTGCTGAGGAACTAGAACATGTTTCATCTGATCAACTTATCGATAACCTTGATAAATATCTAAAATATCCAAAAATTGATCCTCATGGTGATCCAATACCAAATAAATTAGGTGAAATTGACTTTGTCGATAAAATTTCTATTTCTGATTTAAAAGTTAAAGAAAAAGGTATTGTATCTAGAATTATTAAAGAGGATGAAGGTTTTTTTAATCTCCTTAACAAACTTAAAATTGAGATTGGTACAGAAGTCGTGATTTTGGATAAAATAGATTACGATGGCTCTCTTGATGTTCTGATTAATAATAAATCAGTTATAATATCTAAAGAAATTGCAGAAAATATTAAAATAACAAAAATTTAAATTAATGGATACCATAATAAATTTTTTTGATTCACAATCATCTCCTATAACACAAGCATTATATGCAGGCTTATTTACCTGGATTTTAACTGCAATTGGAGCAGGTCTAGTATTTTTTTTTAGCACAACCAACAGAAAGTTTTTAGATGCAGCCCTAGGATTTACAGGTGGAGTTATGATTGCTGCTAGCTTCTGGTCTCTTCTCTCTCCAGCAATTAATGCTGTAGAAATACAAAATGAATTAGGCTTAACTTCTTTACCTCCATTTTTACCTCCCGCCATAGGCTTTTTTCTTGGTGCATTATTTATGTACATTCTTGATAAATCAATTCCGCATCTTCATATATTTGGTAAAATTGAAGAAGCAGAGGGTCCCAAGAGTGACCTAAAAAAAACCTCATTACTCGTTTTAGCAATAGCAATTCACAATATACCCGAGGGTTTAGCTGTAGGAGTAGCATTTGGAGCGCTAGCATCACCTGAATACTCATCTGTATTCACATTAGGCTCTGCAGTTGCTTTAGGTTTAGGTATAGGGATTCAAAATTTTCCAGAAGGTTTTGCAGTCTCAATGCCTTTAAGGAGAGCTGGTTTTAGTAAAATGAAATCTTGGAAATGGGGACAATTATCAGCAATTGTTGAACCTATATTTGCCGTAATTGGCGCCGCGTTTGTAATTTTAGTGTACCCTATTCTACCCTATGCTCTAGCATTTGCAGCTGGGGCAATGATTTTCATAGTTGTTGAAGAGGTTATTCCTGAAAGTCACAGAGGAGGTAACGTAGACATTGCAACAATGGGATTAATAATTGGTTTTATAGTGATGATGAGTTTAGATGTGTCTTTGGGGTAATTTCTTAACTTATTTTTTAAATAAACATATGTTATTGTTTAGACTTAAATAATCAGTCTTTATGTATTTTTGCATATGAATATTAAAGATACAATTGTTGCTCAATCTACTCCTTTAGGATCTGCAGCCACTTCAACTGTTAGATTATCTGGTTCTGAATCTATTAATATAGTAAATAAGGTTTTTCCGTCTAAAGATTTAAGAACTGTTAATTCACATACTATTCATTTCGGAAATTTTATCCATGAAAATAAAATTATTGATGAGGTTATATTAAGTATTTTCAAAGAACCTAACTCCTACACTAAGGAAAATATTGTTGAAATCTCATGTCATGGATCTGAGATTATTGTAAATAAAATTATATTAATCCTTATTAAATTAGGTGCCAGAGTTGCAGAGAGAGGAGAATTCACATTTAGATCATTCATAAATGGAAATATGGATCTATCTCAGGCTGAGTCAGTTGCTGATCTAATATCAGGAAAAACAGAAAATGCTCATAGAATTGCTATAAATCATTTAAAGGGTATTTTCTCTAATAAAATAAAAAAATTAAGGTCTGATTTATTAAATCTATCTAGTCTACTGGAATTAGAACTTGACTTCTCAGAGGAGGATGTAGAGTTTGCAAATAGAGATAGTTTAAGTAATCTTCTCAATGAAATTGATCAATTTTGTAAGATTTTAATTGATAGTTTTAAATTAAATAATGCTGTTAAAAAAGGTATTAGTGTAGTAATACTAGGAAAGCCTAATGTAGGAAAATCTACACTACTGAACAACATACTTAATGATGATAAAGCTATTGTCTCAGAAATTCCAGGAACAACTAGAGATATTATTGAGGATACAATAACAATTGGTAATAACCTAGTAAGATTTATTGACACTGCGGGGCTACGGAAGACAAAAGATAAAATTGAAAATATAGGAATAGATAAAGCACTTAATAAAATTAAAGAGTCATCCATTGTATTATACTTGATTGATTTACATAAAACATCTATAAATGATATTAAAAAAGAAATTTCTCAAAAATTTTTAAAAGAAAATAATTTAATAATTGTTGGAAATAAAATTGACCTAGATACAAAAGATGAATGTAAGGAATATTTTAAAAAAAATAAATACACGATGATTTCATCCTTAAATGAAAATAATATTAATGAGCTTAAAGATAAATTAGATGATTATATTAAATCAAATATAATTGATGACACATCTGACATTATGATAAATGAAAGGCATTACAATTCCTTATTGAAGGTTCGTGAATCAATTAAAAATGTTAAAATCAATATAGAGAATAAGTCTAACACAGACTTGTTAGCTCTGGATATTAAATATGCATTAGATAGCCTAGGTCAAATTACTGGTGAGGTTACTAATGATGAAATATTAGGTAATATTTTTAGTAAATTTTGTATTGGTAAATGAGTAAGTTAATATTATTGATAACAGGATATTCACTACTGTATTTAAGTATTATAACATACTATAAGATTAATAATTTTAGGGTTCCATTTAAAAATTGGTTGTTAGGATGGAAAAATGACGTAAAATTGAAGGAAAAAATAATTATATCTTTCATCATTAATATTCCTTTATTTATTGTTCTTTTTGTTTTGTGATATGAAAAAACTAATTCTATTATTACTTTTTATTCCACTTATTTCAACTGGGCAAGAGTTTGAGTTAACTGCACTAAGATTTAGTAATAACTTTTCAAAACCTGACAGAGTTCTCAAGACAACAATATCTGATAAATCTTTATTTCAACAAAATTATAATAATACTAATTTAACTCTTGATTATGTCATTAGGTATCATTTTTACACCTCAATTAAGTTTAATGCTAAAGAAAATCAATTAATAAGTATGGACGGTACTAAATTTAACCTTTCCTCAAAGAATGCTAAGGATTTAACAAATGAAGTAATCTCTTTAGTAAGTAGGATGTATTATGGTAAAAAAGAATATAATGAGTTTAAGGATCTAATTAAAAAATGAAAAAATTAATTTTATTCTCTCTATTTTCATCTATTGTTTCATGTTGTAATGAGTCACCTGATATTAACAACGAAACAGATGTTATAATAAATGAAATTGTAGAAGTCCATTTATTAAATAACCTAAACGATTCAAGAGGGTTTTGTATAGATATGAGAGGTTACAAAACCAACGGAGACATAAATAAATCATTACAAGCACATACCTGTTACTCATATCAAGGTGAAATTGCTGTGGATCAAGGTTTTGATAAATCAAAAATTAGTCAAGATCAATTTTTTATAGGATATTTTAATGTATGCATGGAAGCTACAAAAATCGAGAGCACATCAAGTTTAATTTTGGGTGATTGTGATAATAATGATAAACAAAAATTTACCTTGAAAAGCACTGGAAATATCCATCCAGTTAATAATTTGAATTTATGTCTAACTGTTTCTGAAGAATTTAGAGAAGGTGGAGGGGGAAACCCAACTCATTTAATTCGAAATCTTAGCCTAGAAATTTGTGATGATTCTTTAGAATCTAGACAAAAATGGGGAAGTAGGAAATTCAACTAATTATTTACTAAATTGAGTTATTATAAATATTTTAAATTTTTTAGATTAATTATAACAAATGAAATACCTTAAATATCTGCCTTTACTCTTTATTCTATTACTTTTTTATCCGCTATATATTACTTTTTTAAACCCAATTAGCCCAAAGGAATCTATCAATTATATACTTGAAAAAGATAATAAAACAATTGATCTTGCTGTTGATTATAGCAGACCTTTTAAGAAAGGAAGACTTGTTTTTGGTTCAGAGGGAGAAGGAGCATTAGTTCCCTATAATAAATACTGGAGAACTGGAGCAAATTTTTGTACCGATTTCTATAACAGCTCAGAGATTTCCTTTAACGGTAAGGAATTAGAATCGGGAAAATATTTTTTATATACTTTCCCTAATAAAGATAGTTGGGATGTTATATTAAACTCAGAAAATGGAAGGTTTGGCTTTTTTAATCCTAATAGAGAAAATGATGTATTAATAACAAATGTTCCATCTTATACTTTAAATGAAAATATAGAACAGTTTACAATTGATTTTTTAACTGAAAACCAGGAATTATATCTTAGGCTTAGGTGGGAAAAAACTGGTATCTCAATTCCTATTAAATAATTAGTAGTTGAAAGGAAAAGATCACATTATCTCTCTTTTAATATTCTCTGTGTTACTACCAATATTTCTATACCTAAATATTTATACATTAATTTTTTTCACATTAGTAGTAATTTTTTATGAATTAACCGTAATCAATAATAAAAGATTATATATAGTTTATCTTACTTTAATTATAACTTACATTTGGGCAGAATTAGGTGTTGGTATATTTTTTCAAGACACCTGGGGCGGCAATTAAACCTTGATTTTAAAATGAAAAAAAAGAATAAGCCAGAAAGTGAAATGATGGGATTCGCTTATGATCCACATCTATCAGAAGGGTCTGCAAAAGTACCTTTATTCCAGACCAGTACATTTGTATTTAAAAATGCTGAAGAAGGAAAAGCACATTTTCATATCGCATATGGTTTGAGGGAAAAAGCTGAAAATGAGTCAATGTCTTTAGCTTATTCAAGAATAAATAATCCTAATCTTGAAATAGCTGAAGATAGGTTAAAGCTTTGGGACAAATCAGATGGCTGTGCATTGTTTCAAAGTGGAATGGCTGCAATAACTACGACTATCTTAGAGTTAACAAGACCAAACACATTAATTCTTCATTCATCACCCTTATACGGAGGAACTGATCATTTTATTGAGGAAGTTCTTCCAAAATATAACATCAAGTCCATGTATTTCGATTCAATGAATTCACTTGAATCTATAATCGAAAAGAAAAATGAAAAATTTCCTGATTTAGAAGTTAGTCTAGTGTATATAGAATCACCAGCAAATCCTACCAACTCTGTTGTTGATATACAAAAATCAAAAGACCTAGCAAATCACTTTTCTACTAAAAAGAAAAAAGTTTATGTGGCTATAGACAATACTTTTATGGGTCCAGTATTTTCTCATCCAATTGATCATGGTGCAGATGTAGTTTTGTATTCAGCTACGAAGTATATAGGTGGTCATAGTGATCTTGTGGCTGGAGCTGCGTGTGGGAGTAATGAGATTATTTCAAGAATTAAAACCTTAAGAGTATTTATGGGGAACATGGCATCACCATTTACATCTTGGCTAATATTAAGAAGTTTAGAAACTCTTAAGTTAAGAATGGAAAAAAGTGCAGAGAACGCAAACAAAATTGCCATAAAACTCGAATCCCATAAAAAGGTTGATAAAGTTCACTATTTGGGTCTTGTCACAAAAGATTCACCCGAGTATGATATAATTAAAAGACAATACAGCAGTCCTGGGGGAATGATTTCTTTTGATGTTAAGGGTGGAGAAAAAGAAGCATTTAAATTTCTAGATAATCTTAAACTTGTGAAGCTTGCTGTTAGTTTAGGTGGCACGGAGAGTTTAGCTTGTCACCCCTACTCTATGACTCATGCTGATGTAAATATTGAAACAAAAAACAAGATGGGTATGGGTGAGTCTCTTGTTCGATTGTCAATTGGAATAGAGAATTCAGATGATTTAATTAATGATATAATTAGTTCCTTAGATTCAATTTAACTAATACGAATCCTTATGAACTTTTTTTATTGATCTACCAGAAGGATCAATCATATTTTCAAATTCTTTATCCCACTTTAAAGCTTCCTCAGTGCTACAAGCAACAGACTTTGATGATGGAACACACTTAGCACAATCATCTCCAGGAAAATGTTTTTCAAAAATTTGTCTGAACAAATATTCTTCTTTTGATCTTGGAGTATTAACAGGAAATATTTCTTTTCTATTATCATATGATTTATCATCTATTTGCTGGTTAGCATATTCTTTTAATGAATCTATCCAAGAGTATCCTACTCCATCAGAAAATTGTTCTTTCTGTCTCCATAGAACAGATTCAGGTATATATCCTTTGAAAGCTTCTCTGAGAATATTTTTTTCAATTTTTTCATTATTTATCATCTTTTCAGATGGATCAATATTCATAGAGTAATCTAAGAATTCAACATCAAGAAATGGAACTCTACCCTCTACACCCCATGCAGCAAGTGACTTATTTGCTCTTAAACAATCATATAAATGAAGTTTATTTATTTTCCTTAATGTCTCTTCATGAAATTCCTTTGAGGATGGAGCCTTATGAAAGTACAAATAACCACCAAATATTTCATCTGCTCCTTCACCAGATAGAACCATCTTTATTCCCATAGATTTTATATATCTAGCCATTAAATACATTGGAGTAGATGCTCTAACTGTTGTCACGTCATAGGTTTCTAGATAATAGATAACATCTTCTAATGAATCCAAGGCCTCCTGAATTGTGAAATGAATTTCATGATGAACTGTTTTAAGATGATCTGCTACCTTTCTAGCAGCAATTAAGTCTGGTGAATTTTTTAGTCCTACTGCAAAAGAATGAACTCTTGGCCACCATGCCTCTTTTTTGTCAGCTGATTCAATTCTATTTTTAGAATATTTAGTAACAATTGAGGATATTATTGAAGAATCCAAACCACCAGATAATAAAACACCAAATGGAACATCAGACATCATCTGACTCTTTACTGATTTTTCAAGAGAATCTCTTAAATCAGATGTAGATGAATGATTTTTAACCTTATCAAAACTCATCCAATCTCTTTTATAGTATTTAACAGGATCTTTATCTTTTTCAGTCATGAAATGACCTGGGGGAAATTCTTTAATGTTTTCACAGAATCCAACAAGACATTTCATCTCTGAAGCAAAATATTTATTTCCGTTACTTCCCTCTCCCATGTAAAGAGGAATAACTCCAATAGGATCTCTTCCTACTAGAAAACTATTATTTTTTTTATCATAAAGAAAAAAAGCAAAAATACCATTGAGATGATTTAAAAGATCATTTTTAAGGTTCTCATAAAGTGGGATAATAACTTCACAATCAGACTCTGTTTTATAATCATATTTATATTTATTATCTCTTCTTATTAACTTATGATTATATATTTCACCATTAACTGCTAATATTAATTCTTTATTATTAGATAAAATTGGTTGTTTTCCTGATTTTACATCTACAATTGATAGACGTTCATGCGCAAGTATTGCGTTATCAGATGTGTATATTCCTGACCAATCAGGTCCTCTATGTCGTACTTTTTTAGACATTGACAAGGACTTTGATCTCATATCCTTGTCTAATTTTATTTCTTTATTGTAAATTGCAACTATTCCACACATAATAGAAATGCAATATAATTTCAAAAAATCACTTTTTCCTCTTTTGCTATTATCATTATTAATATCCTATTCGTGTAATAATGACTCAAATTTTTATAATGGTATGGTCTCATCGGCACATCCTATAGCATCTAAAATTGGTTTAGACATACTCCAAAAAGGTGGAAATGCATTCGATGCTGCAGTTGCAGTTCATTTTGCTTTATCAGTCGTTTACCCTAATGCTGGCAATATTGGAGGTGGAGGATTTTTAGTTTATAGATTAAATGATGGAAAAATTGGTACACTTGATTTTAGAGAGAAAGCCCCAGAAAACTCTTTTAGGGACATGTATATTGATAATATTGAAGGTAAACTAAAGGTAGACGATAAGAGAAGTAAGATAGGTCATTTAGCATCTGGTGTTCCTGGCTCAGTTGATGGTATGGTTAAGATATATGAAAAATTTTCAACTTTAGAATGGAACGAACTATTAGATCCATCAATAAAAGTTGCAAGAGATGGTTTCGAAATAACTGAAAAACAGGCAAAAGGATTAAATAATGTAAGAGAGTCATTGTTATCTGCAAATGATCACGAGATTCCTTTCACAAAGGAAATAGAATGGAAGCTAGGAAATGTTTTAATTCAAGAAAATTTAGCTCAAACATTAGAAGAAATTAAAAAATCAAAAAGGGATGGTTTTTATAAAGGAAAGGTAGCAGAGCTTATTATTGATGAGATGGAGTCAGGCGGAGGAATTATAACGCAGACAGATTTAGATAATTATAGCTCAGAATGGAGAGATCCAGTAATTGGATACTTTAAAAATCACAAAATTATATCGATGGGACCTCCATCAAGTGGTGGAATAGCCCTAGTCCAACTATTAAATGGCGCTGAACAACTAGAAACTCAAAATTATTATCACAACTCACTAGAATATATAAATACTATTGCAGAAATAGAAAGTAGAGTTTATGCTGACAGGGCAACATACTTAGGTGATCCAGATTTTTTTAACGTACCTCAAAAATATTTATTGGATCAAAACTATTTATTAAGAAGATTTAGTGAGATAAAAAATAATATAAAAACACCGTCTTCAGAAGTTAAGGAAGGTTCGTTTGAAGGAAATGAATCCGATGAAACAACACATTTTTCTATAGTTGATAAATATGGAAATGCTGTTTCAGTAACAACAACGATTAATGGAGGTTACGGATCTAAGGTTGTAGTAGAGGGTGCAGGTTTTCTTTTAAACAATGAAATGGATGATTTTAGTGTTAAACCTGGTTATCCAAACATGTTTGGATTAGTTGGTGGTGAAGCAAATTCAATAGAACCAAATAAAAGAATGTTGTCATCAATGACACCAACAATAATAGAGAAGGATGATAAATTATTTATGGTTATTGGGACCCCAGGAGGATCAACAATTATTACTTCTGTTTTTCAGACTATCCTCAATGTAATTGATTATGGTATGGGTATGCAGGAGGCTGTAGATTCAAAAAAATTTCATCATCAGTGGCTGCCTGATGTACTGGCTGTTGAAGAAAATACATTATCAGATAAATTAAGTAATGATCTAACACAGATAGGTCATAAGATTGTAAAAAGGTCATCATTAGGTAGAATGGACTGTATATTAGTAAAAGAAGATGGCTCCTTAGAAGGGGGTGCAGACAAAAGAGGCGATAATATTGCTTTAGGATATTAAATTTATTATAATATTAAAATTATTTTTTAGAAAAAAATTAAAAAAATGAAACTCTCAAACTTTTATTTAAACCTATTATTTTTAGCTCTATTATTTAAACTCTCAGGGTGTGATCCCGATGACCCTGTTTGCTGTGGACCGTCAGATCCTGCCTTACCAGGTCAAATTTATATTGCAGGAACATATTCAACAGGAGGAAATGAATACGGAGCGTATTGGGTTGCAAATAGCAATGGAACGTATGTGAGAGTAGATTTAGATGATGCAAGAGTTATTCACGATATAAAAGTGCGAGATGGAATTGTATATGCTGTTGGAGAAACTACATGGGCAACTGGTGAACAAGACCCAGCAATATGGATTGATGGTGTTAAAACAGAATTATATGCCCCTAATAATGATGAATCATGGGGAGGAGCTACTGCATTTGCTTTGGCTTTTGATGGAGACGATATATACATTTCTGGAAATTATGCATCTGAAAAAGCTAGTTTTGGAGGAGTTTCAAGTGCTTGCTATTGGATATTAAATGATGATAATCCACAAGGAAAACTTTATCCGCTTCAAAGTGGAGTAAGTTCTGATGCCTACGGTATTGCAATTTTAAATGGTCAACCAATTTCCGTTGGTTGGTATCAAAAAGAGCATAAAATCATTCCTGCAAAATGGGTGGGAAATCAAAGATCAAATCTTGATGGAAAAAATGACGGAGAAGCAATGGATATTGTTATTGATGGTAACGATTACTACATAAGTGGATGGACTGATAATAAAAGAGGTGCTACACATTATTATCCTACTGTATGGAAGAACAATCAAAATTCTAGAAAAACTCTCAAGGAAGGTACACTAAGGAGATCTGAGGTATCTAGTAATGATAGGGAGGCCTACGCATCTGCAATTACCATAAAAAATGGAAATATTTATGCTACGGGTTATACATATTTTGATAATTCTGTAACATCAGCCAGCTATTGGACCATTAATTTTAGCGGAAATAATCTAAGCAATGAAATTATTGAATTTAATGGTGGAGAGATGAAAGATATAGTTATATCTGATAATGGAGATGTAATCACTGTTGGAGACGGAGAAGTATGGATAAACGGTGATAGTTTCCAAATTATAGAAAATGACTTTGTGGTATATCCTAATTCAGTTACGATATCCGAATAATACCAAGTTAAAATTTCTTAATCATAATATTTCATAAAAGCTATTTTTAAATATTTATGTCGTATAATTAAAAATAATGAAATATAACTTAATAATTTTTACAATATCTCTAATTCTTTTCACAGGATGTAGTGATGAAGAAGAATCTTTATCTAATACTTTCCACTCTACTCATGCTGGTTCAGTTTGGGTGGATACTAATAATTATTGGTACAGAATAAATATAGATAGCGAGGATGATTATTGGGATGGGAAGTGCACAAGATATCCTTTTGGTAATGGAACATTTAATTCTAGTCAGGAAGGTATTCAATATACTCAAACACTACTTACAAATGAAGCTAATTTTCTCTCATATCAAATAGAATATATTGGAGAGTCTTCTCTACCAGATGGTACTTACACGATGTCTGTTAATTCAACAGGAACAAAATTAACAGTTAAACCGACAAATAATAATTCATTTGTTTTTACTAAAGTTACGGATTCTTTTCCTGGAACTGATTGCAAGCCTAATTAACAAATAACTCAACTCTCCTGTTTAGTTTCCGTGATTCTTCAGAATCATTATTAAACCTAGGTTTAGTTGGTCCAAGACCCTTAACTTTTATCTGACTTTTCTTAATTCCGTTTATTACTAAAAAATTTTTAATAACCTCTGACCTTTCCCTTGACAATTTGATATTAGACCTAAAGTCACCTCTATTATCTGTATGTCCTTCTATTGTTATTTGAATATCAGAATTTGATCTAAAAAGGTGTAACAAATCATTTAAATAAGGAAGAGATTCGTCTTCTAAATCTGATGAAGACTGTTTAAAAATTAGATTTTTTAATACTACCCTGCTTCCTGATTTCACCTCATATAAATTAATAAATATATCAAGTGATTTGTCTACTCTAAGTATTGTGTCTTTTATAAAATAATTATCTACAACAAATTGAAAATTGTATGTATCAACGCTTTCTATTGGTAAACTAAAAATATTTGAACTAAATGAAATAGAGTCATTGTTAAGATATACTTTTCCATTAGTTATTTCAGGATTGAGATTAAAGGTCAAGTTAATTCGAGCTTTACTATCAGAATAAAAGAATAAATCAGAATTTGTTTTACTGTCAGTAGTTGCAGATAATATAAAATTATTTGAATTATAGTCAAAAGTTAATGAAGATTCTGATTTAGATGTATTTAAAAGAGTCATTTTTGTGGGCTCAGACCACATTTTATCTTTTAAGACTGTAAAATATAACTCATATCCTATCTCTTCTCTATTCGAAATAAATACAAGTGTGTCTTTTTTGTATAGAAATGGAGATATGTCTTGGTAGTCACTGTTAACAGATGATCCAATATTACTTAATCTACCCCACTCATTATTATTTTTTTCAGATGAATAAATATCTTCAACACCGTATGTTCCAAACCCCTCAAATGAAAGAAAAAGTTTATCCTGTGAGTTATTAATTGATCCAGATAACAGTTTATAGTTTGATGTAAATCCATTTATTTTCTCTTTTTTTAATAATTTATATTGGTTATTTATATCGTAATAATTAATAAACCCATTTCTTAATATTATCAGATCACTTTCACCTAATCCTAGAATCACTTCATCTTCTATTGTATTGACTTCAGTCAAATTAATTGGTAATCCCCAAACTCCATTATTTTTAATTCTAATCCAAACATCGTTCATGTCGCTTAATCCAGAAGAATTATTAATGTTGTCTGAACTATTAAAAAACATTCTATTTCCATCTGCAGTTAGATAGGCATTACTTTCATTAAATGGATAGGATAACATATTCATATCAATAAGAGAAATTTTCTCAAATGATTGTGATGAGACTCCTGAATAGATTAAAAGGAACAGGAAATAAAGGTACGATCTAGTATTCATTTTCAATATTAACCTGATTTATTAAAAATTTTCCTGAAGCTAATCTCTTA
>CEVS01050636.1_pt1 | contig 24341 bp, 15 predicted proteins | sample 361571 | NCBI WGS metagenome assembly CEVS01 (sample SAMEA2623850, study PRJEB7988) | marine metagenome | isolation source: saline water (ENVO:00002010), including | reverse complement strand
GGTCTTTGTATTCTCGTAAAGATAGTACGTAAACCAGTAGCAATACTTTCTGCCGACTCTCGTGTTGTTGCTCTAACACTAGTAAATAGCGCAATCAGTTCATTTAAATCACCACCAGCAGATTTAAACACACCTCCAGTACGACGAATAACAGCAATCAAGTCACCTGCCTCAACAGCAAATTGACCAGCAACAGCATTAATAGCACCCAGCTGTTTCTCTAAAGCTTCAGCGCCTTCTCTAAACTGATTAAAGATAGCAACTGCACCTTCAGCAGTTTGTGTAATATTATCAAACGTAGGAGCTAACGTAGAACGAGCTAAAGCATCTAGTGCTATTTTCGTTTCATTAGCACTAAGACCCGCCTGAGAAAGTATCCTACTAACCCCAATTAAAGAGCTAGAAGCAGCACCTAAAGAAGTGGATAGCCTAGTGATTTCAGAAGTAAGACCTTTAAGCTCTTGCATAGACTTGCCAGTAACTTGCGCCACCTTTACAAGCTCTCTCTGAAAATCTATAGCTTCTTGCACAGCGTTACTAAGGGTATTAGTAAATAAACTAACAGCCCTAGTAGCGATAGCTAAACCAGCATATCTTTTGATAGAAGCAGTTAAAGCCTTACCTAACTTGTTACTAGCATTAGCTGCTTGACTTGTAGACTTAGCTATATTCTGGATCTGACGTTGAGCCTGTTGACCGCCCTTGACATTTACATTAACATTTATATTCTGCAACTGACGTTGTATTTGGTTTACAACTTGAGCAGCATTTTTGGGTGCTTGTAACTGTATTTGTGCAGTGAGATTAAATTTAGACATAGTATCTCTCTAGTAATGCTGCACACTATCCCTTTGGCTATCCGTCCGTTTTTGTTTTACGAGTTTTCTTAACAGTCTCATCGACGTAATCCACAGTAGTTATATACCTACCTTCTTCGTCTAATAAGTTCCCGTCAATGTCAACTCGATCACCTTTGTCATTAAGAAAATGACCAAACTCATTTATCCTTCTACCCTCTAAATCTACCATCTTGCCTTCCTTATTAACTAAAGCTCCATCATTATTCGTGAAGTGGTGCTTATTAAGAAAAACGTTTTCTGGCAGGGATTTCTCAAAATCCTTGTCCAGAGAGTACATCATCTGTGCCATTGTTGTGGCAGCTGCTAATGCTATGTCGCTATCCGATCTTTCATCATAATCTTCTAGTGATTTATACACTTTTTCGCCATTTTCGTAGTAAGTACAGGCAGATACTAAATAGTCAAATCTGGCATTATCAGAAAGTGATTCTGCTGTATTTCCTTCAAGGGACAGTCTCTCTCCAATTAGATCTCTTAATTCTATCCGCTTTTCTCTAATTTTGATAGCAGTCTCTTTACCTTCAACGGCTCTTACTCTTTTACTACCGTTTTTACCAAAAGCAAGTTCTTTTTCAAGCTCTGCAATTTCCCTGCTAATATTCTTTTCTTCTTCATCTTTGTCCTCATTCCATATATTACGAGTCTTCATAAACTGTCGTAATTCCTTTTTAGTCATAATGCCGTCAGTTAAGCATTCGCTCCAGACTTTAGCAGCGTGTCTAGTTGCTCTATTTTGAACAGCACCAGCTGGTTTTTTGACAATAATTTTTATTTTTTTACCGTCAACACTTACCTCTACCTGTCTTTGTTTTTCCTTGTCCATCCTATTTCTCCTTTTTTGTAATTACTGGAATTGTAACTGAGTATTTTAACCATTCTACATCATACTGAGCTAGTTCCGCATCAATATTACGAGCCTGATTGTTTCCTTTGTCTAATATTTCAGATCTAATTTTTTGATATATATCTTTCATAACTTGCTGATCTTTTGTTGACTCTCCGTCGCCTTCCCATAAAAAGCCAAGATTTTCTTCAATACTACTTAAAGCTCCAATCATAGTAGTTTGAATTTTCTTTTTAAGGATTTTAGATAGCCTTTCTCTAGAAGCTACTTTATATTTACTATCACGGGCTTGTCTGTAATCTGTCTTTCCTTTGTCCATTTTATCTTCCTCCAAATTTTCCTTTAAAGGCTTCCATTTGTTTGTTTTTTTGTTTCATTATTTCATCTTTGAAATCTTGCTGTTGAGCAGATCCCTTCTTCTTCATAACAGCGGCTCTTTGCTTCTTTACCATTTTGCTGTCAAGACTATTCATGTTTTCCACCCTATGAATATCATTTTCATTTTTTGCCATAACAAATACTTCGTCAGAATTTTTTACCTTTTCATTAGTGTTATTATCAAATTCATTTTCTGCTTTTTCTTGTTCTCGTTTTTCTGCCTGTACTATAAACCAACCGTCTAGCATGTCATCATCATCTATAACTTGTTTTGTGGGACAATCCATAGACTCTTGTATATTATCATACATTTGAGACCACATAGTAAGTGTTGTTTGATTATATGTTATGTCCTCATCATCTTTATTAAAAAATAACTTTGCACCAGACTTTTCGTATATATTCCACAATGACTTCCAAGGTTCAGTTCTGGCTAGTTCTCTACACTGTTGCTCTGTAAGTAAAGATTTGTGCCAATGAAATAAAGCTTCGTTTATACCAATATCTTCAAAGTCATATAGTTCATTATTTTTATATGTACTATTTTCTATGAGATATTCTAGTTTTTCCGTATACGCTATCCCTTCGCAAGTATTTTGATTATAAGAATTTTTAATTTGTAGTTCTTCGTTTAGCTGCTTTTCTCCAGCCCTGATATATTTTCTGATTCTTTCTGCTAGATCTGAATTGTTACGAGATTTATAAATTTCTACCTTAAGCTTTTCAATATCTTTCTTTAATCCATTTACTCTTTCTTCTTTTTCTTCAGACCATAGCCCATGATCCATCATCCAAGACTCTGTTTCCTTTTCAGTCATTATGTCGTCGTCGAACGCTTGCTCATAGGCATTGTTATATATAATACAAGATTCTATATTTAACTCTATTGTAAAGGGGTGTACTACTAAACCTTTAGGTAAATATGCTTTTCCAGATCTAATTTTATAAATAAAAAACTCCCGCTCATGATGGTTCATTACGTAACCTCACTGCGGGAGTTTCCCATTTGTTTGTTTCCTTTATGTTCCTAATAAATTATATACTAAAGACCAGCTGGGTCGTTAGTTGAGCTAACTGTCAAGTCATTAAAGGTGCTATATGAGTAAGTAATTGTGGCATTACCTCCAGCAGCGTCACCTCCACCGTAAGTTACGGATGACAGTCTATTCTTAGTACCAAGATCGAAAGTTGTGCCGTTAAGAAGAACAACTTTAATAGTTTCCTCTGAAGTGTTAGCATCAGCGCCCTCTTCGCAAGAAACATAGTCACCAGAAATGGCAATCACTTCAAATTCAGAAGTTACTTCTACTGGGAAATTAGGCGAACGATAGTAAGGAGCTTTTCTACCAAGTTCTAGAATATCTTCACGAGCCAAGTCCGTACTACAAGTAAAGTTTTGAATATGAACAGCTGGAGAGCCATCAAGCAAAGCATTTCCAGCTCCAGTTCCTTGAGCGCCAAAAATAGCTGCTGGTAATATAGTAGCCGAAAGGTTTACATTCTCACGCCTAACAACACCACTTCCAGCAAATGGAGCGTCAGTACCCTTACCACCACCATCTTCTGGAATTTCCAAGGCTCTAGCAGCTGTTACAAGAGAGGGATCATTAGTATTCCAACTTTTATCGTTTCCTACCAAGGTTACAGATTCGGTTGCATTTCCATCTGCTGGAATAGTATAAGAAATACTACTGAGATACATACCAGACATGAAAACTTCTGCTGGTGCAGCACCAGTTACAGCATCTTGATCATCTGGGTAAATACCAAGACCAACATTACATCTAAGCTTTGATCTGTTAACTAATGTGTTGACAGTAGCTCCGGGTGTTGCAGCGTGGTAAATAAGTGGGTGTCCATCAAGTACCTTTTCCAGCGTTACCTCAACATCTGGAAGACCTTCAATATTTTCGTAAATTTGAATCTGACCAAGCTCAAATGCCTGCTCTAGATTAAAGTTCGTTGTAATACCCACACTTTGTACGCCATGTATTGTTCTGGGACTGCCGTTGACAGAATTTGCAATAACTACGGCTTGGCAGGCATAAAATACTCTATTATTTGCCATTATATTCTCTCCTTGGTAAGTTGGAAAACTCTATTTTTATATACACAAAATTAGATATTTGATTTAATTACTTCTACTGTACAACGAGCTATTCCTGCTGAAAAATTGCTATTTATGATTTCCATGCCCTGAACAGTGAAATTTGTAAACCTCATGTGATTTGACTGATAATTATCAATTAAATCTGGATATCTAAGAGCGCCAGATACGGGAACACCCCTGTAATCTATGGGAAAAGCCCCACTATTGGCTATATTATTATTATTAAATAATGTTATTGTTTTGTCATTTTGGAAAGAAACCATGTCTAACAACTGATTTCTTGTGTAAGCGTCTTCAGCTATGCAATGAAAAAGCACATCCGTATAGATATACTGACCGCCACCCAGCTGATAGCCCTTGTAGCTTCTCCTTGGAACTACTTCTATACCTATGGCGGGTAGTTGTATTCTCATTTCTGAAGGTATTTCAAATTCCCCTTTTCCATTACTAAAATTAGAAGGCACATCTAGGGTTCTATATTGAATCTCTCTAAGCCAAGGAACATTATTACCGTATATAACATTGATATATTTATAACTATGTTCTACCTGAACCTTGCTACCAGTAGGGATAGGGCTGTCAAAAACTACCCTCCCATTGAAATAATCTACCGTGTGAGCATAGTCTCCGGTGGTATCTGAAGAGTAGAATGTGTCATCTACATATACGCCAGATATACCGGGATACATATGGTTTTCGCCAACAATCGGGGCGGTCATTCCAGAAGGTGGATTAACTCCACTTTGCCAAACCCAGTTCTGCCTAAAACCATCCCAAGCTTGACCAGCGTTGTAGTGTGGATACGAAGAAAGCTTTAACAAGCTGTAATCTTGATTGCTGTGAGAAGTTTCCCCCTTGGTAACATTGAAATAATTACCTTTGCCTAACAAATTCCAATCTAGGAATTCTATAATATTATCTTGCAACTCATTGTTAAGAGTTGAGTCAAAAACGCTGTTAAAACCTTTGAGATTATTATTAGACATCTAGAGCTTTCCTTATAATTCTTTCTATTTCTTGTTGTTGTGGTTCTCCAACCAGCGCTCTGATAATAAAATTCTCTTCTTCTGTTCCTGAAAAACTTGGTGGTATTCTAAAAACACCTCCGGGCTTCATGATCCCACCGCCAGTTCTACCTTTATCTGAGGCTGAATATCTATAACCAATAATAATTGGAGTGTCGCCTTTTTCTAATAACCATTCTAACCAATTTAGTTTAGAGTTAGGTACGCTCTTTATTGCCTCGGGTATGTCTCCAGCATCAACACCAGATATTATTACCTCAAGACCACCGTTTAATCTGTCGTCTACTTTATCTATATTTACTTTTATTATTCTAGTAATAGTTTTAACTAAAGCGTTTATTGCATTTAAAGCTTCTGTATTCGTAATACCCAACATAGCCGTTAAACTATTCGGCCCGTTCTCTTCTAATAATTCTCTTACTTCTGGTTGAGCTAAAATTTGTTGCTCTACAAACATTCTAATATCTAAGTCTATTCTATTTTTCTTTCTAAACAAAAGCTGATTGAATGTTCCTGCAATAGAAGCATTAACCTTCTTAGTGAAACTAGCCACAGTGTCTACAAGATTAAGTGTGATAGCCATACTAAGCCCTCTTCCAAAAACATGCAAAGTATCTATCTTGTTTTAATCCTAGAGGTATGTGTTCTCCAACTCTTTCAAATCTCATCTCCTTATAATCTTTAATATCTTTATGTACCAATAATTGTTTTGCAGACAAAATTTTAGGTAAATCAGTCATGAATCCAATTGTTTGAATAGATGCGTCAGGCACGACAATCCCTTTAGTAATTCCCGTCCACTGTTTTTCATCCCAATATACTTTTAGTTTTATGTCGGTCAACACTTCGGTTTCTTTAATAGTTTTAGTTCCACGGTTATGTGTGCCGCCTCCTCGCCTGTGATTATTTATAGAGTTTTTATCTGGTACATTATCATCTGGATTATATACTATAACTTCTCTTTTTTCTATAGATATAAGTTGACATGTAACTCCAAATATATTAAACGTGGAGTCTATCACATCGAAGTATTTATCGAACACAGATTGTGGAACATTAATAGGCATATATCACCATGTATTTATTTGTACTCTTTTCCAGCTATTTGCGGCTACACAAACATAAATATAATTTGCATCCCACCTAATTTGACCCGGAGTTCCCGCAGTTCCTGTAGTTGCTATAGTCCCTTGTAGTGGCATATTGCCAGAAACACTATCTATCATACCAGATGTGTGTACAAGATCTGTGTCTAAAGCTATAGATGATCCACTTTGTAATATCTCAAGAGCTTCTAACTGACCACTTACAGAGACCGTTGATGTGGGATGAGATGTTCCAATTCCTAATCTTGCACTTCCGCTGTCATAAACAAAGTTATTAACATTTGCAAGACCTATAGCATTTCCATATCCAGATCCATCTATAAATGGTATGCCGCTAACATGGACACCTTGATCCATAGCCTTGATATCACCACCGCCAAGCTTATGTTTACCGAGCTGAACTAAAACACTACCATCAGTAGCTTCACGAACAACATAGCCAAGAGGAGAAGAATAATTAGGAATTTCAGGAGAAGTGTTTGTATAACTTCCAGTAGCGGTCGGTGAGAGGAACAACTCGTCACCAGCAGTAAACGCTGCCGTATTAACACCACTAACTATTCCATAAGTAGTAACATATCCATAGCTATTATTTTCTATGTCGTGAGTAACTAAACCAACTACTTTAGAATTACTTTCAGAATTAGCTATAGCATACGCTATAGTTGGCGCTGTGTTTGCATAAGATCCTGTAATTCTAACACCAGAACCATTCAAGATAGTAGAGCCAGTGCTATTATACACTCTTAAATATTCTTCTTGTCCTAATTGTTGTGCAACTTGAGATTCGTCATTATAGACAACTAGAGAGTGGCTAGTTGAATCATACCACACTCTACCTTCTGAGTGTGAAGGATGATTAGCTTGGGAGGTAAGGTTCAGATCCAAAACATTGTAAACACCACTGTCAGCAGTTATTACTCCGCTAACATCTAATGTGCTTTGGGGTATATCTGTTCCAATACCAATTCTATCTTCACTAGCATCTATTCTAAAAAGATTATCATTGCTAGCGCCTTCCATTCTAAGGTCTCTGTCAGCACCATTATCATTAAAAACAATACCTACAGAACCAGCACCAACATCTAGAACACTAATCTGGCACTCTGCGCTATTACCTCCCCCTCTAATAAAAACATCAGAGCCATCTCTAGCACTTATAAAAGTATGAGTGCCACTACTAGCTATCATATAGTCAAGAGTACCAGCCATCTCCGTGTGTTTCATGCCAGCGTAAACAGTGCTAGCTGATAAAGCGCAGTCACCAAGCATAACCCCGCTTCCATTTCTATCAGCAATTCTTATACAGTTACCGTCATCATAAACAATATCTACATCGTGTTCTGGCACTACACTGCTAGCTGCGGGCCTGTACTTACCAAGGGTAATGCCACTTTCATGTACAGAAATTTGGTGGTCATGTTTATTTCCTCCACCTCTAATATAAACATTTTTCATATCCTCTGCACTAATATATGTGTGGCTACCAGCACTCATAATCATGTACTCGTCGGCTGAGTCCATTTGAGTATGCTTTAAACCAAAATATGCACCCGGAGACGACGCACTGTAAACACCGCTACCAACGACTAATTTAGTGCCTACTAGAATGTCTCCATTTCTAACGTCAAGTTTATAACCGTTTGATGGATTGTCAGTTCCAATCCCAACAACCCCACCAGATTCATAAACACTACTAGCTCCTAAAGTATCATCATCGCTCCATCTAGCTAAATAGCTATGAACACCACTTGGCGTATCAACCATCATTCCGCTTACCGCAGCTATATTTTCAGCATTGGTAACACCAGATGTCATTAATTGTCCAGAAATAAATATTAAATCTGGAACATCAGATAAAACTAAAGTTCTAAAACTTGGTCTAGCAGGGGGACAACCAACTCCACATCCACTGGCAGGGCCAGCAAAAATTAATCCAGTATCTTGTGGCTTTAAAAATAAGTATTGATCTACAACTCCACTAAGTTCTATAACAGATTGTATATTTGCATCACCTAAAATATTTCTTTCAAAATGCTCCAGCTGTCTTCCACCAATATATGCAGGAGCAGTAGTTCCACTTGCAAATAATATGCCAGATACACCAGTGTGAATACCAGAAGTGTGAATGGTTGAAAATGCTGGAGTGCCACCAATATCAATAGAAAAAGATGGATTTAGTTGATTGATACCTAGTCTATTATCAACACTGTTCCAAACAAAATTACTGTCATGACCAATCGTTTTATCAGAGAGCCAAAATGTAACACCGCTTGATTTAGGAACAACTCCAGATAATGACATAACAGCATTAGTAGCTGGATAAGTGGAATAAACCTCTTTAGCTCCAGCACTAAATGAAACTAAGTTATTACTATTACTACTAGCAAGGACGAATCTAGAAATAGTATCTGTTGAAGAGTCAGTAAATACCCCAGACCCCACTTCGTAATCAGTGCCATCAGTAGCGGCGTAAAATATTACATCGCCGTTGTCAAAACTAGATGCAAACGAACTAAAACCATTAATGCTTCCTTCTAATAGAAAAGCACTAGTTCCAGTTGTATACGAAAGCTCTTTAGTTCTATCTGCTATTTTAGGTGCTTGTGACATTTAATTCTTCCGTATTAGGTAAAGTTTTGAACAGTAATTGAAGCCTCCGGTATTACGCCACTTTGAAGTCCATACACAACTATGTCATTTCTTCTTGAATTAACAAATTCACCATTATCATTTCTAACAGCCAAGGTGAAGAAATCATCTTCTCTTACAACTATTGCTGGAGTAACTAAGTCCATACTCTGTGGTCCAGAGTTAGAAGTTGTGCCATTGCTGTGAGCAATAACTGCATAATTTGTATTACCAGCACCTAAAAGGCCATCTTTGAAAAAGATTTTGTAGGTTCCAGCACCACTAGCATGAATAGCAGAGATGTTGTAAGAACTTGTTACGGCAATACCACTAAGCCCACTATCACTTAAAGAACCGTTAAGATATGCAGATCCATTAAAACTAACCCAAGCTAACGCATTTGTTTTAGCAGTATGGTATTCTGAATTGTCATAATCAAACTTAAACTTAGTATAAGTATCTTCCATTCCACCGTGATTACCGCTACCAACGTGAATAACTTCTCCATACTTTGCAGTATCTGGATTGGTCATAGAAAAATGCAATCCGTGATTGTCAGTCTCTAAAACTGTTGCTTCTCCACTATGGTTAATCCAGTTTTCAGTTACTCCACCTAAACCAAAATTACCAGTCATCATTCTTATTCCACTAACAGTAATATACTGAGTGTGTTTATCTCCCGTGTTTAAGTCAGCCAAGGTATCGTGACTAACATTACCACTGCCGGGATATGGCTCCCATTGATATTTTTCTTCTGTAGATAAATGTGAAGTATTGTCAGTGTCAAAAAACAAACCACTGCCAACATCTATAATATTTTTAAATTTAACTATTCCATTATCAAATGGATAAGTTGAAAAATCACCGCTAGCAGCAATTGGAACAATAGAGTCAATTATATCGACCATATTATGTCTAATGTCTAGTGCAGAAATAGCACCAGCATTGTTATCAGCTAGCTCTGAATTTATGGTACTTTTAAGATCTGTACTATTTTTTACTGACATTTTTGTAATCTCCTTTAATATCTAAAATATCCACCTCGATGGTCATAATCACTGTGAGTCCTAGAAACAAAATCACTACCGGGACTGTAAGGACCGAGAATAGCTTGACCAGCCAAGCTTCCTCCAGCAACATAATCGTAAACTAACTGATCGTATTTTTCACATAAGTCTTTATATAACATTGTAAGCGTAGTTGCTACACCTCTTAGGTCTATTGCAGATGGTCCATCTTTTATAGAAATTGCATTAGAAGCTTCTGTTCTCACCTCGCTACCAATTATAACACACGCGGTTTTAAGTGTTGTTAAATTTATGAACACATTATCTTTAGGATCATCTGTAGGGTCTGGAGAAAGCGAACATTGTTCTACGTTCACCACATAATCATTAGCTAAATCCAAGTCTTCTGTCACCAACTGAGCAGCAACTAAAATAGTTGTCTCTAAACGCTTTACGGAATATTTGTAATTGGAAGGATCTACATCATTAACGATGTGTCTAACCATTGTTGAAATTTGGCCTTGCCACGACATATTTGCACCTATAAGTTACAGTGGGTTTTAAAATCATATATATCAGTATAGTATGTTCCACTTGGCAAAGCTATCTTTGCTTGAAGTTTGTAATGTCCTGCCTCATCTAAATCGCCTGCTATTGTATCGTAATGAAATTTACCATCAGTGCCATCGCCTAAAAGAATGCCACTACGTGTAATAACTTCGTCGTCTGGTCTTTTAATATAAATAGTAATGCTGGAATTGTTAGAAATATCTACGCCGCTGCCCGTCTCCTGAACGGTCATCGAAAATCTAGTGCCAACATTATCTACATGTATTTCGCTAGCCATATTTTTACCTTAGTAAAGTAATATCTTTTGTTCTAACTATATTTAAAATAACATTAACTGTTTTCATAATATTGCTGGATTTTGTCTTTTTAGTTCTAGGATAATATCTTGTGTTTTAATAATATTAAGTGTGTGTGTTTTTGTACTTTTTAATGAAATATTTAAGGGGATTATACCGCCGTTAAAAAAATCCATCAAACCAGTTGAAAATGGAAATTGACTAAAAATAAACATTATACTTGCGGGTCCGTAATTACTGGGTTTGTTACTTGGTTCTCCAAAGTTTGTTTTAATAGGTCTAATTCATACTTTCTAACATTTTCGGATAAATATTCTCTTACAATCCTGTTGGCAAATACTGATTTGCTTTCTGGGTTGTCTAAACCATCCACCGTATCTGGCCTGTTGTAATTTACACATATAGCCTCAATTACCCGCTCGACATCCTGATCCGCTATCTCGACTGAAAATGTAGCCATAATTCACCTATATTCCTAGTTATCTAACATAATATACACCATTTAGTACAACTCATGTATAGACCCATTTTTGTCTTTAAATACCAATTTGTCATTATCTGAGCTGTAAAACAGGGATTTATTGGGAGCAGCCACATTTGCTACTTGCGTATCAAAAACCAACGACCCAGCTTTATCAACAGATAATAATGTATTTCCAGTACTATTCTTAAATTCTTGTAAATTAGAGGATTGGCCTAAAGCTGAATTTATCGTCAAAGGGACTTCTGTTGAAGAACTGTTATTTATGCTTACACCATTGCTTTTAGCAACATATAATAAATTTGCACCCCTGTGCGTTATGAAGAAACCGTTCGTATAATTCATAATATAAAAATTATCTGTGTCTACCACATTGCCAATACTATCAATATCGCCATAAACATATCCGTTTGTGGGCGCATCTGCAAAAGCTGTACTATATGGTTTTAGTCCTAATTTCCAAGTTGGATCTGACTCGTCTGTTATGTGTAGTGCTACAATGTCATTATTGCTATTGTCAATATAAGCGTGGAATAAAGATCCTGCGGAACTTGAATAAAACTGAGCATCCTTTATAGAACCGCTTACGGCAAGGTTGCCATCAATATACAGAGTGCTATCTGAAGAGTCCCAAATAAAAGTGTCGTCTCCACCTATGGTATTCTCATCGCTCCAATACGCAACATTACCAGTATTTCCAGAACCAATAAACGCTCTGGTTTGCACTAAACCATCTGGATAAGCTATACCGCTATATCTAGGAAGCAATCCAGAAACATTACCATCGGGATTAACAAAAACAGAGTGGGTAGCAGGATATGTGCAAAAAACTGTAGAAACACCATCCAGATTAATTTTATTACCACTAGGATCTGTACTAGTAAATATTAAATCTCTTGATAAAACGCCGTCATTAAAAGTCCCTAATCCAATTTCAAATCTTACATTATTTTCTATAGCGTAGAATGTTTCATTGCCATTGCCGACACCACTAGCAAAAGATTGGAAGCCACCATAAGTATCATGTATGGTAACACTTCCAGAACCCTCTGTTAGTGATGTTTCTCGTACTCTGTCTGATAAATTAAACATAATAATCCATTAAGTAGGTGGTGTATGTCCTATATTTTCATTTTCTAAGAAATTAATATAACCTCTTCTCATATCTTCCTTAACATTTTTGTTTCCATCTTTGTAGAAGGTTTGTGATTCATAATAATTATTATGCCAATTATCTTCAGTCATTGCATAAGCAACTAAATCGCCGGAAGCTGTAAGACTTATGTTGTTACATCTATTTCCTGTAAAAAATCTGATTTGACTATCCCAAGAACTAGCACTCTGTCCACTAGTCCATACGGAAATTATATAATGTCTTCGTTGATAGCCAAACCTTGCAGTAGTATTTGCCTCATAAGAATTCCTGATACTTCTTTCTGGACTTGCAATTGTCTCATCCCACTTATAGCCCCAAAGACCTGCTATGACTGTGCCATCTTTATTAATCGCGTTGTCTATTAACAATGGGCTATACCTATTATTTTCATAGTCAATTTGGTTTATAAAGTCTTGGGTGTAGCCTATGTCTCTAAGTCTATCAAATTGCCAAGGGTTTTCCATAAAGAAATAGTTACGATATGCAAATCCACCGTTTCTTCTATAAAGTCCACTTCCAACAACTATGCTATCTCCATCACCACTAAGTTCAAATGGTAGCGGTCTCGTAGCAAGTTTATCATTGCGTTTTTCCGTATTAACATTTTCAACTTCATGAAATATTGATGTAATAAAATGAGGGCCGGGGTCAATTCCTTCAATTGTTGTCTCAAATAAAAGTGATCTTTGTTTATCTTTTTCCTTCAAGCTATAGTTATAATGCGAATCTGGGGTTCTTCTATATGGTGTATTAAACACATCAGCACGATGGAGCATTGTACCAGTTACGGGATGATAGATAGACGAAACCGAATCAGATGTTATATCTCTACATCTTAAATATGCAACAACGTGACCCTGATTAGATATTGAAGTTGTTTTTATATCGCTCTTATAACCAAAATTAGCTGCTAGAGGCCCGTGGTCAAATTTTGTGTAATCATTCCAAATTATGCTACCCTTAAAATCTCGTAGTTTATTACCACCATGCTGACCACGAAGATAAGCATTTGGAGGATAATGGGTACTAAGGTAATATCTAGATTCATGTTGATTATACATCGTACTACGCTGACCCATATGAAAATCTTTTTTCTCCACTAAAACGCTTGAGTTAAAATTATATGACGTATCTCCATTAGCGCTTAGAACAGAGCCACTATTTGCAATACGATAAGTAAGCATTGTATTTGTATATCTAGCAATTATCACTGTACCATTATCTGCTATGCTTGGATCGTAATAGTTAGGCACATTTAGTTCTTTTTCATCAAAGTAGGTATAGCGATAAGATTCAGCACCAGAAGAATATATTAATCCACTACCTTCGGTATATGGAAGGATACCACTTAGGTAAGCAAGTCTATCTTCATCAGCGCTTTTTCTTACCATAACGGGTCTAGTCTTAGTAAGATCTACAATTTCAATTTCACTACTTCTAGTAAAAAGATTGTTTACTCTCTCGTATCTTGGAATTTTATAACTAAATATAGCTAGAGTTCCACTTGAATTTACACTAGCTTGTATATCATCTATAGGATGATAGTTTTCAGAATGGACAATATTATATTCCGATTTAACTGCACCCAACACATCATAAACTTGTCCAAGTCCATAGTAAGCGTTATATCTTGGATCTTCTGTTTTGGTAGTGAACTGGTTTCCTCCACCCACTCCTGATATTGGAGGAGGATTGTTTAGCAATGTTTTACGCCGCCCTTCACTGAGATTTTCATAAGCCGTATCACTAATAAAATCAGAATGCTGTGAATAATTACGGCAAAGTATAGTTCCCTTACCATTGTACAAAAATGTTGCCGCTGCTCCCGTTGGCTTTCTTGGATTCACAACTGCTATATTATGACCGGAAGCGTCCATAGAAAAGTTTCTTATTAAAGAATTATAGCTATCGTTGTCTTTATCAAAAGTATAAATCGTTCCGCTTGCAGGAATATGGTACTTCAAAGGCATTGGTCTTACGGTGGTGGTCGTAGTAGTTGTGGTAGTTGTAACTACAAAATTATCAATTGCCACTTTTACATCATAGAAATCTACACCAACAACGTCTTTAGAATTTAAGCCCTCTTGCGAAACTGCCAGTATATTACCAGAAGCATTAAGAGAAATATCCGTTCCAAAAGTTGAAGCTCTTACGTCAGTATTTAAAGCTGCGTCCGATGTTAATCCTAATGCTTTAGGATTTGGTTCTCCAAATTCAGAAGCTAAATCATAATAAGATGCTTCATGCATGTCTGCATCAGGAGAGTACAAAAGTTCAAAGCATCCATGTTGAGCAGCACCTGAAAATTCTACTTGAGTATTATATAATTTTAGTAAATCAAAATGATTAATCATGTAAGGGCTGTTGGTATTAGGTCTTCCGGGGTTAGAAAAAGCAACAATATTACCACTATTATTTATAGAAACTTTATTGTGAATGTGACAAAACTTAACATTACGATTAAAAACTCCATTGCCATAATCGTCCAGAACATCAGCATCATAAGGACCATTATCACCATATTGTCTTTCTTGTAAAATAATAGGATCTCTACTATCTCGTGAAAAAGTTTTGACCCATTCGTTTTGAGATTGATTGAAAGCATGTATTTCTTGAAAATGAAAAGATTGACGACTGTGATTTCTGAATGCAACAGCTATAACATTTCCCGAATCGTTCATGTCATAATCAATATTAAAATAGTCTCTAGATAGGCTAAGATGTTCGCTTAATCGTATTGAATGTTTATCGCCACTAGTAAAGTATCGTAGCTCATTAATTGAGCCTCCAACATCTTTAGCTCCAAGCATGTCCCATCGTTTGTCTACAGCATTATACTGCCAAACGTCTATGTAAAATCCATTTTTGTATTGAAAATCTCTACCGCCATCAACAGATAAATTTGTATTAGATCCAAAAGCTTTTGAATTATTATAGCTAGTATTAACGCCACCTTCTTTTAGTGTCTTGCTAAAATGTATTGATCTGAGCGCAGAGTTATTTTCATATCTTAGTCCTGCTATCACGCTACCATCTTTATTTATTCTAATATCCTCGTATGCTTCAAAAGATACATGTCCGGGTTTTCCAATTGGAACTTCCCAAGTAGTTCCACCTATAGCTCCATTGCGAACAGAGCTACCATCTCTATCTATAATTACTATATTTGAAAAACTTCCCGGTTTTTGATGAGGGTATTGACCTGATAGTGGATACAATTGTCTAGCGTTTCCAAACCCAAACGCAAAACCTTCAATGTTTGGTGCATGTTTTATAAATTCATCAGGACTTTGAATTATAGCAAGGACTTTACCATCTTTCGATATGGCAAACTTTTTAATTTTTGTGACAACATTTATTGGTCCCGCTTTGCTCGGACTATTATATAAATAACCAAAATCCATCTGAAGGTCAGAAAAACCACTCCAGAAATGTTGAGTTTGCATAAGAAAATTTTTATTTGGTCCATCGCTTGGCTGATAATATAAATTTCTACCACTAGAATCAATATCAAAATCAGCAACTTCATATCTAGCAGAATCAGGATATGAACCCCCAAACATAAGATGTGCTTTCTCAGATATGGGTATGCCAAGAGTTGGATTTGAAGCATCATAACTTTCAAGGCTATTTACAGGTTTTTCACTATAAAATCCATACTGGCGATTACCTCCACCAGCATCTTGATATTGCTGATGACTGAAGGACAAAGATCCTCTATTGGCAATCTGTCCAGCTTTTAATGTTCCAAGGTCTCCTAAGCCTGTACGGAAATCTATATACTTGTTTTTAAATATTAATAAATTACCACTATCATTTAACTCAATTTGACTAAATCTAGGGCCAGAGTCAATCACTAAAGAACTATTTACTCTATACTTTCTTTCAAGACGGAATCTATCAAAATGAAACCTTGGTTCTCCCGGCGGCAAAGTTGTTGTAGTAGTAGTCGTGGTAGTCGTAGTAGTACCGTAAGTTATATCGCCGTCTGAAGATACAGTTTCAGAAAGATTAGAACTAGCACAGCTTTCTGTAGGATAAATTAGTACTGAACGAGGAGTAATATCATATGTTTTTCCTTCAAAGCTCATCAGCCTTTGCATAGTAACCATTTCTATAGGTGGATTATCGTTATTATCAAAATACTTAGGAGTTATTTCTAATATTAATGATCCACTATAATAATCTTTAGCATATACTTGTCCCGTTTTCTTATTGACATATGAATGTGATAATGTTGATCTAACAGGCCCATCCGTTGAACCTCTATATTTAGATCTTAATACTGTTTCGTTAAAAGTTTCTCCTTCTATAGTTTTTATAGTAACACCTTCTATGTCGTCTACTAAAAACGTAATAGGATGTGTATAAGGTATGTTAATGAATTTGTGAATTCCTACACCAATCGCAAATGATCTGCTAGGCATAGTATGGGCTATTTTGCCAAGGCGATTACTTGATGGCTGGGTGTATGTTCTTTCAATATTGTACATGCCGTCTGTAGTCAAAACATCAGTGCCAATATATGGCTTGGTTCCAGCAAAAGAAAAATATGGCCTATATTTAAAATTATCTTCATCAATACCAGTAAGAGAATCTGGATCTGATGTGTCAACACGAAGCTCTACGCTTATGCAATTAGGAAGGCCAGTTAATGTATAAACTGTAGTAAATGGCGGCTGTTTCTCGGGATCATGTAGAGTTTGACCATTATAGTTAAAGAATGGTTGGTTCCAAGTAGTTGCTCTTATTTTTCCTTCACTATCTCTATACATATATGCTTGTCTCGCTTTGGATTTTAAAAACCCTAGCGTACCTGTCTTAAAGGATTCTATAGCTTGTATAGAAAGTGGATAATCAATTCTTAGCTCATTTGCATAAGTATAAACTTGAGTAGAGCTGTGAACAAAGCCTCGATTATCTCTTACGTAGTGACGCTTGCCTTTTTCTGGGTAGCCAGTGTCCCAGTGAGGAATACATGTTAATTCTTGATTTGGATTATTCACGCTTAATCCATCAAATGGCTGCTCTTGCACAAGAAAGTCTAGATTTTCTTGAGCATTATAATCATAGTCACTAGACAAAGGGTTTAAAGGAGTATTTAGTGGAATATTATTTTGTACTAATGAAGGTCTAAAAAGTCCTCCCTCATTAGCAGAATTATATTCTTTAACATCCCTTTCTGCGGAACTATTTTTGTATAGAAGAAATTTATTTGGCGCAGGTCTATACCCAACAGAGGGATTGGTCAGACAAGCTATAAATTCACCGTCCTTACTTAAACCAAATTTAGTATTTTCAAAACCTCTCATGCCTATAGGATTTGAAGCTTGTTGCAACTTTTCTCGATTTGTATGTAAATCATTAAAATAAGAAATTTGATATTGACTTTTTTCTCCAGTGGGATCTATGTCAAAAGAAATACGAACTTTATTATCTACCTCTTGTGTAGAAACTCTATCTATTATTTTTAAATATCCCTCTCTATAATTTGCTAATCTTGTTCTATCTGAAGTGTTATAATTTCCAATTGATTGTTGAGCTATTAACAGCTTAGTTCCATCGTCATTAAATTCAACATGTGGAACCATGTTGTATACTAATGGATCTAATCGTTTTGGTATTTGCTGCCCAGCTGGTAGTGTTTCATCTTTTTGTGCATTACCTCCACCGCCAGTGGCAGGAGTAGAATAAGTTGAGTAAGTACTGAGACGCTTTAATGCTTTACTATTGTCACTGGTGTGAAAAATATCATATGTCTTTTTTTCCCTGTAAACAGATCGGATAATAACCTTGTATGTAAAATTACCAAATTCTGTCACATTCCTTTTTAGCCTAGAGTCGTATGTTAGATATGAATAACGTATATTTTCATAATAATTGTTATTAGTTCTTTCTTCTTTTCTGTCTCCTAGAGTTACTAAATTTTGATATTCTCCTTTAGAGGAGCTACTTTGAATTTTACTAGCCTGACTCCACTGTGAAATCCAATTTCCTTGAGAAAAGTTAGCGATTCTTAATTTATTAGGTTTGCCAGTTTCCTCAGTAAAAACAATCTTTTGTTCATATTTATCTTGATTCCACTCTTTTAGTTTTCGATAAAAATCTTCTCGAAAAGTTCTTTTTGTAATTCCAGCCTTAGATAGTTTTAATTTTAAAGCACCAAACACCATATCTTTTATTGGATGCACTTTAATTTTATTAGCTTCCACAATTTCAAGTTCAAATATTCCAGTGTCATAAGTCGAGATTTGAATTACGCCTTTATTTTTTGGTGTTCCAAAGAAAGAAGATGTTGCATATTCACTTTTAATATCATTAACCGCGCTACTAAATTGTCTGTCAGTGTAATCTTGAATAGTATTAATATATTGATCATATCGTCCAGCTATCGTACTATGATATATTTGTGCTTCTTCTTTCTCTTTTAAGTCTGCTTCTGCAAATGAAATATTACCGAAACGTCTAGCAGTTATAAAAACTTCTCTAGGATTGAAAACAAACTGAATTCCATTAGACTCTAAAGGTTTAGGAAAACTGGCATTTTTAAAATATATTGATTCGTTAGGAGATTTAGTAGCTGGATAATACAAAGGAGATATTTTATTCATAATAGAATTATAGCTATAGGCTGAATCTGTTCCCGGCTTGAGAGCGTAGGTAAACCGACTCTCGCCCTCATCAATGCCCTCATTAGTAATTGAACCGGCAAAAGGTCTTAAGAAACGTTCAATTTGAACTGGGTCAACGCCAGCAAATCGACCGAAATCTACTCCATACCAGTGTTGCCAATAAACATCCCTGCCTCTGTCTGGAAGTTGTACAAAATCAACATCTCCTGTAACTATTTTTGTAAGAGTGTCAGGAACTCTATGCTCTTCTTTTGTCTCCCAGTAGAAATAACCTCTAGTTTGTGAGTTGTCTGATGAACGAGCAATCATACTATCTTTAAGAGTTTTATATGAAAGTCTCGAAGAAGTGTAAGCACCTTTGTGTGTGTTATACTTACCAGTGTTATTATTATAGTCGTTTAAATCTCTATAAGAAAAAGGTGGCGATAGAAGTATGTCTTCCTTTCTTAAATCATAACGACCGTCATGAAAGCGTTGACCGTTATTTTTAGTGAGTTTAAATTTACACTCCCACAGTGCTGGTAAATCATATTCTATTGTAAAGTCAGTATATAATCCTACATTGTCATTGTCAAATCTTATGTTTGAAAGTCCAAGATTACTTCTTGTTCTTTTAAGTGAATCGAAATCTGACTTTTTAATCATTATGTAAACACCACCCACTATGGTGTTTTTACCATCAGTTAGATGGTTTATATTGGAATGAGAGCCACCTCCAAAAGATGCTCCTGTTCCATAAACAACTTTTGCTTTCATTGGACCAGAAAAAGCTGGATAACCTTTAGTACTCAAACCTTCAGAAAGTTGCTCTTTAACTCTTTTTTTCAATGTATCTACATCTGTATCTCGTAAGATATCTGACTCTTTAAAAGACCTACTCTTACTAGTTGAGTCTGTAGATGAGCTAGTTGTTGGTGGCTGTATATAATTAACAATTTTTGTGGGTTGATTGAATGATTTGGTGTATGCACTTATATTTCTAATTATTTTATTTTTTCTTGAATTCCATTTTCCGGGTTCAGCAGGTTCGCCACCGATAGATTCACGGTGAGTTTGCTTATAATAACTACTTTTAGTATCATAAGAGCGAAGCTTTTCATTTATTACGGCGGGAGGAGCATCTTCTGATGTCAAGTTTATTGGCTCTGAACTGAAACCGTATAATATAACATACGTTTCTTTTTTTAAGAGTTTAATCTTAAAATCATCAAGAGTGGGCATTGCGTTTGGATCGCCGTCTTTAATTACAATATTTTGAATTTTTCCATCATCAGATAATTTATTATAATTAACCATAATTAATATCCTCCTCCACCGCCACCGCCACCTCCACCGCCGCCACCGTCATCACCGCCATCATAAGTATCATCAGGCGTAACGTCACCACCTCCAGTTATTGGAGAAATTGTTAAAGCAGAAGTTGATATTGGTGCTAAACTGACAAAATCTGTTTGTACTTGAATAGACTGAGAAACAGTATCATCATATTCTGGTAATAAGTTTGCGGGCATAGGGCCAACTCCATTTTCTGTATATCTAAGAACAACATTGTCCCAGCCATTATTCTTTCCTTTATAGCTTTCTATAAAATCATTTGATGTATAGGTATTAATTTTATATCCATTATAGAGTTTATTAGCTGATACACTTGTATTAGCAATTAAAGAAACTGGCCCTTGGAAAACACTGTTTTCTGTGCTATCTATAAATTGATTAGAATACTTATTCTGCTCTAAATCTTCCCTATCAATTGGATTTAACAAATCCTCTCGTGAACGGTTTAAAGGAAGTCTAGTAGACATGACATAGGTAGTTTGGGATGAACGACCACTCCTTGTAATTACAACTTTAACCTCTCCAGAAAGAACTGGAATACTATTTACTGCCATGAAAACAATTCCATACTCATTAACATGATTAACCCATTGACCACCTCCCGCAAAGGTATCAATTAAAACTCCGTCACTACTGGCTGCTGCGCGTCTTCTGCTTCTAATTTTTAATCCCTTATGCCACCAATCAATATCAAAACTTTCGCCTGCGACCGCATTGCTAATCTTAATAGACAATACACTATTTTCAGTATAAAATGCTGTGTCAGATATGTTATGAATATCAAATATATTCTCTACATTTGTTTCTTTTGCGAGGCTTCTAAGATTTTTTACCCTGCCTGTGTTAACAGCGAAAGGATTTGAGTTCTGTATAACATCCCTCTGCGCTCTGTTTATAATAGAATCCTCCACGCCTTTACCAAGCCTTGGAATTAATATATCCCTAGTATTTATTTGAGAAACATTATATTTGATAACATTATAAGTGGTTACTTTAGCTATATTTTCCCACCTTATGGTAATGTCGTCAACGACATCTCTTTCATCTGGTAATCGTATTATTCTATCATTTTCTTTTTTAGTCTCAACTGTTGAAGGATTATTTCCATCAGGTTTGATAAAAGTTTCTGGCTTAGAGTAATTAGCATCTCTGTCATCTGGTAGATAGCCTTTTTGTTTAATAAAATTAAAATATGGGTTTTCAAAATCAACTCCTTCAGACAACAACTTTGGATTTAATATTCCCGTTTTGCCACCATCTATTAAATAGACCTTAACACCTTCTAAAGAAGCTACAGCCAATAGTAGGGGCATTGAACTCCAATCATTTGGATTGAGTTGTCTTAAAGATAATTTAGATCCTGCTAGAATTGAGGTTGATTCAATTTTTGCACAAATCCTATTATTTTCATAACTTCTAACAACAATGGTTGGAAATCTTCCATACAGATGGTAACTGTATGCATAAAAATCACCGTCTGTTGAAGTATCTTCCACGTTGACTCCAACAGGAATTTCGTCTGCGTTTTCATTATCATTAAAGATACTAGATCTATATACATTTATTGGGCCTAAGAAATCTGAATTATCATCTGCAAAAGAAATTCTAGTGTCGTCTTGAGAGCTAAAAGAAAAATTGGAAGGACTAGTTGACAGACTGCTGATAGTATTCAATAACCCGCTCTCATAAACATTTCTATTTTGAGTATATGAAAATCCGTCATCTGTTGGTAAGCAGAAAATTTCTCTTGTTTTAATAAGTCTATTTTGAGAATCAAAAAGTGTTGCAACAAACCTTTGTTCAAATTCTTCCATTCCAAAATCTAGTGTCTTATTAGTCGTATCGAAATCTTCTGGATAATCTCTATATACTACAGCTGGATTATCTACTTGATGAGCAATATTAGCAATGCCATTTATATTGGGTCGATTATGTACTGTATATCCAGAAGACACTGAAAAAGCATCATACACGCGAACATCACGAACATCCAGACTTCTTCCGGTTTTTTCGTATTGAGGATAAAACAATGGATCAACATCATTTCTAACTACTAATTTTTTATTTGCACTAGTTTCATAATAAGATTGTAAAGTTTGCTGATTTGAAGAATTTTCATTAATTTCTGAATCTAAAAATATTCGTTTAACAGTGTGTGTTTTTGCTAAGAAATATTTGTCTGAAACTTCTAGTTTTTTTTCTTGTTCAATTTCATTTCTTAATTTAGATAAGTGATCGCTTAAGTATGTTGGAGTAGAATGATTGATACACTTGGACCTAGCTAGATAAATCCTAAATGCTTCAGCATTCCCCGTAAGTATAGAAATAAAATCCCTTGTAATAAAAGTATTACGCCCAGAGTTTTTAAGATAAGCATTAATACGGTTTTCTGGCCTACCCCCTTTAGTAATTCTTAGTATAACATTACCCCAGTACCAATCACACTGTGAATCTTCATTTGGCCTTATTGCAACTTCATCTTCACTAATATTATTTATCTTTCCATTAGCTCTATCTATTAGATATTCTTTATCATTAACAAAATAAGGTTTCATAAATCTAGCGGTTTTTGCAGGATCTAAAGGTGCTAATTCAATATTAGCATTATCTCTAAAGTCATAGTCAGTTATAGGCTGACTTCTAGGAACATCCAGCAAATATACTTCAAATACTCCTTTTGCTCCCATGCCATCTCCCCAAGCGGCTAAATAAGTATTGCCGTTCACACCGTTTGGAGATCCCAGAAAACTGTCAGTCCAATAATCCGGTATATTATCACGATGACCAGTTATTTCTAGTTCATCGGATACAATTAAACTTCCAACATTATGAATAAATTTCATGTTTGCAATATTACGTCTAAAATAAGGAAGGTCAGGATTTTCACTATAACGCCTTGTATTTTTTGTGTCTAGAACAATGCCATAAGGTAGACAAGTTTCTCCTTCTGGCACGGTTGGAAGTGGAATATATACAGGAGCAAGAGTTGTGGTTGTAGCAGTAGGGTCAATTGCAGGATCGTCTGTAGTTGTAGTCGTGGTTGTAGCTTGGTCTCTAAACCAATCTTCCCAATTATCATAACCTTCTGGAAGTGATGGATCGTTAAATATAGGATCTTCCTGATAAACAATGGGACTGCTCGTTGTCGTGGTAGTTGTCGTTGTTAAAGATGGAACCCTTGATGGTTCAGGCTCAACAAACGCTGGACAAGAGCTATCATAAACTAAATTAGCAGCCCCACCCATAAAGCCGTGATTATAACATTCATAGCTAGCTGTTCCAAAATTATCTTTAACAGTTAGTACTATTGTGCTTGTTCCAACAGTTGCTCCATAAGCTGAATCAACACCTTGAATATTCTTTTTAATATTAATGTTACTATGTTGAATATTATTTAATTGATACTGAAATTGAGGTCCATCAGCAAATGTAGTCTCTGCGCCCTGAGTAATCGCTAATGTTCCGTCAGCTGGATAGAAAGCAATTGGGTGTTGTGTGCTGACATTTTTAAAACGATAGACACCGTTTCTTAATTTAAATTTATGATTTACGCTAGAAAGCCCATTGAAAGTATAGTAACGTTGACTGCCAACAGTTTCAACGCCAACATCAATATCATAATCTAAACAAACTTCGTTTTTTTGATTCAGGCTGGCACAATTGAAACCTTGAGCATTCGCTTCTGCAACACCTAAAAGCGCAACATCTTTTCCGTCTATGTAATTTGGGTTAGTGCCAACTACTCGTTTAGTTGATAATGTTAAAAAGCTTTCACCCTCCCAAGTATCATAACCCTCACGCAAGAAAATAGTAATTATCCCACTAAAATACTTTTGTAATCCAGCACCGGGAAATTCATGTTCATCTATACGCGAAGCTGTAATATGAATAAATGGATTATCTTTAAAGA
>CEVS01044146.1_pt1 | contig 24517 bp, 28 predicted proteins | sample 361571 | NCBI WGS metagenome assembly CEVS01 (sample SAMEA2623850, study PRJEB7988) | marine metagenome | isolation source: saline water (ENVO:00002010), including | reverse complement strand
ATGGGTATATCAAAACAAACTTATGGTATCAATAAAAGATTATTACCAAAATATGAAGACTGGCAGATAACTTATGTGCCACATGGTATATCAAATAGAAGATTTCATAAGGTAGAAGATGATGATACTTCACTATTGGATTTTGAAGCTAAACACCATATTTCTGATAAAAAATTTAAGATACTATATAGTAATAGAAACATTAGAAGAAAACAACCTGGTGATGTTATGTTGGCTTACAAATACTTCATGGATGGTTTAACACCTGAACAAAGAAGAGATTGTGTTCTTATCTATCATTGTTCTCCTATAGACGAAAACGGAACTGATTTACCAAGAGTAAAAAAACATTTAATGCCTGATGATTATGATATTCGTTTTACTTACGAAACAGATGGTAGACCTTTTAATGATTCTGAAATGAATTTATTATTTAACTCTGCTGATGTTTACATTAATCTTGCTAGTAATGAGGGATTTGGATTAGGTAGTTGTGAGGCACTTACTGTTGGAACACCAATTATAGTAAATGTTACAGGTGGATTACAAGACCAATGTGGATTTAAAAAAGATGGTGAGTTCTTGACACCTGATGATTATGTAGAGTTAGGTTCTAATCATGAAAGAACTTATACTGAACATGGTGAGTGGGTATTTCCTGTTTTTCCAACAAATAGGTCTTTACAAGGTTCACCAGCTACACCTTATATTTGGGATGACAGATGTCAACCAGAAGACGCTTCCGTTCAGTTAAGAAAACTATACGACTTGGGTAGAGAAGAGAGAAAGAGACTTGGTTCGTTAGGAACAGAGTTCTGTAAAGAAAATCAAATGACATCAAAAGTTATGGGACAAAATTTTATTGATTCTATGAATGGTGCTTTTGAAAGTTGGAAACCGAAACCAAAATATAGTATGGAGGCAGTATGAAACGTTTTGTATTAATGATTGCACCTTTTAATACTCGTAGTGGTTATGGTGACCACGCTCGTTCAATATTTTATTCTATCATGGATAGGGAAGATTTGGACATTAAATGTATTGATGTAAAGTGGGGTAATACTCCACGGAATCATCTTAGACCAGAAGTTCCAAGACATAAAAAGTTGTTAGATACCTTTGTAAATCAAGACCAAATACAAGGTCAACCAGATATACTAATCGATATCAGAATACCAAATGAGTTTGCTACTGGTGCTAAAATAAATGTTGGTATAACTGCTGGTGTTGAAACAGACATAGTATCTGCTGAATTTTTAGAAGGTATGAATCGAATGAACTTTAATATAGTTCCATCTCGTTTTACAGCAACTACGTTTGCTAAATGTACCTATGATAAAATGGAAGATTTACCTAATGGTGAGAAGAGAAAAGCTGGTGAAGTAAAAAATGAAAGACCTATTAAGGTTTTATTTGAGGGAGTTGATACAGACGTATATTGTCCAAAACAAAAACACGAGTTAGAGAGAGGTCTATACGATGAACTAAGTGAACTTATCAAAGAAGACTTTGCTTATCTACACGTTGGTCAATGGGGTAATCAACCATACGGAGAGGACAGAAAAAACATTGGAGTTTTAATAAAATCTTTTCTAAAAGCCTTTTCTAATATCCCTAATCCACCAGCACTTGTTCTTAAAACTAATGGTGCTAATTTTAGTGTTCTTGATAAACATGATACTAAAAAGAAAATACAACAAGTAAAAGATATGTTTACAGGAGTAGACTTACCAAATATTTATTTAATACATGGTGACTTTACTATTGATGAGATGTCAACACTTTACAATCATCCAAAGATTAGTGCTTTCATTACTTGTACTCATGGTGAAGGTTTTGGACGACCAATGTTAGAAGCTACTTGTTGTGACTTACCTGTAATTGCTAGTAAGTGGAGTGGTCACATGGATTTCCTAACGGATTCAGAATCTATGTTAATTGATGGGTTTTTAAAAGAAGTACCTAAATCCACTCTATGGCCACCAATTATCGTAGAACCATCTAAATGGTTTGATGTTAATGAAGGTGATGTAGTTAGAAAAATTAGAACCTTTCACAAGAAGAGAAAGTTAATACAAAAGAAAGCCAAACGATTGGGTAAGAAAAACAGAAGAGAATTTTCTTTGAAAGCTATGGGAATTGAATTTAATAAAATTATGGATGAGTTGATAAAAGGTATACCACAACAAGTTGGTTTAAAATTACCAAAACTAAAAAAGGTGGGAACAGACAATGATAAAGTTGCTGGACAACCACCGAAATTAAAACTACCTAAATTAAAGAAAGCTACTTAATGGAAGATTTTATTTTAAGAGTAAAATGTCCTGTCTGTATGAAAAATCTCGGAGAGGAAAATATTGATGATACTCTCGTATTACTTGGTGATGAAGAACAGAATATGCAGTGTTTGGGTTGTGGATATGGTTCTAATAATGATATGAAATCACATATAAGTGATAATCCGTTTCCACAAGAGTTCAAAGATGTCTGTGAAAAGATTGGAGATAGATTTTGGGCACCATCCGTATTTACAACAGCAAACTATCAAGTAGTTCCTATGGTAGAAGATACTGAACTAAAATGGAGAGTCTATGCTCACCAAGATCCTGAAACAGAAGTTTTAGTTCCAACTTTTACTGATGCTTACAAGATGGTAGAAAAAATGGAGACAATAATTGGCGAGAAGATACAACAACAGGCGGATAATTAAATCCTTTCAAACGATACCACCTCGTAGGTTAATACCTGGCATGATTGTCACATTTAACTATGCGGAACAAGGTGTTATGGATCCAAGACCTATTCTTCTTTTTTTACATGAAAATGGTAAAAATAAAACTATAGAAGGATTGAATATGAATTATCTTAATCCTACTAAGATGAAAAAGTTATTTCAGGTCATTAACTTCAAAAAGACAAAGGTAGATGAAATAGAAAACTTAATTAATCTAACAGAAGATTATTTTCGTATCCAAATTTCTAATCCAAAGAAAAGGTCTGCTATGTCTACTAAAAGGTTTTATTCTGATGTTGTGTCATCTGATAAATTTTTCAAAGAATCATATAGGGCATATAAATTATCTAAGTTAACATCATTAAAAGTTACACAAATAAACCTTGAGTTCGTACAATGAAAATTAGTTATTCTATATTATGTCACAATGAAGATGAAACTTTTGAAAGGTTATTACATAGATTAATAGAATACAAACAACCTCAAGATGAGATTGTGGTTCTTGACGACTATTCTGATAATCCAAAAACAAGAGCTGTATTAGATTATTATCATTCTACTGGTCACATAGAATTAGACACAAGACATTTAGCAAAAGACTTTGCTAGTCAAAAGAATTATCTTAAGGGTATGTGTACTGGTGATTATAGTTTTAATTTGGATGCTGACGAGATGATATCTCATTGGTTTATGAAAGATATACACGAGATACTTGAGGGTAACGAAGTTGATTTAATTTTTGTTCCAAGAATAAATACCGTAGAAGGGATAACAGAACAACATTGTAGAATGTACGGGTATCAAATAAATGAAAGAGGATGGATAAACTATCCTGACTGGCAAGGTCGTATCTTTCGTAACCGACCAAATATTCGTTGGGAAAAACCTGTACATGAACAACTAACTGGTTATCAAAGTTATGCTCATTTACCACAAGAACAGAAGTATTCTATTACCCATCCAAAGACAATAGATAGGCAAGTAAAACAAAATAAATTTTACAATGAAGAAATAACTGCAAAACTTAGAGGAATTTAAATGAGAGTATTGGTTACAGGTGGTGCCGGATTTGTCGGTACTAATTTAATAAAAAGATTACTAAAGGATGGACATGAAGTTGCATCTATAGACAACTATTCTACAGGTTATAAAGAGAATGAACAAGAGGGTTGTAAGTATATAAATTGTAACTTAGAAGATTTAGACCAACCTACTTTATTTGATAAAGAATTATTTGGTGTTTTAGATAGGGTAGATATTATATTTCACATGGCAGCTCTTGCTAGAATACAACCATCAATAGTAAATCCGACAACTGCTATTAACAATAATTTTAGTTCTACGCTAAATGTCTTAGAGTGGGCTAGAAGAAATGATATTCCCGTAGTATTTGCTGGTTCAAGTTCTTATCATCATGGTCGTTGGGGAAGTCCTTATGCTTGGTCTAAATATGCTGGTGAACAATTGTGTAGATTGTATTCTAACGTTTACGATTTACCGACATCTATATGTAGATTTTACAATGTGTATGGACCACATCAATTGGAAGAGGGAACTTATGCTACAGTTTTAGGTATCTTTGAGAAACAATATCGTGAGGGTAAACCATTGACTGTTACTGGTGATGGACAACAACGAAGAGATTTTACACATATAGAGGATATTGTTGATGGGTTGGTTAGATGCGGTAGAGCATTACAGATTCCAAATGAGTACAATGTTGGTCCAGATAAGATTAGTGGTGAGATATTTGAATTAGGTAGAGGTGTTAATTACTCGATAGTTGAAATAACAGAAATGTTTGGTGAGACAGATGTTGAATATATTCCTAAAAGACCTGGTGAATATGATGTCACATTGTGTGACTACACAAAGGCAAATCAGTATCTTGGATGGAGACCTACTAAAAATATAAGTGATTATATAAAGGAAGTTATCAGTTGAAAATAGCAGAAATATGGGATTTTACAGCGTATCTTGAGTCCTTTTATATAAAGGATGGAAAAGCTATGTCGTTTAAAACAAACGAACCTTATTCATATAGAAATTCAGTTTCACCTGAGTGTTTTTTACAAGGTCCAGTTTATTCACATCTTTGGGAAGGTTCTTACTTCCTTAATTTAGAAGAATACAATGGAGTGCCACCATACGATCCTGATGTAAATCTTGTTTTTTATGTTAACGAGAGAGTTGGATTGATGAATGAACATTACGATAAATATTCAGTTGAGAGTATTCGTAAACAATTTCCAAATGCTGTAATTATAGGACAAGTTAAAGAAGTACCACCATCTTTTAATTCAGGTGATTCTTTTTCTGATATTCCAAGACGACAAGTTAGACCAGAAAGACCTGAAAATAGAATTAGATTTTTTAACGATTGTGATTTTGTAAATGTACCAACAACTCCTGATGGTCTATATGCTAAGGATGAATATTTTGTTGAGTTACAAAAACACCTAAATAAAGAAATTAAATATACTCCAGGTCCTACTAATGTGGATTATGTATTTGACAATTATTATTCTAACGAGAAACTTAATTCTATATTTTACTACACACCACATCAACATGAACGTAGAGGTGAAACAGAAAAGTTTGCTAAGTATTTAGGAAACAAGTATCAGTTGGAGGTTTTTAGTAAACCTATACATGATAATCAACCATTCGATTATCTTTCAAGTCATGATTTTATAAAGTTGTGGAGTCCACATATATTTCATATTAACGTAGATCCTATGAAAATGTATCCTGGTCAACAATGTAGACAAGTTGCTGCGGTTGGTTCTATAAACATTGGTGGGGAGAATGACTCACATCACAGATTGTATCCTGATGCGTCTGGTTGTGACCTTAAAAAACTTGAGGATATATTCGAAGCTTATTTAAAAGATGGTCGTAGAAGATTTGGAGCTATTGACTATGCTTACAATAAAGTTAATGAATTATTTGGTTTTAATACAGTAAGAAAAATATTAGAGGAGACGTTTTTAAATGTTAATTAATGGTGTTATAGTAAAACAACCAGATGTCTTTACTGATTACAGAGGTGATTATTGGACAACTTGGAAAAAAGAAGAATGGGATATGGAATTTAACCATGATAAAGTATCCACTTCAGGTTATGGCGTGTTACGAGGAATACATGGTGATACTAAATCTTGGAAATTAGTAACTTGTTTAAAAGGTTCACTTTACTTTGTGTTGGTAGATAACAGACCAACTTCAGATACATACATAATGTGGGAGTCTTTGATTTTAGATGATAAGACTAGAAAACAAGTATTGATTCCACCTGGAGTTGGTAATGGTCACTTGGTCATGAGTGATAATTGTGTGTTTCATTATAAGTGGAGTTACGAAGGAGATTATCCTGATGTTCAAGACCAATTTACAATTAAGTGGAATGACCCGATGATTGGGGTTCATTGGCCTATAGATAATCCAATACTATCTAAGAGGGATAAGTAGTGAGACAATGGGGTAAAACTTATCAACGTAGGTTTCACATCTATGAGGATATCAGAAAAAGTCTTGACCTTGGAACTGATAATGGTATTCAATTGGAAATAAATTTAAATCGTGACCAAGAGTGTTCTTTACAGATGGCTCTTGAAAATTATATCATAACTACATTAAACTCTTTTTACGATAAAAAATTTAAAAAGGGAAATAATAATTTTTTGATAGACTATAGGGATGATATTTTAGGATTACCTAACAGAACACCTAATGGAGCATTTTATCCAAAGAAAGAAAATATAAAAGAGTATAACATATTACAGAGTATAGTTAATTCGACAATAGTAGAGACTGGTCTCATAGACCAAATAGAATCATACGATATATGTACTGTTAGAATCGTTGATGGTAAAAGAACAGATTTAGATAAAAGAAATTCTGCTACGGTAAAACTTCATTCTGATGCTTGGTCTGGTCAGTATGGAGATGCTATGGTTACTACTGCTTTACTTGGAGACGAAACAACCTCGTTAGAATTTTGGAAACCAATAGGTATGAGAGATGAATTTTATGACACGTTACCGAACTATGAAGATGGAACAAATTTATATGATTATCCTGAGTATTTAGGTAAACTAAAGTTCGGTTGTATGACAATTTTTGACCATCAATGTTTACATAGAACATTAAAAGAAGATGGTGGTTTGAGAGTGTCTATAGATTTTAGTATAAAACTAGCGTGTACCGAGTTATTAGATAAAAATACTGGTGGTAGAAATGTTAAACATAGACCAAAAGAAGAGGTGCTGAAAATAGGTGATAAAACTTCAGTAGAGGCCTCTGAAACACTACAAGAGTGTTATGAGAGATTTAAAAATGACAAGTATGATGGAGTAGCAACTTCACATATAAATGATATTGTATCATGACTAATTAAGAGGTATAACATGGGATTTTCTTGGCAATTAATAAACGATAGTATCACAGATGGTGATAGAAAAGCTATGACAGATTTTATTAACACACCAAACCAAAAATTTACTAATGGTGAGAAGTGTAAAGAATTTGAAATGGAGTGGTCTAAATACATAGGTTGTGCACATAGTACATATGTTAATTCAGGTGCTTCAGCTAATTACATTATGGCGTCAATCATGAAAGAACAGAAAGGTGTTGGTGAAGTTATTGTTTCACCTTTAGGTTGGGTTTCTGATGTTTCACCACTTGTTAACTTAGGTTTTACTCCTGTATTCGTTGACGTAAGTATGGATAATATGTCAATTACACTTGATAACATAAAGAAAGCTGTTACAGATAAGACTGTAGGAGTATCAATAGTTCATGTCTTAGGATTTAATGCTATAACAGATGCTATGGTACATTTCTGTAGAGATAATGATTTGTTTTTAATTGAAGATTGTTGTGAGGCTCATGGTGCGACTCATAAAGGAGATAAGGTTGGTATATTCGGAGACGTATCTAACTTCTCTTTTTACTTTGGACATCACATAACTACTATCGAAGGTGGTATGGTGTGTACTAACGATTATAGGTTTTGGGATTACGCTAAATTATTTAGGTCACATGGAATGACAAGAGAGGCGTCAAGTGAGGTTCAAGAACAATACGAAAGAAGTAGACCTGATTTAAATCCATTGTTTACCTTTGCTGTGCCTGGATATAACTTTAGGAATCAAGAGATAAATGCTGTATTGGGTTTAGAACAGATAAAAAGATTAGATTTTAATTGTAAAAAACGAAGTGAGAATTTTAATTATTGGTTGGATAATTTAGATGAGAAGAAATTCTTCGTTAATTACGAACAGAATGGTAATAGTAATTTTGCATTACCATTAATTTTAAAAGAAAAAGACTTGGAATTGTTCAAAAAATGTTGTATATTATTAGACGAAGAAAAAGTCGAATATCGAGTGGGAACTGCGGGTGGTGGTAATCAGGCAAGACAACCATACTTAGACAAGTATGATTTTGTAGCACATGACCTGTCAAACGTAGACCACATACATGATTTTGGATTATACATTGGTAATCATCCTGAATTATCTTTGTATGAGATTGGAAGTTTAACACATAAACTTAACGGAGTTTAAAATGAGTAAAAAAGCACTAATATTAACTTGGGAAAAGTATCAAGACCACGAAGTTATCTATCCTTATTATAGGGTACAAGAAAGTGGATATGAAGTTGATATCATGTCTAATAAAGTAGGTATGATTCACGGTATACTTGGAACATATAATGAATGTACTAAGTCAGTATTTGATTTAGATGATGATGAAAAGTTTGAAGACTATATGCATGATTATGATTTGTTGATTATTCCTGGTGGTGTCAAATCCCTTGAAAAACTAAGACAAGAAGAATCAGCCTTAAATTTCATAAGAGAGTGGGATGCCTTAGGTAAAACTATTGGTTCAATCTGTCATGGTGGTCAGATGTTAATATCTGCTGAAATAGTTACAGGTCGTGATGTCTCTGGTTATTATAGTATCAAAGATGACTTGATTAATGCGGGTGGTAATTTTGTTGATGCAGAATATGTAGTTTCTGATAATCTTGTTTGTTGCCCACATTACAAATGGATGGGACAATGGATGAATAAGGTTATTGAGATAAACAATGCCGTATGAAAAAACAGTAGTTTCAAAACCGTGGGGTTATGAGTATCTCGCTTATCAAAACGAGAAAGTAGCCCTATGGTTTTTGTACATTGGACATGACCAACAGACATCTATGCATTGTCATCCAAACAAAACGACTGGATTAATATTGTTAGATGGTGAGGCTGAAATATCTTTCTTAGGTGATTCCTTTAATCTAAAACCTGTCTCCAAGACAATGATTAGAAAGGGTTTGTTTCATTCCACAAAAGCAACATCTGAAAATGGTGCTTGTGTATTTGAGATAGAAACACCAGTAGATAAACATGATTTAGTTAGACTCGAAGATAAATACGGTAGAGAGGGAAATCCATACGAAGATAGTACACATGAGACGCCGAAACAAGATGATTGTCTTTGGATAGAAGATGGAGACAAGGAGTACAAGTTTAGTAATTGTGATATAAGAGTTGAGACAATAAACGATGTAAGTCAGTTCAATGAAAAACACGATGATGAAAGTATAGTATTTTTAGATGGTGGTATTGAAGATGGAGAAAGTAATATGGTCGCACAAGCTGGTGATGTGGTTACCTGTGCAATAATTAAAAGATTGATTAAACTATTTCCACATATACAAACAAACACTTTAATAATGACAATTAAAAAACAAGGAAAGATAAGTCATCTTTACGATTATGGATAAGATAGAAGTATTTAAAAAAGCCTCATTATGTAGAAACTTTGATGAGGTGGTATTTAACAAATTACAAGATAAAACTATTCAGTATCCAACTTATCTTTCAGTTGGTCAAGAGTTTATATCTGCTACTATTGCTCAATATATGGAAGAAACATTTCTTGATATGGAACCAGATATTTTTATTCAACACAGAGGTCATGCAACTTATCTATCGTTTGGTGGTAGTGTTGAGGGATTGGTCAAGGAGTTGTTAGGTAGAGAAGATGGTTGTACAAATGGAATGGGTGGTTCGGCATCAATACATAGTAAGGAAAAGAACATATATGGACATGATGGTTTAATGGGTAGTCAAGTTCCTATCGCTGTAGGTTCTTGTTATGCGTCCCAAAGACCAACAATTGTGTTCATGGGTGATTCTTCTGCGGAAGAAGATTATGTCTTTAGTAGTATAGGGTGGGCAGTTACAAAGAATCTACCTATACTTTTTGTAGTAGAAGATAATAATCTATCTATACTCACAGAAAAGAAGGTAAGACGCAGTTGGGATATGCATGAAGTAGCGCGTGGTTTTGGTATGGAAGCTCATGATTTACCAGACAATCCATATGAAATAGCCATGTATCTTAAATTAGGTGTTTTTGAAAAACCAATGTTGTTAAACATAAACACGATAAGAAAGTATTGGCATGCTGGAGCTGGTATAGATGATGTTGATGTCTTTGATAGATATGAACATGAGATGGGACAACTTGGTGACGAAGGTAAAAAGATACACGAACAAAATAAAAAATTAGTAACGGAATTATGGCAAAGACAGTTAGAGAAACAATAAAAGAGATAACAAGAAAACACCTTACTGAAAAAAATGGTTTGTGTTTTGGTCAATGTCTAACCGCAGTTGGTTGGGTAGGTGGAACTTTACCTGAGATGTATGAAGATGAAGGGATGGTAGAGGTTACTACGGCTGATGTAGCAAATGGTGGATTCGTTGTTGGTGCTGGACTACAAGGTATTAGACCGATTTATGTGGTGAGATATCAAGGATTTCAATGGTACAATGCGCCCATGATAGTGAATTATGCGTCAAAATCAAAAGAAGTTTGGGATAGACCTTGTCCGATATTTATCAGAAGTATTGCCATGGAAGGTGGTATGGGACCTGTAGCTGGTTCATCACATCATTCATTGTATCAGAGAATGCCAGGTACAAAGATAATATCACCAATGACACCAAAGGAATATGAGTTTGCTTATAAAAGTTTTATGAAAGAAGATGATGTATATTATGTCTCAGAGCATAGACGAAGTTATGATAATACGGATGAATTAGGAGATGTATTTTATGATGATCCTGATATTGTTTTATTTCCAATTTCAATTACAAGATTTGATGCTGAAGAAGCTAGAAAAGAATTAGAGAAACAAGGAATAAAGGCTAGTATAATTCATCAGTTATGGATTAAACCATTTCTTTTTACAGAAATATGGAGAAGACAATTAAATAATTCAAAGTTTGGTGGTATCGTATTGGATGATGATTACGAACAAGGTGTTGCTAGTAGTATTGCACATCGTATGATGTTGGAATCTGATAAGAAAGTATATACAATGGGATTGGAAAACAGAACTGCTGGTTTTCATAAGGATGTAGATAACTTACCACCTACACCTAAAAAAATAATTGATAAAGTTTTAGAGTTAGTCAATGGCTAACATATCTAATTATTCATATTGGAATAAGTGGGCAGTACCTATTTGGTATAGTAAAGATCCTGATTACGATGATATAAAAAAAGATGCTATCACAGAATGTCTTCAGTTTCATACTGATAATAAAAATAGAACAGAAGTTGCTCATGGTATAAAAACTAATCTGTATGAATCTGAGTTTGATTTTTTTCAAAAGTCAAGACTTAAGAATTATAAATCTATAGGTAAAATAGAACAATATATTAAAGAACAATTTTTGTTTTGTTTTTTAGACTACTTTCAAAATAATTATTATCCAGAGGGAGTATCCGAAACGATGGATGGTCTCGAAGAAAAAGATATAAATATTAATCTAAGAGATTCGTGGGTTCATATTGCAAATGGTAAAGGTAGTTGGCATGGTAATCATAGACATCCGATGACATCTTGGGGTGGAATATATTACTTGAAAATTGATGGAGTTAATGAAAATAATGGTGGTAAAAATACTATTAGTCAACCAGTTGATAATCAGTATATAGACTTTGGTAATTTTTTTGAACATCAGTACGCTGTATGGTCACCACCTATGGATAATGGTGGATGTCTATTTTTTCCAGCACATCTAAGTCATAATGCACAACCTTATTTTGGAGAAGAAGACAGAATAGTAATCGCAACAAACATAATAGTGGGGAAAAATGTATAAAGGTAAAAACGTATTAGTAGCTGGTGGTAATGGTTTGATAGGTAAACAACTTGTAAAGTTGTTAGAAGATGAAGAAGCTAGTGTAAAGGTGGTAGATAAAAATTTAGATCCTGAAATGGATTTGACAGATTATGGTAAATGTTTAGATGCTTGTTATGATATGGATTATGTATTTAATCTGTTATGTATCAAGGGTTCACCAAAAGCTATGCAAGAAAGACCAGCAAGTCATTTAGTTCCAATGTTAAGATTTAACACAAATTTGATGGAAGCTGCAAGGGAAAGTGGAATTAACAAATATTTATATACGAGTTCTGTTGCTGTATATGAGCCAGACGAAGTCTTTAAAGAAGAAGATGTTTGGAGAACATTTCCATCACCAAATGATAGATTTGCTGGATGGGCTAAAAGAATTGGTGAATTACAGGCAGAATCATATGAAATTGAATATGGGTGGAATGGTATATCCATTGTGAGACCTGGTAATACTTATGGTCCACATGATGACTTTGATTCGGATGGTGCTATGGTTGTTCCATCTTTGATAAAGAAAATACTTAGTGGTGAGAAACAAATAACACTATGGGGAGATGGTTCAAATGTCAGAGACTTTACACATTGTAGGGATATTGCTAAAGGTATGATGTTAGTGATGGAAAAATCACCAGGAGCTACAAGTCCTGTAAACTTAGGTAGTGGTGGTGGATTTTCAATTAAGGAATTGGTTGAAGTTATTTTAGAAAATGTAGATGATAAACCTGAGGTAATTTGGGACACAACAAAACCATCTGGTGATAAGGTTAGAATTATGGACATTCGTTTGGCAAAATCATTTGGATACGAACCAAGTGTTTCATTAGAAGAAGGTATTAGAGAAACTGTAAATTGGTATAGGAATGAAAAAATATAAGATAGGAATGATTCAAGTAAATAATAGTTTTTCTGGTCAAAACTATTTACCTTTATCTCTTGGATTTTTGGTATCATACGCTGAGTTTCATTGTAAGAACTTCAATGATTATGATTTCCTAAATCCGATATATAAAAGAGTTCCAATAAAAGATGCGGTTGAACAATATAAAGATTGTGACATAGTTGCGTTTAGTGTTTACGTTTGGAACAATAATATATCAATGAGAATAGCTAAAGCTCTAAAAGAGGTTAATCCTAATATCTTAACTATTGCTGGTGGATGTCATATACCAGAAAGACCTGAATATATTGAAAAGTATATGGCAGACAATCCATATCTTGATATCGCTTCAATTGGAGAGGGTGAGAGAGTATTCACCGATTTCTTAGAAAAGTATCCAACTGGAAATTGGAATGAAGTAGAGTCGTTAATTTACAGAGATGGAGATAAACTAATCACCACACCACAGGCAGAAAGAATCAAGGATATGAACGAGATTCCATCACCATTTATCGAAGGATATTTTGATGGTTTGGTAAGAGATAATCCCGATGAAAGATGGATTGGACTATGGGAAACCAACAGAGGTTGTCCTTTCTCGTGTACTTTTTGTGATTGGGGTGTTGGGTTTAAAAAGAAAGTATCTAAGTATGATTTAGAAGGTAGATTGTATGAGGAGATAGATTGGTTCAGTAAAAATAAAATAGAGTTTATCTTTACTTGTGATGCTAACTTTGGTATGTACAAAGATAGGGATTTACCGATAGTAGAAAAGTTTGCGAAAAATAAAGAAGAGTATGGTTATCCAGAAGCATTATCAGTTCAAAATACAAAAAATTCCAATGAAGTTTCTTACCAAGTTCAGAAACTACTGGCAGATACAGGATTAAGTAAAGGTGCCTTAATTGCGTTTCAATCACTTGATCCTAAAACCTTGAAGGCAATAAAAAGGTCTAACATCAAACTTAGTGTATTCTATGACCTACAAGCAAAATTTATGAAGGATGGGATAAAAACATTTTCGGATATTATCTTGGGTTTACCAGAAGAAACCTATGAAAGTTTTACAGATGGTGTTGGTAGATTAGTTAAGATGGGACAACATAATAGAATTCAGTTTAATAATTTAAGTATATTACCAAACACCGAGATGGGAGATCCTGAATACTTAGAAAGATATGAGATGAAAGTTGTAGAGAACGACATCATAAATATTCATGGTGCTTTAGGAGAATGGTTAGATGATATTTATGAAACACAACAAATGATTGTTGGTACAAAGTCTATGCCAGGTGAAGAGTGGGTAAAGACTCGTGTGTTTGGATATGTGGTTGCTTTCTTACACTTCAATAAATTATTTCAGATACCAATTATTATTGCAAATAGTGTTTATGATATTGATTATGCAGATTTATTTAGGGCTTTTACAACAGAGGAGAAGTCAAAAACAGGTGCTTTTTCGGACTTAGTTAGTGTGTTTTACAAACATGCTCGTGAGATGCAAAATGGTGGTCCTGAGTTCATGAGTTCAGAGAGATGGTTAAATATATGGTGGCCACCAGATGAGATAGCTTTTATTAAAGCTGTAACCGAAGATAGATTGGATGATTTCTACATAGATGCTAAAGATATATTATACAAGGTGTTTAAAGAGAAAACAAAATTTAGAAAAAGAAGTTATGATAAAGTCATATCTGAATCAATATTATTAAACAAGAGTTTAATAAAATTACCTAATCAAACTCAAGATATAGAAATTAAATTAAGTTCAAATATATTAGATGTTTATACTGAGACATTGTTAGGTAGAAAAGCTTCATTAAAAAAAGGTGACTTCACATATTATATCGACAGAACAAGTGATACATGGGATTCTTGGGAAGATTGGTGTGAAAAAGTTGTATGGTGGTCTAATAAAAAAGGTGCTTATCTATACGATTGTTTAGTTACAGAAGAAAAACGTAAGAAAAAATCAAAATTACCAGTTATAAGGATTACAAGTGAACCATTTGGGAGCGACGCAAGATACCAATAAATGTGTACTGATAACTGCCTCAAGTAAAGGTCTTGGTAAGGCAATAGCAAGAGAATTTGCTTTTCATGGTTATCAAATAATATTACATGGTAGAAACGAAAAAAAGTTACACGATTTTAAGTTCGAAATAAATTCACAAGTTGTAGATATTGTGGTTGGTGACTTAAGGTCAGAGTTAGTATTGGATGAACTATATAGAGCCAGTAGAAGACACTCTATAAATGTTTTAGTCAATAACGCTGCTATACCTTGTTATGGGTTACCTTTAGATGGAATGAAACCAATGCAGGTGTATGAAAGCATTGAGACTAATCTTCTATCACCAATTAGATTAACACAAAAAATTTATCCTTTATTAAAAGAACAACGACATGGTTCAATCATAAACATTAATTCTATAGTCGGTAAAGAACCAAAGAAGTATAGAAGTGTTCATTCTGCTACCAAATGGGGTTTGAAAGGTTTTACAAAGAGTCTAAGAATTGAGGCGGAAGATTATAACGTTAAATTAATCAACGTCTATCCATCACAGATTAAAACTGTAAAAGAACATACCTTTGGACTTGAACCATATGATGTTGCAAAACAAATATATAACGAACATCAAACAGGTAAGGATTGGGATGAGTTAATAATTGATGGAAGACCAGAGGAGTTTAGACCATGAGAAATTACGAATTAAAACAATCAGACATTGACTTTTATAACGAAAATGGATATCTGATAGTCAACGGATTGTATAGTGAGGATTTTACAGAGAGGTATTTATCTGCTATAAGAAGACATGCAAATAATGATTTTGCCGCTATAATAAATCCTGATAGGTATGATACACTATATGAATTAGATGAAAGACCTAAATCTAATTTGACAATTGATGAGATAGTCGACACATCAAACTTGTCTGGACTGATACTAAAAAATAAAACTATAATTAAAATATTAAGAAAATTACAAGGTAAAGATATAGTTGGTCTCAGTACACAGATGATTTTTAAAGAAGCACATAGTTCCTACGCACCTCAAGCTTGGGCACCACATCAAGACAACAGATATCTTAGTAACGAAAATGGTCAGTATATTACTGTGAATTGGTTTTTAAGAGAATCGTCACCTCACAATGGTGGTATCTACGTTTATCCTGGTACACATAAATTACCATTACTACCAGCGCCAGATAAGAAGAGTTATAGAGAGAACCCAAGTGATAATCCTGGTAGAGAGTGTCAAGTGCCAAAAGAGTTTAAAGATAAAAGAATAGACATACATACACCACCAAGTTCAGTTGTATTTTTGCATGGTAACACCATACATGGTTCATATGGTAATGACTCTGGTAAATCAAGACCGTGGTTCACATGTTGTTACATAACTAAAGGTGAGAAATATTTAATCGGTAGAAGTTCTAAAAGAGTAGAGGTTAATTTTGAGTAATTGTTATGATTTTGATGGTAAGTTAAAAAAGATATTTGGTCAAGATAAATTATTTCTTGATGATTTGGAGTCAACTTGGTTAGGTTCTTTTAATCGAGCTATTAAAAAATTCTTGGTTGAAAAAAATATCACCGAGACAGATGATTTTGATTTAAATCAAATACATAATCATGTTGATTTAGAATATCAGGTAACTGATACTAATGGTGATGGTATTAGTAAATTAGGACAAATGTTTTATGATATAAAAGACGAAAGTTATTTTGAAATATATCATAAGTTTTTAAAAGAAATAAGAGATGAAGTTTTAAAGTGTGATTTTTACTTTCAAGAAATACCAACAATTAGATTTTGGTTTAAAGGGCAAAAAACAAAACACAAATATCACTCGGATATACATTTAGGACATCCACCAGAAGAAATTAATTTGTGGTGGGCATTTACAAATAATGAACAAACAGGATTTGTAGTTGGTGATAATCTAAAAGATTGTGAAGACTGGTACTCAAAATATAATTTTGACAGAGATAGTTTTTTAAAAGACGCTGAATCACCAACACCTATTGAAGAATTTAATTCTTTTGGAGAGGGTATTACATCTGAAGCTGACTCTAATAGAATTATCATGTTTGATTCGAGAATGATTCATTCTGCTATTGATAGAAGTTCAGATGATACGACACGAGTTTCTATGGATATTAGACTTAATCCAGTAGATGAATTTAAAGATGGTTACACTGGTCTTGGTAGAATGAAAGCTCAATTTAAACCTGGTGGTAAGTATGGTTATCACCCAAAATCAATTGACCAAATATGGAGTGAAAGATGAAAAAGATATTAATATGTGGTGCGTCTGGTTTTATAGGTAGAAACTTATTAGATAATTTTACAAGAGATAGACACTTTTCTGAAGAGGAATTTGAAGTTAAAGCTGTATGGCATAAGAACGCTAGTATAACTGAACTTTATCGTGATGTTGAGTGGGTACATGCGGATTTGACAAACTCAAAGGATGTTAAGAGAGTTATTACTTCGGATGTAGATGTTATCTTGCAATATGCTGCCGTAACTTCTGGTGCTAAAGATATAATCAGTAAACCATATGTCCATGTGACTGATAATGCTGTAATGAATTCATTGTTGATGAGAGAGGCATTTGAAAAAGAGGTTGGTCATTTTATCTTTCCGAGTTGTACTCTGATGTATCAATCAAGTGATGAGTTATTAAAAGAAACTGATGTAGATGAGAACGTTGATATATTTTCTAAATATTATGGAGCTGGTAACACCAAACTTTATCTTGAAAAGATGTGTAAATTTTACTCTGATTTAGGTAAAACTAAATTTACTATTTTGAGACAATCTAATATTTACGGATTCTATGATAAATTTGATTTAGAACGTAGTCATGTTTTTGCTGCGACAATAGTAAAGGTTGTAAATGCTATTGAAGAAGTTATAGTGTGGGGTGAAGGAAAAGAAAAGAGAGACTTACTTTATGTGGGGGATTTGGTTGATTGTGTTGAAAAGGTTATAAGTCAAAAGTCACAGTTTGAACTGATAAATGTCGGTTTAGGTAATGGGATAAAAATATCTGATTTGGTGAAAAAAATTGTTGATATTTATAAAAAAGATTTGTATATTACATATGATAAAACCAAACCAAGTTTTGGTAATAAGTTAGCACTTGACATAACGAAAGCAAAAAAGTTATTTGGTTGGACTCCTAAAGTATCTATTGAACAAGGTATACAAAAAACATTGAATCATTATAAAGAGGTTATAGATGGGTAATATTTTAGTAACGGGTGGTACAGGTTTTGTCGGTAGTCATATGATTGATTACATATTAAAATATGCGATAAGACCAGACCAAAAGATATATTGTACAAAACGATGGATGGAAGATACTAAAAATGTTGACCACATCGATGATGATAGACTTGAGTTTGTTGATTGTGATTTACTTGATGCTCATAGTATTCGAAGGGCAGTAGAGGTTTCTAAACCAGAAAAGGTATTTCATTTTGCTGCTCAAAGTTTTCCTGAAGTTAGTTTTAAGATGCCAGTTATAACTTTACAGACAAACACACTTGGAACTACACACTTATTAGAGGCAATAAAAGAATCAGATTACGATCCTGTCATAGTCAGTATATCAACAAGTGAAGTTTATGGTATGCCAGAAGAGGACGAAGTTCCAATCAAAGAAACTAATCCTATCAGAGCTGCGAATCCATACTCGATATCAAAGGTCGGTCATGATTTAATGTCTCAGTATTATCATAAGGCACATGGTATGAAGATTATCATAACTCGTATGTTTAGTCATGAAGGTGCTCGTAGGGGTAAACAATTCGCACTATCATCCTTTGCCTATCAGATTGCTAAAGCTGAAAAACTCGTGGGTGAACAATTTATATATCATGGTAATTTAGACTCAACGAGAACCTATGCTCACGTTGATGATGCGATAAGTGCTTATTGGGTGTGTTCTAATAGTAAAAAGTTTGGAGAGGTTTACAACATAGGTGGTGAACAAACTTGTACTGTTGGTGATGCTTTAGATAAGTTAATCAGTATGTCTACTAAAAAAGATTTGAAAAAGAAATTAGATGAGGCTAGACTTAGACCTACGGATATTACATTACAGATACCAGATACCTCTAAATTTAGACATGAGTTTGGGTGGACACCAATGAAAAACTTGACTAATGTTTGTGAGGACTTATTAAAATATTGGAGAAGTAAAGTATGAAATTGTCCATAGGTATAATTTCACGAGGTAGACCAAATTATTTATCTGCTACTATAATGAATTGGTTGACAACTGCAGATGTTAAAAAGGACTTAGATTTTGTTATTGCTTTAGATGATGACGATAAAGAGTCTATTAAGACTTATGAGGATTTGAAACATATTATCGAATTTTTTGGAGCTAGTTCAAGTTTGATAACTTGGCCACCTATGGGTTATATTAATTTATATAAAAGAAATAATCAAATGTTACCACATTACAAGGGTGAGGTGTTGTTGGTAGTATGTGATGACCAATATGTAACCACTCCTGGTTGGGATAAAGTAATTAGTGATTCAGTAAATGAAATTTATGATAAAGATGGTAAGGATAGGTCGATATTGGTGTGGATGTGTGGAAAAAACAATGAGAAAAAACATCCTGACATATATGGTCTGAATAGAAAATGGTTAGATATTGCAGGAAAATATACAATAACTGCTGGTACTGATGCGTATGTTAGGGATATGGCTAGAGATAGTGGTTCTGCTATAATTAGACCAAAAATAGATGTATGGCACTTACAGAGAAAGTTAGGATACCTACCAAAAGACAATATAGAAAATCATAGGAAACCACCATCGATAGAAAAAGACAAACAATTGTGGCTGGACAAGTATGGAGAAGAACTTATAAAAGATTCAGAATGGGTAGAGTCTACTAAACATGACGATAAAATATATAGATTCCATCATGATGAATTAGGTGATGAGTATAATTCAATAGTTAAAAAATTTAAGGATTATTATGGCAAATAGAAAATACTTACCGACTGTAGCTGAGTTGATAGATAGACTTTCTATCATTCAATTAAAAGAGGTTTTTATTACAGAACATAAAGAAGAGTACGCTAAGGAAATTGAAGACATAGTTCATGACTTAAATCAAGTTATGAATTGGGAAAAACCAAGTGGTGAAATGATAAGAGCTATTATAGTATTGGCTCAAATGAATCTACACATATGGCACAATGAAACTAAATATCGAGCTGGTGAAGGTGATGGAAATCTTGGTTTGACTCATGGATTAAATGGTATAAGAAATACTGCTAAAAATATTATACAAGACCAATTACAAGATGGTGGTAGAAAAGACTACAAGATAGATTGTATTGCTGCCGAGTTCAAGGATTGGGAAGTGAGCTGGTAATGTTACAACATGGAGAAATAAAAACACCAGTCTACATGGAAGAGGCTTGTCACATTCCAAAGGGTTGGGGTAAGGAAATAATCATAGAAAACAATGAATTGTATTGTGGAAAGATATTAGTATTTAACAAGGGTTGTAAATTTTCAATGCACTACCACATGAAAAAAGATGAGACTTGGTGGGTTGAAGAGGGTGAGTTTAAGTATACATTCATTGATACTGAAAATGCTTTACCAACCACTTTGACATTAGAACCTGGTTGGGTAGTTAGACAATATCCTGGTCAACCACATCAATTAGAAGCTTTAACAGATGGTAGAATATTTGAAGTATCTACACACCATGAAGATTCAGATTCTTATAGAGTATTACCAGGAGATAGTCAAACAGAAGTGTGGGAGAGTGTAGAAGAGTTTGAAAGGGATAACGGATTGGGAGACAGAAAATGAAAATATTAGTTGTAGGGGATGGTTGTAAAGATGTATTTGTTTACGGAAAAGTTGATAGATTGACACCAGAGGCACCTGTTCCTGTCTTTAATCCTACGAGAGAACTAAGTAATGATGGGATGGCAAAGAATGTTGCTAATAATGTTGAGGCTTTAGGATGTACAATATACACCATAACAAATCCTAATAGTATTAAAAAAGTACGATATGTGGACGAAAAATCAAAACAATTGGTTTTAAGGGTTGATGAACATGATTATTGCGATAGAGTTGCTGTTGAATTACCAAAGGGTAATAAGTGTAAAATAGGATTGGGTGGAGAAGTAGAGGTAGGTGCTATAATCATATCAGATTATTGTAAAGGTTTTTTACATGAAGATGATATAGAATATATTGCCAAAAACAATATCAATGTATTTGTTGACACTAAAAAAGAACTTGGTGATTGGATAAACGATGCTGATTATTTAAAAATAAATTCATTAGAGTACGAGTCGAATAAAAAGTTTTTTAAAGATAACGAGATAATAAATAAAACTATCGTCACTAAAGGTAACGAGGGTTGTCTTTTTCAAGGTAGAATATATCCAACAGAGGATGTTCTTGTAAAAGATATTTCAGGTGCTGGAGATACATTTATTGCTGGTTTAGTTGTAAAATATTTAAAAACAAATGACATTGAAAAGGCTATCGATTTTGCTCAAGAGTGTACAAAGATTGTGGTACAAAAACATGGGGTTTCTACTGTATGAAGACAACCATTTTCTTACCTACTAGAAAAAGACCATCCTTTATGATTGGTACGATATTATCTTGGCTTCTAAAAGCTAAACATCCTGAAAATATAAAAGTGGTTATCTTAGCTGATGATGATGATGTGGAAACTAAAAATACATATGATGCTTGGAATGGTGTTTTAAAAAATGGAAAATTTTTAGGTGGTGGTATTGAAATAATTTACGACAGACCTTGTGGATGGAATAACGTACCAGATAGAATAAACAGAGAGATATCTAAAACAGAGGACATCGCTTTTGCTATGACCGATGATTTAATTTGTCAACATTCAGAATGGGATGTCAGACTCAAACAACAATTAACTGATTTAAAAGGACTTGAGGGTAAGTGGCAAATTCCAGCACTAATAGGATTAAAATGTTACAACATGAAAAAGACTTTACCTGATACTTGGGGGTGGACTAAAGGTTACGCTAACGTATTCAAGACTTACTCGCCTTGGTCATCAGGTGATATCTTTATACAAGACCTAAAAAACAGAACTCGTATGCCATATACTGATGCTGATATAAGATTCTATCATGGTCAGAGGAAAAAGAATCAAGGTTTTTCAAAAGATTCTACAGAAGAATTTGGATATAGTCAACCTCATCCTGAAAAAGATAGGGACAAATGGATTGAAGAATTTGGTGAGGAAAGGATGAAAGACGAAGAGTGGTTGAAATGGTATTTACAAAGAAAGAGAAATCAAGGTGACCTTGACCGTTTAACAAAAGAGTATCAGAACTGGCATGCACAACAAAAAAGGTAGATAAAATGAAAAAACTAATATACACTCTGGCAGTTAACAAAGAAAAACGAGAGGTGGACGATGCTGGAATTCATGAAGTTACAAAACAGAGTTGGTTACATTATTGTAAAAAATATGACATAGACTTTTATGTGATTGACAAACCACAATTCGATGTGGGTACGCCACATTGGTTTAGATACTTTATTTTTGATTTGAAACCAGACTATGATAGATATCTTTACATAGATTCGGATGTCATGGTTCATTGGGATTCTCCTGATATATTTGATTATTACAATGAGTTGGAAAAACTATATGTAGTCAGAGATAATTCTGGTTTAAGTTGGGTTTGGGAAAGTATAAATGCTTATAAACAATTATTTGAAGGTATCGATTTAGATTGGGAAAGATATTTCAATTCAGGCGTACAATTATTTGACCAAAGTCACAAGGATTTATATCAATCATTTAAACAATTTTATATTGATAACTCTGAAAGTATATTTGATTTTCAAAAACAAGTTCGTAAGGGTTTTGACCAAACGCCATTTAACTACTTTAATACCTACAATAATACTGATATACATTTCATGTCAGAAAAGTTTAATTTAGTTCACATGGCTAGAAAAGAGATACTACAAAATTATTATTTTATGGACATGGGTTGGTTCTGGCATTTCAATGGTATACCAAGAGATTTTCAAGATGGATTTATAAAACAATTATGGGAAAAGGTTAAGAAAAATTATGAGTAATATATTAAAAAGAAAGTATGTAATTGGAACTCATGTGATGTGGTTCGAAATAGAAATGTATGCTGACTTTATAAAAGGTATGGTTAATCTTTTAGAGACAGTAGAAAACACAGAGAATGTAACTATAGACTTATGTTTTAATATGTTGCAACATTTTGAAAAAGTTGATGAAGATAAAATAAAAAAACATGAGTTGTATGTAAAATTCAAAAGGGGTGTAGCTACATTAGAAGAGATGGGTTTCATTGTTAACTATGAAGTAAAAGACAAAGACGATGAGTTTTATTTTCATGCGGATTACAGAAGAGATTTGAATTATAACTATTGTAAAAAAGTGGATTATGTGATGTGGGGTGAAACAGATAGTTTCTTTCCACGAGAGGCATTTCAAGTAATAGAAAGACTAGCAGAGTATACAGACGAACAAAATATTCACAGATACCTATTAAGTTTTTCAGATAGAAAAATGTGGGATGCGAGTTGGGACCCGTTAGTTCATGTGGACTATCGTGATATAGAATTTGTTGATGATGATAAGGGACATTTAAATCCTAACCAAGCAAAGTCACCGATGTCAATAGAAAAGATGAATACTATAAATGGTAGGGCAGACGATTTTGATTTTTCATACATTACCCATCCTAAACTGAGTGGTGCTTGTTTGGTATTATCGTCAGATTTTATTAAGTCTGGTATCAACATTCCATCTTGTTTATTGTATAATGATGATGAGGGATTATCAATCATGTCTCACAAATTATTAGGTCAAGACTATTTACAATTTGTTTGTCAGAATATCTTACATGTCCATGCTAGAAGACATCCACAAAAGAGAGTGTATGTAAAAGACGAGGATAATCCATATTCATTTATCAATCAAAAGAACGATAGTTTTCAAGAGTTTTTAAAACTATCAAAAGAGAACATAGATAAATTAATATCAGGTAAAGGTAAGTTTAAAGAGTACGATGATTTGAAAAAAATATTGGAGTCAAAATGAAGAAAGCATTAATTACAGGTATTAATGGAATGGATGGTAGTCATCTTGCCGACTTCCTACTAACAAAAGATTATGAGGTATTTGGTATGGAGAGACGAACCTCTTATCCTAATCGATTAAACACCTCACACTTAGAGAGAAAAATAACATTTTTAAATGGTGATTTAACAGACCAAAACTCTTTGTTTAGGTGTATAAAAGAATGTGATCCGGATGAGATATACCATTTGGCTGCTCAATCATTTGTTGGTGAGAGTTGGAATACACCAGAACAAACAGGTGATGTAACAGGTCTTGGTGCTTTAAGAATGTTGGAAGCTATAAGAGAATATGGTAAAGAGATTAAGTTTTACCAAGCATCAACATCTGAAATGTTTGGTCGTATGGTAGAGAATCCAGCAAGTGAAACTACACCTTTCTATCCTCGTTCACCTTATGGTGTCGCTAAATTATATGGTCATTGGATTACAAAGAACTATAGGGAATCATATGATATGTTTAATGTTAGTGGTATTTTATTTAATCACGAATCAGA
>CEVS01102359.1_pt1 | contig 25071 bp, 21 predicted proteins | sample 361571 | NCBI WGS metagenome assembly CEVS01 (sample SAMEA2623850, study PRJEB7988) | marine metagenome | isolation source: saline water (ENVO:00002010), including | reverse complement strand
CTACCTAGTGGCTACTCATATAGTTTTGGAGGAGAGCAACAAGAGCAGGAGGAGGAAATGGCATTTTTATCAAATGCCTTTATGATAGCCTTATTTCTTGTGTTTATAATAATTGTCGCACAGTTTAATAAGATAATAACTCCATTAATAATTATGTCATCAATAATTCTAAGTACAATTGGGGTATTTCTTGGTTTACTTATATTCAATATGGATTTTGTTGTAGTAATGACAATGATTGGAGTGATATCATTGATAGGAATCGTAGTAAATAACGCGATTGTCCTTATCGACTTTATTGAATTAAATAGGAAAAGAAAGATATTAAATGGTTCTAAGAGCTCAGAAATGGAAATAATTGTAGATTCGATTACTGAGGCTGGAAGGACAAGACTAAGACCAGTTATATTGACTGCTTTGACGACAATTCTAGGTCTTATGCCGTTGGCTATTGGGATGAATTTCGATTTTGTTAATTTTTTTAAGAGTTATGAGTTAACATTTTATCTTGGTGGGGATAATATGGTATTCTTTGGCCCTATAGCATGGGCTATAATCTTTGGTCTTACTTTTGCTACCTTTCTTACCTTATTAGTTATTCCTTCTATGTATCTAATTCAAGTTAAATTAAATAGGTATTTAGGTTTTTCGTCATAAATGGATAGAGCAGCATTTTTATTTTTTTTTACTCTAATATCAATCCTTCTTGATGTATATTTTTATCAAATATTTAAAAAATATAAGTTAAAAAAGTGGTTCTTACCTACATCATACATATACTGGTCTATAACATCTGTAACCTTCTTAAATTTTTTGTTTTATGTTTTTGATATTGACCTTGGATATTTTTTTAAGACCCTTTTTTTTAATCTTGTAATTGGTAATTTTATTTCAAAAGTTGTAGCACTACCTTTCATACTTATTGATGACTTTAGAAGGTTTTTCTATTGGATTTATCCAAAAAAGATGAAAAATCAAAATAACCTTATTCCAAGATCTAAATTTTTAAGTATTTCTGCCTCCCTCGCCTATGGTCTCCCCTTAACATCATTAACATATGGAATTATTTCTAATAATGTTTATGACTATAGAATTAAGAGAAGAGTTATCAAATTAGATAATCTTCCTAGTGCCTTTGATGGTATAAGAATTTGTCATATTTCAGATATTCATGTAGGAAGTTTACGGAATAGACTTGCAGTTAAAGGTGGAATTGATATGATAAATAATGAAAAATCAGATATTATTTTTTTTACAGGTGACCTTGTAAATAATAGATCTGATGAACTTAAAGGGTGGGGTGACGACTTATCTAAAATTAAAGCACCTCTAGGTGTTTACAGTGTGCTAGGGAATCATGATTATGGAGAATATACAAGTTGGAAATCAGAGAATGAAAAAAATATAAATTTTAAAAACTTGATAATGGGCCAAAAAGAATTTGGATGGAAATTATTAATGAATGAAAATGATAATGTAATTGTAGATGGTCAAAAATTAAATATAGTAGGAGTAGAAAATTGGGCCTCGTCAAGGTTTCAGCAGTATGGGGAGCTAGATAAAGCATATAGTGGTCTTAATAATGAGGATTTTAAAATATTAATGACTCATAACCCATCTCATTGGAATGCTCAGGTTACAAATAACTATAGAGACATTGACTTGACATTATCTGGACATACTCATGGTCTTCAGTATGGAATTGATATTGGTAAATTTAGAGTTAGTCCCGTAAGACTTGCATACAAACAATGGGCTGATTTATACAAGTATAACAACCAGTTCATATACGTTAATAGAGGATTTGGATTTATGGGCTATCCTGGAAGAGTTGGGATCTTACCAGAAATAACTATTCTTGAATTGAAAAAATCGTAACTATTCAAACCATCTAATTTTTTCTGTAATATTTTCTCTTTTAGTTTTATCTAGATTTTTATGCTTAAACATACCTAGATAGAAAAATCCTAGACATTTTTCATTTCTATTTAGCCCTAGGAATTTATGTAGTTTATTTGCAAACTTTGGAGTACTCCAGTAACATCCTATATTTCTTGCAGTACACGAAAGCCACATGTTTTGTACAGCCATAGCTGTAGCTGCAATTTCCTCCCATTCTGGAATAGTTTTATTTTTATCCCTTCTCATACATATAGCTATTATAAATTGTGAGTTCCTACATTTATCTAGAATTCGTTTTTCTTTCTTATCAGATATTTTTTCTACATCCATAATATTTCCCCTAAATTTTGAGACTAATTCTTTTCCAAGATTCATCTTTTGATTGTTTGAAAATATCTTAAATATCCATGGTTGAGTGAGTTTATGAGTAGGAGCCATATTTGCATTTTCAAGAATTTCAAGAATGGTTTGTTTATTTATTTTTCCATCTGAGTAACTCTTAGGATAGACAGCTCTTCTAAGCCTTATTATATTATCAATTTCTTTTTTCATTTTTTATAAACCATTAGTATCAGTTTAATTGATAAATAAAATAATATAGAAAATAAAAGCAGGTATGATAACCAACCAAAAATATAAAATTCTCCAGAATATTTGTACTTATCAACTGTGCTGATAAGATAAAAAATAATTGATATTCCGAGCATCCCATTCTTTATATTAATAAGAGATTTTATAAGGTTGAATTTATTTTTTGGTGGTTTCCAATTTTTGAAAGATGGAAATATTCTTGGAGTTTCATTTATGTACTTTTCATATTCTGATTTAAACTTATCCCTGAGAAAATTTTCTTCTACAATAATTATATAGTAGTATATATGAGTGAAAAAAAGAGTAATTATAATGGTCAGAAAAATATCAGAAAGTAATAATATTATGCCCAACCAATTTAAATAATTTGCAAAGTACAATGGGTTTCTTAGCAATGAATATATGCCAGTTGTATTTAAGTTTTCTGCAATCTGTTTTTTTGTATTTTTTCCTGACGTCTTATGGAATGCATAACCAACAGATAGAACTCTTATTATCAAACCAGAAATTGATACAGATAAAGAAAAAAGATAATGCTGAAGAGAAATTTGTTGTGTATCAGAATAATAAAAAGAAATAAATGATAATAAAATTATTGGTACTGGTAGAATTCCTCTGTACTTAAACAGAAAATTACCGTAAGTTAATTGTCTATGTGTTATCATTATCAAATGATCTTCTACCAGAATATGGCATAGAGCATAGCTGTTATTATTAGGACTATAAAAGCTGGTATATTAAATGATGAACTTGTATGAAATAATTTCTTTGAAAGGACTATTCCTTTCGGATCATTCTCATTTCCTTCTAGGTAACTTATTATAAATATTACTAGTAGGGTTATTAAGAACGTTATACCCATCTGGTGTAGAAAAGGAATCTCACCTATAAACATTCCCTTCATAAAATTTGGAAAAATATCTATCCATCCTTTGGCAACAACTTTGAAATACATAGCGATTGGGATAGAAATAAGAATACCCCAAATTGCTCCGTTGTTAGTAGCTTTTCTATAAAATAATCCCATCATAAATACGGCTAAAATTCCAGGGCTAACAACTCCAGTATATTCTTGAATTGCTTGGAATACCTGACCCAGATTACCAAAAGAAGGTGCAATTAGCATTGAAATAATTAATGATATAAATACTACAATTCTTCCAACCGTTACAAGTTCTCTATCATCTGCTTTCTCATTAATAATTTCTTTGTAAATATCCATAGTGAAAATGGTAGAGGTAGAATTCAACATTGAAGCTAAAGAAGAGACAATTGCTGCTGCCAATGCCGCAAGAATTAAACCTTTAATACCTACTGGTATATAATTTTTAATCAACCACGGAGCAGCGTTATCATTTAATATATTTCCGTCCTGTGACATAAACCCGTCAGGTAATATTTTTATAAGTTCACCTGTTGAAGGATCAAGGTTTATTACATAAGCAATTATCCCTGGTAAAACCACAAAAATTGGCATTATAAGTTTTAAGAATGCAGCAAATGCAATCCCTTTTTGAGCTTCCTTGAGGCTTTTTGCAGCTAGTGTTCTTTGGATAATGTACTGATTAAATCCCCAGTAATATGTATTTGTAATCCACATACCTCCAATTAATACAGCTATTCCAGGTAGTAGAAAGTAAGCATCTTTTCCGTCAGGAGTAATTATCTCACCTTCAGAGAGAATCATTGAAAATCTTTCTGGCACAGTATTGTATACATGTGCAAGACCATCAACTATACCACCACTCGGAGTTACGTATGTGAGGGCAATGCCAGTCATAAGTAATCCTCCAAAAATCAAAATAACAACCTGAACAACGTCTGTCCATGCAACTGCTGATAATCCCCCCCAGATAGAGTAAGTTAGGGCAAACAAGCCTAAACCTATTATACTGATGGTTATTATACTTCCGTCTCCGCTACCAAAAATAGTATCCATTGCCTTACCTCCGAGATACATAACAGTTGTGAGATTGACAAAAACAAATAGACTTATCCAGAAAATTGCCAATATCGTTTTTAAATTATTGCTAAATCGTTTTTTTACGAATTCAGGTATAGTGTATATTTTCTTCTCTAAGTATATGGGCAAAAAGAATTTTCCTACAACTAAAAGAGTTACTGCTGCCATCCACTCGTACGTAGCTATTGCTAAGCCTAAAGCAAAACCAGAACCATTCATTGCGACAAATTGCTCTGCTGAAATATTTGCAGCAATTAATGATGTGCCTATAGCCCACCAAGGTAATGACTTACCTGCTAAAAAATAATCTTCGGCACTTTTGCCAGAACCTTTTTTATCTCTTGAAACATATAGGCCTATACTTAGTATAACTATACAGTATGTAACAAAAACAACAATATCAATATTTTCCATAGTTAGATTTGATATTTAATTAAATTAATATTTATTAATGATATCAACTAGAATTATGGAACTTAATTTAATAATATGAATATAATTTTAATAATATTTTCATTTCTCTCTTTACTAGAAAAGTCTTATCCTATCGGATCTGAATTAAAAGAGCTTCTAAATAAAATTAATTTACCTGAAGGTTTTAAAATTGATATTTATGCAAGTGAAGTTGAGAATGCAAGGTCTATGACAATAAGTCCTTCAGGAACTGTTTTTGTTGGTAATAGAAAAGAAGATAATGTTTTTGCACTTGTGGACAATGATAAAGATGGTAAGGTAGATAAAAAATATTTAATCACTGATAAATTAACGAATATGCCAAATGGTGTTGCCTTTCATAATGGTGATTTATATGTTGCCGAGGTCAATAAGATATGGTTATTTAAAGATGTTGAAAATAACCTTCAAAAAATAGATGATATTGGTTATTATCCTTATGAACCAATACTTATTTCTGATGAATTTCCATCTGATAGGCATCATGGGTGGAAGTATATTTCAATTGGTCCTGATAATAAACTTTATGTTCCTGTCGGTGCCCCATGTAACATTTGCGAGAGTAAAGATGAAATATATTCCTCAATTACAAGAATGGATCTTGACGGAAAAAACCAAGAAATTTATGCAAGAGGAGTAAGAAATACAGTTGGTTTTACATGGCATCCAGAAACTGGTGAAATGTGGTTCACTGATAATGGAAGAGATATGTTAGGTGATAATTACCCACCTTGTGAGCTAAATAGAGTTCAGGCCCCCAATAAACACTATGGTTACCCTTATTGTCACGGAAGTGATATTTCTGATCCTGAATTTGGTTCAAAGTATCCATGTGATGATTTTATTAAGCCTGTACAGAATTTAGGGCCGCACGTCGCACCTCTAGGCATAAAGTTTTATGATGGTAATATGTTTCCAGATGAATATAAGGGAGATATTTTTATTGCTGAGCATGGATCATGGAATAGGACAAAAAAAATAGGTTACAGGATAACAAGAGTAAAAATTGAAAATAATAAGTCACTTGGGTATGAACCATTTATTTATGGTTGGCTTGAAAAAGAGAAAAACGATGCCTGGGGTAGGCCTGTTGATATAATATTCCTTGATGATGGGAGTATGTTAATCTCTGATGATTATGCAAATGTAATTTACAGGGTAACTTACGAAGGATAGTCTATATTATATTAACTTCTTCCTCAAGCATAATTCCAAATTTTTTATATACATCATCTTTAATTGTTTTTGATAATTTCAATATATTATCTCCACTTTCCGAAGAATGATTTATTAGCACTAACGCGTGCTTATCATACACACCCACTAATCCATTGCTATAACCTTTCCAGCCTGCTTTTTCTATTAGCCAAGCTGCAGGAATTTTATACATCTTCCTAGGTACTTCAAAATATTTAAAATCAATATTATCAGATTTTAATTCTTCTAATTTTAACTTATCAATTTCAGGATTTTTAAAAAAACTCCCAGCATTACCTTTAGAACTAGGATCAGGGAGTTTACTGCTTCTAATTTTAATAATTTCTTCTCTAAGTTTTGATATAGTAAGTTTTGATTTATCTAATTTTTCAAGGTCTTTATAAGCTAGATTAAATTTTGAATTTTTATGAAGTTTAAACTCTACTGATGTTATAAACAACTTATTCTTTAGTCTCTTCTTAAATAAACTATCTCTGTATCTAAATTTACACTCTTTATTAGTGTAGTTAACTAATTCATTTGAAGACAGATCAATACCGGTTACATTTTCAACAAAATCTTTTATTTCCACACCATATGCTCCAATATTCTGAATAGGGGCAGCTCCAACAGATCCAGGTATGAGAGATAAATTTTCTATACCGAAGTAATTAGATTTAACACAAAACTTAACAAATTCATCCCAGTTCTCTCCTGATCCTACTTTTAAGTTTACAGAATCATTATCCTCTTTTTTTATCTCAATACCTCTAATTTGACTATGCAAAATTATTCCTTCGTAGTCTTTGGTAAATAATGTATTTGATCCTTCTCCTAATATTTGAATTTTATCTTTATCAATACTATTTGAATTTAAAAACTTAATTAAATCAATAGCTTTACTGATTATTAATAATCTTTTAGTTCTATGAACTACTCCAAAAGAGTTCATATTTTCTAGGGATGTATTTTCTTTTTCTAACATCTAAGAAATATTTGTAAATACTTGTTGGACATCATCATCATCATCTAATTTATCAAGCATTTTTTCAATATCAATCAAATTTTCTTCAGAAAATTCTATTGGATTTGTTGGAATTCTTTTTAATAAAGATTTTGTAGGTTTAATTTCAAGTTTTGCTAATCCCTTGTTAATATTTCCGTAAGATAAGTAGTCTCCATAAATAATTATTTCCTCATCGTTGACCTCTAAATCTTCAAGACCATAATCTATCATCTCTAATTCAATCTCTTCTATATCTACATCAACCTTATTAATATTAAATACTGCCTTTCTATTGAACATGAAGTCTAGTGAGCCAGGAGTAACTAAATTCCCTTCTGATTTATTAAAATATGATTTCACATTTGCAGTTGTCCTAACTACATTATCGCTAGCTGTCTCAACAATAACTAGAACCCCATGAGGTCCTTTCCCCTCAAATGTCACCTCTTTAAAATCTTTTAGTTCTTTATCACTAGCTCTTTTAATAGCAGATTCTATATTATCCTTAGGCATATTTTCAGCTTTAGCATTTTGAATTGCTGCCCTTAATTTAAAGTTCATTTCAGGGTCAGAACCTCCTTCTTTTGCTGCTAATGTTATTGCCTTGGAGAGCTTAGGAAATACTTTTGACATTTTGTCCCATCTTTTTTCTTTAGCTGCTCTCCTGTATTCAAATGCTCTTCCCATTGTTAGAATTTTATGAAAATTAAAATATTTAACATATTAACTAAATTACAAAATATAGAATTAATTAGTCTATTATAAAACCTAAGTTTAATTTTACAAATGGAAGAGAAAATTTTAATTCTTGACTTTGGTTCACAATACACTCAGCTTATTGCTAGAAGGATAAGGGAATTAAATATTTATTGTGAAATACATCCATACAACAATCCACCTACTTCAGATAAGAATTTTAAGGGGCTTATACTTTCTGGTAGTCCTTTTTCTGTTCATGATAAAAAAGCACCTATTATAAACTTAAATGATTATAAAGATGTTCCTATTTTAGGTATATGTTATGGTGCCCAAATGGTCGCTAGTAATAATGGTTGTACTGTCCTAAAATCTAAAATCAGAGAATATGGAAGGGCTAAGTTGACATATATAGATAATAAAAACTTAATAATGGAAGGTGTGAAAATTGACTCTGATGTTTGGATGAGTCATGGAGATTCCATTCAGGATAATGAAGATAAATTAACTATAATAGCAAGTACTGATGATGTAGAAGTAGCATCTTACCATATTAAAGAACTCAACTTTTATGGTTTACAATTTCATCCTGAAGTAACTCACTCAGAGGAAGGAAAGAAGGTTATTCAAAATTTTGCTTTAAAAATTTGTGGTTGTAGTCAATCATGGACCCCTGATTTATTTATTGAGGAGACGGTAAATGATTTAAGAGATAAGTTAGGTTCAGATAAAGTAATTCTTGGTCTTTCTGGTGGTGTAGATTCAAGTGTCGCAGCATTTATCATTAATAAAGCTATTGGAAATAATCTTTTTTGTGTTTTTGTTGATAATGGACTACTTAGGAAAAATGAATTTGAACAAGTTTTAATTTCTTATAAAGACTTAGGTCTAAACGTAATAGGAGTTGACTCAAAAGACATATTTTATGAAGACTTAAAAGGAAAAATTGATCCTGAAGAGAAAAGAAAGTCAATTGGCAAAAATTTTATTAGAATTTTTGAAGAAGAAGCTAAAAAAATTGGAGAAATAAGTTGGTTAGCGCAAGGTACAATATACCCTGACGTTATCGAATCTATATCAGTTAAAGGTCCTTCTGCAACAATTAAGTCTCATCATAATGTTGGTGGGTTACCTGAAAAAATGAATTTAAAAGTAGTTGAGCCTTTAAACCTTTTATTTAAAGATGAAGTAAGAAAAGTAGGTAGATCTCTTAATATCCCAGATTCAATATTAGATAGGCATCCGTTTCCAGGTCCAGGATTAGGAATTAGAATTTTAGGGGAGGTAGATAAAGAAAAGGTAGGTCTTCTTCAAGATGCAGATGATATATTTATTTCATCTTTAATAGAAAGCGGGTTATATAATGAAGTTTGGCAAGCTGCTACAATACTTCTTCCTGTAAAATCAGTGGGAGTAATGGGAGATGAAAGAACTTATGAATATACAGTAGTTCTCAGGGCTGTAACAAGCTTAGATGGTATGACAGCTGACTGGTCAAGATTACCAGATGAGTTTTTAGCTGAAGTATCTAATAAAATAATTAACCGAGTTAGGGGTATTAATAGAGTGGTATATGATATTTCGTCGAAACCACCAGCAACTATTGAATGGGAGTAGCTATGAAAAAAATTATTATTATAATCATACTTTTAATTATCTCTAATAATGTAATATCACAATCATCTTATTCTAATTTCCTTTCCTATAAAAAGCTTTTTAACGAAAAAAAATATTCTGAACTTGTTACTAAAGAATTATCTATTAAAAAATCTGATCAATTCTATCCTTACGTTGAATTTTACAGATCCATAAGTCTCTATAAGATTAATAAAAAAAAAGAATCACTTAGCCTTTTTAAAGAGTTAATTAAAGAATATTCTGAATGGACACAAATAGATGAAGCCCTATATTGGGCTATCATAATTGAGTTAGAATTTAATAATATTGATAATGCACTAAACTATTATTCTAAGATAAATGACAATGGTATTTTAGATAATCTCTATAAATATTTAGATCCTGAAATTAATAAAATAACTTCATTTTCAATTTTAAAAAACTGGCGCGAAAAGTATCCTAGAAATTTGGTTGTTGCTAAATATTATGGAAGAAAATTATTGAAAGAATATCTTGACGATGATGCACTGGATGAAATTAAAGATCTCTTAGAGATAATTCCAAAAAAAGATTTATTTAGATCTGGAAATAAAAAGTTTACTGTTTCTGTTTTATTGCCATTTATGTATACTGGTTATGATAATAATAATTTCATTAAAAATAATTCTTTTGTGCTAGACCTTTATTATGGAATAAAATATGCTTATCAAAACCTTGGTATTGAATCCGAAAATATAATTTTTAAGTCATTTGATACAAAAAGAGACCCAGATGTGGTTAGAAAAATTATAAGTTCAGGTGAACTTGATAACACAGATTTAATTATTGGCCCTCTATATGGGAAACCTATCGAGATAATCAAACAATTCTGTTTGGAAAATAAAATTTTAATGATAAACCCCCTCTCTAGTAATTCAATGATAATAAGCGATAATAATTATTCTCTGCTTTTTCAGCCTTCACTAGAAACAATTTCATCAAGTGCAGCTTCTTATGCATCAACGAAATATAATACTAATAAAAATGTTATAATTTTTTATGAGAATAATTTTCAAGACTCTCTCATTGCATATAACTATCAAAAAAACATTGAAAGAGATAGCTTCAAAGTAATATATTCCAAGTCAGTTTCTTTAGAAGATTCTAGATTAATACTAGACTCTCTATCAAGTACATACGAAGAGATATTAAATGATTCGCTTTACGATACCTTAAAAAATATTTCTGAACTAGTCATAAAAGATGGTAGGGGTATAGAAGATTTAGATACTACATATAAATACATAGATAAGTTTTATATTGAAAATGATAGTATAGGACACGTATTTATTTCTTCTAAAAACTCTTTATTTGCCTCCAATATTGTAAGTGCTGTTGACATAAGAGAAGACACAATACCTGTATTAGGGTTCGATCAGTGGTTAGATTATAATGTAATTGCTGTTGACCAATTTGAAAACCTTAAAATATCTATGGTGAGTCCATCTTATCATTACAAGGGTAGTGATATCTATAGGAATTTAAAGGATTTCTTCATTAGAGAAACAGGTAGAAAATTAACGATGAATTTTATTTACGGCGTTGAGCTAATGAATATGATAATGAAGATAAATTCTGAGTACGGGGATTTTTTTCAGTTTGGTATAAGAAATGAGAGCCTCATAAAGGGTGTTATCAGCACTGGATCTTATTTTGGTCAGTTTAATGACAACCAGATAGTCCCAATAATAATGATAAAGGATTCAGAAATTAAATTAGATAATTAATCAAACTTAAATTCTAATCTCATCTGGTAAGGATCAAACTTTTCTCCACTAAGTAAGCTTTTTACAAGCCAATTATCTATTTGATCAATTTCTGTAATTGAGGTGCTCATTTCCAGAGAGCTAATTATTTTTTCAATATCTGTCTTTTGTTTTGGATATTCTACTATCTGATATTTTTCAACTTCACCTAGATCAGATGCTATTTTTATTGCATCTTCCAGAGATCCAATAACATCAACTAAATTAAGGTCTTTACTTTCCTGTCCATAATATACTTTACCTCTAGCAAGTAAATCAACTTCCTCAGTTGTCATATTTCTGCCTCTAGAAACTACATCAAGAAAGTCGTCATAGAAATAGTTAACACCTCTTTGAATGAGATTTTTCTCACTGTTTGACAAAGGTTTTGCTAAGTCTATTTCACCAATATTTTCATTGGTTTTTATGTAGTCACTTTTAATTTTAATTTTTTCACTAATTAATTCTGATAAATCAGGAAATATAGCAAATACACCTATAGATCCAACTACTGATCCCTCAGAAGCTATTAAAGTATCTGTTGGCATAGACATGTAGTATGCTGCAGATGCGCAGACATCAGACATATAAGTTATAACTGGTTTTTCTTTTTGTAGTAATTCAATTTCTCTTGTAATTAGATCAGAAGCATATGCACTTCCACCTCCGGAATTAAAATAAAGAATAACTGATTTGATATTTTTATTTTTTTTAATCTTTTTAATATTGTCAATTATAGTTTCAGAAAAAATTCCTTCATCTCCATAACCTGGTAAAACATCACCAACTAAATATAAAATTGCTATTTTGTTTTTGTTGTATTTATTTACTTTTTCCAAAGAATTTAAATATTTAATTAATTTTATTTTCTTGTAAGAACTATCAACTTTACTTTTTAAATAATCAGTCATCTGATCTTCATACATTATGCTATCAATAAGATTATTTTCATATGCATCTGAAGACAATTCAGTTTGGTATTTGTCAATCATGTCTATAAGTACATCTTCTTTTATATTTCTAGATTCTGATATATTACCTAGGTAATTTTCCATTCTGTAATCAAGAAGATTCATGTATTGTTTTTTATTTTCTTTACTGAAGTTATTTCTTACAAAAGGTTCAGCTGCTCCCTTGAATTCTCCTGCTCTAAATAATTCTATGTTTATTCCAATTTCATCAAATAGACTCTTATAAAAGAAAGTTCCTATTCCAAATCCGCTTACTGATATAAAACCTGGAGGAGAAATTGCATTGAAGTTTGATATTGATGAAATATAATAAGATGCCTTTGATTGAATATTAGAGAATGAGTAAATAGGTTTATCTTTTTTAAAATCTTCAAGGATTGAACGTACCTTTTCAACTTTATTAAAGCTTAATGATGCATTTTCAACATTTAGAAATATACCTTTTATTTTATCATCATTTTTAGCTGATTCTATAACTCTTTTAAATGTTTGAAGGCTTATTTTTTGCTCAAGATCCGAATTATCAATAAGAGGAAGTGGTAGTGGAATATCATTTAAATTAAAATTTAGATCAGATGGTTTTGTATCTCTATCTCCTATAATACTTAGGTTATCGATATGAAGAAGAGAATTTTCTTCAATATAAATAACCTCTTCTTGTTCACCTGAAAATAGGGCTGATAGGAAACTGAAAGTTATTATGATAATTAATAATCCTAGAAAAAATGAGATTATCCCTTTTATTGTACTCTTTAATATTTCCTTAATAAAGTTCATTATTTATAAATTTAAATTTCTTGCTTTCTCTAAATCATTTTTAGTGTCAATACTAAAGCTGTCATAATCAGTAGAATTAAGTTTTATTTTAAAACCATTTTCTAACCATCTTAACTGCTCTAAAGACTCACTTATCTCATGAGGAGTAGGTTGTAAATGTACTATTTTTTTAAGAATTGAAGGTTTGTATGAATATATACAGATATGTCTATTATAAGATCTTGTATTTCCATATGGAATAAGAGATCTTGAGAAATATAGTGCTTCGTTATTTATATTTTTCACAACTTTCATTACTGAATTTTTATTTAATTCACTTGAAAATTTTTCTTCTTTGATAAGAGTACAAATGCCATTTGGTTCTTTACATATTTCTATTAAATCTTCAATTTGTTTTAATTTTATAAATGGTTCATCTCCTTGAATATTTATTATGTAATCATATTTTTTATCTATTTTTTTATATGCTTCATATACTCTTTCTGTACCATTAATTGGTTTGTCAGATGTTTTTATTACATCTCCCTTAAATCCCTTCACGTGATCAAATATTTCTTTGTTAGGTGTGGCTATAATGAGATCATTTATCTTTTTACATTTGATTGCAGCCTCATAAACCCTCTGTATCATAGATTTCCCATTAATATCTTTCAATGGCTTACCTGGAAGACGCTTCGACTCCATTCTTGATGGGATTACCCCTAATATATTCATTTTAAACTTTTCTGACCTTTAATGCTGAGCCTTCGTTGCTCACAACTTTAATCTTTGAATTCTTCTCAACAAATCCATCTGAAGAAGTTGCATCATAAATGGAATCATTAATAATAACTTTTCCACTAGGTCTCAGAACAGTGAATGATTTTCCAATTTTTCCTACAATTTCTTTAGGATACTTGTTAGAGATATATCCTTTTTTTGAATCTTGAGTTTCTTCTAAAGCTATTTTTTTAAAAGCATCTGTGTCAGTTAACTTTATTCCACCAAAGAGTATAAGAATTCCTAGTAAAAATATAGATATTAAAACAGATAGGCTTGCACTAACTATGTCACTAGAAACTACAAAAGTAAAATCAAATAGGTCGTTATTTAGCATAATTAGAATTAGAGAACTAATAGAGGTAAATAAGCCTAATAACCCAAATACACCAAATCCAGGAATAATAAATACTTCTACAGCTATTAATATAATTCCGAAAAATAGAAGAATTATTTCCCAATTTTCTGCTACTCCGTTAAGGTAGTAAGGGATAAGGTACAATAGTAGGGCCGTAATTGATGCAATTATAGGAAAGCCAATACCTGGAGTCTGTAATTCAAAATATAGTCCTCCAAAAATAAGAAGTAATAATATACCACTTACGAAAGGATTTAAAAATAGTGAAATGATATTTTCTGTAGAACTTAAGCTGAACTTTGAAATTTCATAATCTTCAATATTTTGCCTCTCAAGTATCTCTTCCACTGAGTTTAATTCTGCGTCACAGAATCCAAATTTAATAGCTTCATTGGTTGAAAATGTTATTACTTTTCCCTCCTGTGATACGCTGTCAACTTGGAGGTCTTCATCTACCATTCCCTCAGCAATTTTTGGATCTCTTCCCTTTGCTTCGGCAGTTGATCTCATTATTGATCTCATGTAAGATTGGTATTTATCGGGAGCCTGTTCACCATCTCCAGTCACTACTGTTGCAGCACCAATACTAGCTCCACTGCTCATATAAATACTATCACAAGCTATTGATATTAATGCTCCAGCAGAGGCAGCATCCTTGTTAACCCAAACATATATTGGTTTGTCATAATCTAGGATTCTTGTTCTTATATCATCAGCATCATTTACTGCTCCTCCATAAGTATCCATTTCAATTATTATAATATCATATTGATTTTTTTTACCTTCTTCAAGTAGAAGTTTGGTATATCGATTTGTTCTTGGATCAATATTTGCTTTTATCTCTCCTAATAAAATCTTCTTCTTTTCAGGTTTTGCATCACATATTAGTATAGGTGCTATGAATAATAGAAAAAGCTTAAATATATTTGAATACATTATTAAAAATTTATGAATATAAAGGTATTAAAAAAAGGTTTAATTTTTTTTCTTATTTTTCTAAATGGTATTCTTTCCTATGCACAGGAATATCATATTGTTAAAAAAGGAGAGACTTTATTTTCAATTTCTAAATTACACGAAATTTCTGTAGACTCATTATCTTCTATTAATGATTTAATAAATAATAACTTATCTATAGGACAAAAACTTTTGATTCAAAAGAAAGTAACTCAGGCAGAAGAGAAATTTGAAAAAAATAAATCGATCACTATTATAGAAGAGGGCTTTGCATCTAGTATTGGTGAAGAGTCATCTGGAGATAAATATCTTGCCCTCCATAAGTCGGCTAAAGTTGGTACAATTATTTTTGTAAAAAATCAGATGAATGAAAGTATGGTAATAGTAAGAGTTATTGGTAAATTACCTGAAACTGGAGAAAATGATAAGGTAAATATTAAGCTTTCTCTTGCAGCATTTCAAAAGTTGAATGCAGTTGATTATATAATTCCTATAGAAATGACATATGTTTATGAAGAAAAAAAAAATTAGTGTTGTAATTAAGAATTTTAGTTTTATATTGCGAGCTAATTATATAAAATATGAGTACAGGTAAAGTAAAATTTTTTAATCCAACTAAAGGTTACGGTTTCATTATAGAAGACGGTTCTGAAGTTGAACATTTTGTTCATTCCACTGGTCTTATTGATCAAATTGATGAGGGAGATTCTGTTGAATTTGAATTAGTAGACGGAAAGAAGGGTAAGATTGCTGGAAACGTGAAGAAAACTTCTTAAAGAAATCTTTCACCCCATTTTTCTGGATCTATTCTCCATTCTCTGAGACTCTCAGCGTCGCTGTTGTTGATATAATTTTTATCTAGAGCTACACTGATAAGGTCATCGTATTCGAATAAGCTTTTAGAGAAGCAATCTGCTTTTTCAAAATTTTCTAGTGATATTTTAAATCCATAGGAAAATATTGAGATAACGCTCAGAACATCAGCACTTTTCTCTCTTAGTGCCTCAACTGCCTTTATAGAACTGCCCCCTGTTGATACTAGGTCTTCTATAAGAATTATTTTTTTATTATCATCAAGTTTTCCTTCAATCATATTTTGCATTCCGTGGGACTTAGGTTTAGATCTAACATAAATGAAAGGTTTTTGTAAATTATCAGCAACTAAAGCACCTTGTGGAATACCAGCAGTAGCTACACCAGCAATTACGTCTACATTTTCATATTCTCTTTTAATTAACTCTGATAACTGCTCTTTAATCTCTGATCTAATATTAGGATATGATAAAGAAACTCTATTGTCAAAATATATAGGAGATTTCCACCCAGAAGCCCAAGTGAAAGGTTTCTTAGTTTGAATTTTAATTGAATTAATTTTTAATAATTCATATAATAGTTCATAAGATTTCATATAAAACAAAACTAAGCTTTAATTTAGTATTATATAAAAAGTTTTTAATAATATAATGAAAACCATTTTTGTAAATGACATTCAAATTAGCTTTAAAAAACTGAATAATTTAAAGTTCAAAAAAGAAGATTTTGACACGCATATCGATGGGTCATCAGGAATAGTACCACTGAAGTTATTTTCTCGAGTGTTAATATATGATTCGACTATTGAAACTATAGTTGATCTCTTAAAGAAAATGACAATAAAAAAATTCAGAAAAATTTATTCTATTACAATCACGCTAAAGGATTATAAAAATGTTTTAAGGGAAGTAAAGAAAATGTTTAAGGTAATAAAGGCTGGTGGTGGTGTTGTTAAAAATGATGATGGAAAAATTCTTTTTATTTACAGACTAAAGAAATGGGATTTACCGAAAGGCAAGAAAGAGAAAGGGGAATCTATAAGAGAGTGTGCTAAGAGAGAAGTTGAAGAGGAAACTAAGGTTAAGGTTGAATGTTACCAAAAAATAATATCAACATGGCATACTTACACAAAAAATAAGAAGTTCATACTTAAAAAAACATCTTGGTTTGTAATGAATTCTTTAGATGATTCTAAAATGAAACCTCAGAAAAAAGAGAAAATAGAAAAGGTTGAGTGGATGAAAGATGAAGCCATCAAAGAAATTCTATTAAATTCATACAAGACTCTTAATTATGTGATGAATAAATACAATAAAATCACCCGATAATAAAGTCAAATTGCAGATAAAACTTTTATAGTTTTATCAATTTCGTACGATTTATTGTAAATTGAAATTCCTAACCTAGTAACGCCACCTTTTTCTTCTAGTCCTAATTTTTGAATTGCTTTAAGTGCATAAAAATGGCCATCCCATGCACATATATTATGTTTAGCTAATTCTTTACATATTTCATTTGCTGATTTAGATTTATGTATAAAGGATACGGTAGGTGTTCTCTTCCTTGAAGAGAAGTCAGGGCCAATAATTTCAACATTTTTTAATTTATTAAGTCCTTCAAATAGTTGAGATGCTAAGGTGAATTCATGAAGACTTAATTTCTTATATGAATCAATAATTTTCTCTCTGTAGTTATTTCCTATTCCAATTTCTGATATGAAATCTATTGCCTTTGAAACACCGTGACAAGCTGCATGATTTAAAGTTCCAGTTTCTATTCTGTAGGGAGCATTCTGATCTTGAACAATTAACCTTTCAGTATCTAATTTATCTAAAAGTCCAGGCTTTGAATATAAAATACTCATATGGGGACCATAAAACTTATATGCAGAACACAATAAAAAATCACAATCTAATGTTTTAACGTCTATTGAAAAATGTGGAGCATAATGTACCGCATCAAGAAGAAATAAACATTTATGATTTTTGACTATATCTTTAATTTTATCGATTTTATTCATTGTGCCTAATGCATTAGAGGACATACCTACAGCAACCATAGCTGTCTTATTATTAATTTTTTTTGAGAAATCATTATAATCAAGCTCGCCATTAGACATTAAATCAATTTCAATTATTTTTACTCCAACATCTTCTAGTGTTTTCCATGGTCCTCTATTTGCCTCATGATCTAACTCTGAAATTATTAATTCGTCGCCTTCTTTAAAAATTTTAGATAGGCACCTAGCTAGACTAAAGTTTAGAGTTGTCATATTCTGACCTATTGAAATGCATTTCCCGTCTTCAGCACCTAGAAAAGAAGCAGCTTTAGATCTCAATTCATCCATAATTTTATCAGTCTCTATGCTGGTAATGAATTCACCATGAGTATTTGCATTATATTTTTTATAATAATCAGAGATACTATTTATTACATTTGATGGAACTTGAGTTCCTCCAGGTCCATCTAGGTATATGATATCATTTCCGTGAGAATCTTTTAAATTTAATGAAGGAAAGTTTTCTCTTATCTTATTTATTTCAAGCATAATATTTCTGGTAAAAATATATTGGAATTGATATGGAAAGTAATAATAAGCCTAAAAGTATTGACTCATACCCAACACCAATTATCATCCAAACTAAAAATACAAATACGGGTATTGATATAAAATTAGTTTTTAAGTATTTTTTGTTTTTAAAAATTAATAAAATCTCTCCAATAGTTAGAAAAAGGTAAAGAATTAATGTACAAAATGTTGATGTTAAAATTAAATCGGTAAAAATATTAGATAAGTCTTTCGAGTAGTTCATTGTTATCAAGCTCACTACAATAATATTTGAAATTACTAATCCTGAGATAGGCATATTATTAGAATTTTCTTTTGAAAATATTTTTGGAAACAAATTATTTTTCGATAGATTTTTTGGCAACTCTATCTGAAGAAGTGTCCACCCGTTAAGGCATCCAAGAGCAGATACTATTGCAAAAAATGCCATAAGGTACCTCGCATAATCACCAAGAATAATTCCTCCTGCATCAGCGAAGGGTGCATTAGAGTTTTGAATTTGTTCAGGAGATAAGATTCCTATTAGGGCTATAGATGATAGTATATAAAGTATAAAAGTAAAAAAGACACCATATGAAGTTGATTTTGATACATTTTCTATTGGATTTTTTATCTTTTCTTCTGGCACAGTTGCTGATTCTATTCCAAGAAAAGCAAAAAAAGTTAATGTAGTGCTTATTGTTATAGCCTCAAAATCAGTTTTTGTTGAAATATTCAAAGGAAAAAAATTTTCTAAGTTGAAGAATAAGAATCCTATAATTACAGTTAGTATAAGTGGTATTATTTTGATTGCTGTTGTATAAAATTGAAAGTTACCTATCCCTTTTATTCCTCTAAAGCTTATTATTGAAATAATAAAAATTACTAATATTGAAAATGATATATTATAATATTTATTTTCTAATTCAGGAACAAAAACTGTTGAATAACTGGTAACAGCAATGGCAAGACTAGCATTCAAAAGAAGTATTGAAATCCAATATCCCCAAACCACAAAAAATGCAATAAATTCACCAAAAAAGACGTTTGTATAAGTAAAAGGACCACTTTCACCTGGATATTTTTTTGATAGTTTTTTAAAAATCTTAGCAAGTGCAATTGCTATTAAACCTGAAATTATCCAACCTAACAAACTTATAGATCCATACTCAGAAAGAGAAATAGGTAACATGAAAATACCAGCGCCAATCATGTTGCCTATGACAAGTGTAATTGATTCCCTAAATTCTATTTTATTATCTATATTGTGCACACGAATTACAATATAATGTTTTTAAATGAGTAGGAGTGACTTTTTTTTAGGTATTGATCTTGGAAGCTCTTCTGTTAAAACATCCATATTTGATAGAAAATCTGGTAAATCAATTGATTCTTTTACGTACCCAGACTCTGAAATGGAAATAATATCTGAGCAGGATGGATGGGCTGAACAGGACCCAAATTACTGGTGGGAATGCATCTCTCATACTTTCGATCATCTAAGAGAAAGTAATGATTTTAAGTCTATAAGAGCCATTGGAATTTCATATCAAATGCATGGGTTAGTTGTGGTAGATAAAAAATATAATCCTTTACATAATGCAATAATTTGGTGTGATTCAAGAGCAGTTGAAACTGGCCTGAAAGCCGAGGCTGAAATGAATGATGATATTTTTGAAACAAAAACACTTAATTCTCCAGGAAATTTTACTGCCTCAAAACTGAAGTGGTTACAAGATAACAAACAAGACATATATGATAAAATTCATAAAATAATGTTGCCTGGTGATTTTATAGTCTATAAACTAACTAACAATTTGACTACAACTCCAATGGGATTATCAGAAGGAATCATGTGGGACTTTCAATCGGGGACCATAAGTGAAGATATTCTCGACTATTACAATATTAAAGATAAATTAATACCTGAAGTTGTAGATTCTATTGGAGATCAAGGTACAGTTTCTGATGACATTATAGAGAGATTTGGTTTCAGTAAGGGTTTGAGAATAACATACAGAGCTGGTGACCAGCCAAATAATGCATTTTCTTTAAATGTATTAGAACCTGGAGAGATTGCTGCAACAGCTGGAACCTCTGCTGTAATTTATTCAGTAACAGATAAAAACATTACAGATTTGAATAATAGAATTAATACATTCTTGCATTGTTTAAATTCCAAGACACGTAAGAGAAATGGACTTCTACTGTGTATTAATGGATCAGGTATTGCTTATTCGTGGATTAAGTCAATGCTTAAAGAAAAATCATATGAGGAGATGGATATTAAATCCGAAAAAATAAATAGTCCTGAAGGGATAAAATTCTATCCTTTTGGTAATGGCTCTGAGAGACTATTTGGTAATAAAAAAATTGATTCACACCTATTAGGTTTTGATTTTAATAAGCACAGCAATAACCATATAATAAGGTCAGTTTTGGAAGGAATTTCATTCTCTTTATGCTACAGCATAGAGTTGTTAAGAGATTTTGGTGTTAATGTTGAGACAGTTAAGGTAGGAAAGGCTAATTTGTTTTTAAGTAAAGTATTCAGGGAATCCTTTATAAATTCTGCTAATGTCAAACTACAAATGTTTGATACAAATGGGGCCGAGGGAGCTGCAAGGGGGGCAGCACTAGGTTCTGGTTATTATGAAGATGCTACAGAAGCATTTGGAAGTCTAAAAATAATATCTGAAGAAATACCAAACGGTCAGAATACTTATTTAGATAGGTATAAAGATTGGAAAAACTTTTTAAATAAATTAAATTAAACATCATGGGAATTATAGTTGGTCAAAAAGAATATTTTAAGGGAGTTAATGAAATCAAGTACGAGGGTAAGAATTCTGATAATCCTCTTTCTTATAGATATTATGATAAGGACAAGGTAGTTCTTGGTAAGAAAATGAGTGAACATTTTAAATTTGCAGTCGCTTATTGGCATTCTTTTGTGAATACAGGGAATGATCCTTTTGGATCTGGAACAAAAATTTTCCCTTGGTCTTCATCATCTGACGTGATTCAGAGATCATTTGATAAGATGGATGCTTCTTTTGAATTTATTTCAAAATTAGGTCTTGAATATTTTTGTTTTCATGATTTTGATTTGGTAGAAGAATCAGAGTCATTTAATGAATCTGAAAAGAGATTATTAAAAATTGTAGAATACGGTAAAAAAAAGTTAGAATCAAGTGATATTAAAGTACTATGGGGAACAGCAAATCTATTTTCAAATCCTAGATATATGAATGGTGCAGCGACAAATCCTAACTTCGATGTTGTCTCATACGCAGGAGCCCAAGTTAAGAACGCATTAGATGCAACAATAGAACTAGGTGGAGAGAATTATGTTTTTTGGGGAGGAAGAGAAGGGTACATGTCCCTTATAAATACAGATATGAAAAAGGAGTTAGACAACTTGGCTAGATTTCTGCACTTGGCAAAAGACTACGGTAGATCAAATGGTTTTAAAGGATGGTATTTTATTGAGCCTAAGCCAATGGAGCCTTCAAAACATCAGTATGATTTTGATGCTGCTACAGTTGTTGGGTTTTTAGAACATTACGGTTTAGATAAAGATTTTAAGTTAAATATTGAGGTTAATCATGCAACTCTGGCAAGTCACACATTTGATCATGAACTTCAAGTCGCAGCTAATGCTGGTATGCTTGGAAGTATTGATGCAAATAGGGGAGACTACCAAAACGGTTGGGATACTGATCAGTTTCCTAATAATATTTATGAAATTATTGAAGCTTTAATTGTAATAAATAGATCTGGAGGTTTGCAAGGAGGTGGAATTAACTTTGACGCAAAAACAAGAAGGAATTCAACTGATCTTAATGATCTATTTTACTCTCATATTGGAGGAATTGACTTATTTGCCAGAGCACTTTTAATAACAGAGAAAATATTTAATGAATCTGAGTTTTTGAAATTATATGAAGAAAGGTATTCTTCTTTTGATAGTGGTCAGGGTAATTTATTTACTCAGAATAAGCTTTCTCTTGATGATTTATATAGACACGCTAAAAAAATTGATGAACCAGAAATGATATCTGGTAAGCAAGAGTATCTTGAAAATCTTATTAATAGATATATTTTTTGATAATAATTATCAATTTCTTAATAAAAAGTGAATTTTTTGTAACTGTGACAATTTAAATTGCGTCTACATTTACACACGATAGTTTAGTTAGTTTGGTTTTAAAGCACTTGTTTAAGCAAGTGCTTTTTCTTTTTAATAATAATACCCTAAAATAAGATATAGTATAGCAGATGTTATGCCGCATAGTCCTGCGTAAGGAATTTGTGTTTTGACATGGTCAATATGATCACTTGCAGATGCCATTGAAGAAACTACAGATGAATCTGATATAGGTGAGCAATGATCTCCGAAAACTCCACCTCCTAAAGATGCAGCAATAGCCAATGAGGGGTTTATACCAAGTTCATTTGAAATTGGAACAGCAATTGCAATCATTATAGCAAATGTGCCCCATGATGTACCTGTAGAAAATGAGATGAAACAACTTGTAATGAAAAGTAGGAATGGGATTAATTCTGGGGAAATAATATTTTTTATAGAGTTTGACACATAAATACCAGTGCCAAGTTCATTACAAAGATTACCAACGGCAAATGCTAAAAGAATAAGTATAGATAGCTGCATCATTCCTGACATTCCTTTGATAAGATAATTTATGGTCTCTCTCCCTGTCAATATCTTATTTGATATATAATATATTGAAGAAACTAAAAGAGAAATAATTACTGAATAGAGAACTGATGATGAACCTGACGCATTCTTTATTATGCCGAAAAAAGATTTATCCTCTAAATTTGGACTGTAACCAGTATAAAACAACATAAATAACATTCCTATTACCATTGTTAAAAGCGGAATAAACATATTCAAAGAATTTATTTTAACTCCTTTTTTTGCTTTTAAAACTGTAATTTCTTCTGAGACCATAGGTATTGACCCATCATTAAACTTGTTTCCTTTCCTTGTTCTAAGCTCTGCTTTCTTCATTGGCCCAAAGTCTTTATCAAATAAAATCATGTAGAACAATAACATGATTACTAGAATTGGATAAAAATTATATTTCAATGCACTCACTAGTTCTTGAAAAGGATACTCTAATCCTTGGGTGATAAGAAGACCCATTATGAAGGCCCCCCAGCCATTAAATGGAATCAATAATTTTGATGGCGCAGAAGTTGAGTCAGCTATGTAGGCAAGTTTTTCTCTTGATATCTTTAGCTTGTCAAATATGGGCCTGTAAATTGTGCCAACCGTAAGAGCTGATATATTAGATTCAACAAATAAAGAAATTCCAGTAATCGAAGCAAAAATCTGAGCTTTTTTTCTACTGGTGGATATTTTATTTTCTGAAGTATCAAAATTATTTTTAACACTCCTTATGAACCCTTCAACTCCACCACTTACCTGAATAAAAGCTATCAAGGAACCAACTAAAAATGTGAAGATAACAACTCGAGTACTTCCTGGATCAGAAAAAACATTTACTATTCCCTCAATTGATAAAATAATTCCAGATAGAATATTAAAATTACCTACTATTAACCAACCTGAAAAAATTCCAATTAACAGGGAAACAATTACTTGTCTTGTTATAATTGCGAGCGATATTGCAATTAGTGGAGGAACTAAAGATAGAAATCCGTAACTTTCCATATGTCAATTATAGTTAAATTTGTTTTCTAAAAATCAATTAATGAAAAAACTTAGACTAATATTATTTATTTCATTATTTATATCCTCGTGTCAAAATGATGAAATAACTAGAGCCAAGCTAAATGATTTTTCAAAATTATTTACAGTTTCAAAAGATAATGTCGTAGAGATTGTTAGCAACTCAGAGTTTAGTAATATTATTGAATATTTAGAGCACGATATTTCAGTTTATACAATTACGTATAATACAACATATCAGGGAAAACAAATTATTGCATCTGGTATGGTTGCATTTCCTGATACAGAACAGGGTATGCCTATGCTTAATTTTAATCATGGGACTACTTCTTTACATTCCGACGCTCCTACTGTAGACCTACTGCAATATAGTTTTTTTTCTAATGCAGCAAGTGCTGGATATATTTTAGTAATTCCAGATTATCTTGGTTTTGGATCATCTGAAGATATAGTGCACCCATACTATAGGTCAGATATTACTGGTCAGACAGTGGTTGATATGTTAATTGCTACAAAGGAATTAGCAAGTTTAGAGGGGTATAATTATAATGGTGATGTATTCCTCTCAGGCTATTCAGAGGGTGGATTTGCAACTATGGCAGCACACCATAATATTGAAAATAATACTTACTCAAATATTAATTTAGTTGCATCTGCTCCTGCAGCTGGTGGATATGATATAACTGGCATGTTGAATTATTTTCTTTCATTGGAGACCTATCACGTACCTTACTATATTGCATATGTAGCTATTGGATATAAGACATCATACAACTGGGATATATCACTGAACACAATTTTTAATGAACCGTATGCTTCAAATATTCCAGAATATTTTAATGGAAAATTTTCAGGATCCCAGATAAATAATGTTTTAAATGATACTATAAGCTCACTTTTTAATGAAAAATTTTTAAGTGAGACATATTCTAATAATGATTTTTCAATTTTTGTTGA
>CEVS01106456.1_pt1 | contig 25224 bp, 22 predicted proteins | sample 361571 | NCBI WGS metagenome assembly CEVS01 (sample SAMEA2623850, study PRJEB7988) | marine metagenome | isolation source: saline water (ENVO:00002010), including | reverse complement strand
GAGCTTTTTTCTTACAATATTATTAATAACACTTACATTTTTTATTTGTTTAATATATGTGCTTCTAATTTCTTTTTTGTATTCATGTTGGAATAATCTCTCATCATTTGGAGATATGTTTACAGGTTTTGATCGATAAGAAATATACTTTTTTGTTATTTCATGCTTTTTCATATACGTACTTATTGCCAGGGAGAGTTAAAATTTTTAAAGCTTTGTAGTTCTTTATCTTTTTCAGATATAATTTTGTTTTCAACTCCCCAGTTAATGTCTAAAGATTCTAAATTTATACCATTATCGTATTTTTCATCATAATGACCTGATTGTAAGTAAAGAACAGTTGCAGTCTCAGACAGCACTGAGTAACCATGTGCGAAACCTTCAGGAATTAAAACTGAATAATTAATCTCAGCATCAAGACATATTGAATCAAAATAACCGTAAGTTAGACTATCTTTACGCAAGTCAACAAACACATCTTTAACTTTTCCATCAATGCATGTAATCAACTTTTTTACATCTTTTGGAGGATATTGAAAATGCAAGCCTCTGACAACATTTTTTTTTGAAGTGACGGTCAATATCTCTTTAATTGATATTTGATCTTCTAAGTTATTTCCATAAAAAGGCTTAATAAAAGTTCCTCTATTGTCAACATGCTTTAAACCCTTAAAGATTTTTACATCTTCAAATACTTCTGAATTACCTATGTATTCCACTATTCTATGTTAACTAAATTAGCTTTGTACCAATCTACAGTTTTAATTAGACCGTTTTCAAAATTAACAGTAGATTCTATATTTAATAATTTTTTAATTTTCGTACTATCCAAGTACTGGTCAACAATTTCATTATCGGAATTTAAAATATACTCTGGTTCAACAAACCTACCTAAAACAACATTGCATAACTTTTCATATACACTGATTACACTCAGATAGTCTTTGCCTGCAAAATTGAAATCATTACATGCATCGGGATTACCATAATATAATTCGGAAGCAAGTTTTATATACGCTAAAACAACATCTTCAACATATATCCAATCTCTTTTAAATTCGCCATTGCTTCTTAAAATAGGTCTTTCATTTCTTAATAGCCACCTCGATACTCCAGGGATCAATCTATCCCAGTTTAAATCTCCACCTCCATATATATTTCCACATCTCATTACAGAAATTTTTGAGGAATAAGTATTTCTATATGTTTGGCATAATAAATCTGTAGATGATTTAGAAAACTCATAAGGAAAAACACCTTTAAGGGGAGTTTCTTCAGTATAAGGAAGTGAAGCAGATATTCCATATGCTTTATCAGACGATGCAACAACAACAGGGGTTTCGTATTTTTTACATGCATCTAATATATTCCACGTTCCTTCGATGTTGGATTTAAAAGTGGTTATAGGGTCTAAAATAGCGTCTCCTACCTGTGTTTGAGCTGCTAAATGAATTACCAAATCAAAAGAATTTTTAGAAAAATATTTATCTATTGCATCTTTGTTTGAAATATCAAAATAACTTTCATCAATTTCTTTTTTTATTTCAAATGAGTCAACTAAAAAATCTAATTCATCATTAAGAGCAATTCCACTAACTTTGCAACCAAGATTAAGCAAGCTCTTTGACATCCAGCTTCCTAGAAGTCCAGAATATCCAGTTACTAGTACATTATTGAATGGTACCTCTTTTAATTCCATTTGATTATTCTCTTGATTACTTGATATGAAATTTTCATTAGTTTTATATACAATCTTCTAACTATATTAACTAGAATATCAAATCAGTGGATAAAAAAATTAAAGTCTTAATAAATACAAGTACCTATAAAGAACACGACGAGGATGAGTTTACTGATGTTATAAATAGCCTTACAGAAAATATGATTCTTCAAAATAAAAACTTAAAAATCAGAGTATTAAAGCCTATGAGTACAGCAGGTCTTAAATTAATAAAAAAAGATGATTATGAAATTTATTGTTACAGATATTTTTGGCCAAATAGAAAACATATATTTTCAAATAAGGGTATTGTTCCTGCTATTCAAAAAAATTACCTTTACGTATTACAATTAATAGCTTTAATAATTTCACAAACTTTTAGCTTATCTAAGCAATGTCTAAAGTTTAGACCAGACTACATTTATGCTCACTGGTTTCTTCCTCAAGCATTTATTAGTGCTTTGATTTCAAAATTATTTGGAGTAAATATGATATTTACAACTCATGGCGCTGATGTTTTATTACTCAATAAATATAAATACTTGAATAAAATAATTTTGAATTTTGTTTTAAAAAATACATACAAATTTACTGCAAACAGTAACGTAACATTAGAACAAATTACCACCCACACTAAAACAACTAATTATGAAAATAAATATGCAATTATTCCTATGGGTATTGATAAAAGGCTTTTTGACGAAAAATATATCAATAAAGCTGCCGAAAATAATTTTTTATATATTGGAAGATTGATTGATTATAAAGGTGTGGACATTCTTTTAAGAAGCTTGGAGCTTTTTAAAAAGAATGGTAATAGCTTCAAATTAGATATCCTAGGAGCAGGCATTGAGGAAGAAAATCTCAAGGAGCTGTCTATAAAGTTAGGCTTAAAAGAAAATGTATTCTTTAGGGGATTTCAAAACTATAGTAGCAAAGTTGAATATATTAAGAATTGCGATGTTTTCTTTGTAACTTCAAAGCAATCTAAATCTAGGTTAGAAGGAGGGCCTCTCACACTTATTGAGGCAATGGCTCTAGAAAAATTTTGTATAGTGAGCGACTCAGTAGGTTTTGCATATTATCTAAATAACGATAATTCTTTATTATTTCAATCAGGAAGTGCTGACAGTTTATCTGAAAAATTGATTGAATTTAAAACAATGAGTGAACAAGATAAAGACAGACTCAGCAAAAATGCTTATGAAACGGCAAAATTTTTTAGTTTTGATAACATTGCAAAATTACATAATGACTTTTTCTTTGGATAAATAAATTTTAATTTTATAATTTTTAACTCTTTATTGCCTAAAAATTTTATTTTAGGACGTTTATAATAGCCATTATCGAATAGAAACCATGCAAAAAAATAAAAGAGTTATATCAAATATTTTCACAATATTTTTTTTAATTCTATTTTTAATTTATTTAGATAACAATAGAGAGTTAATAGAAACACTAATTAGTATTTCGGTAATTAATATATTATTTTTATTATTTTTATCAATTTGTAGATTGTTTTCTATTTCATATACAAACTCTTATCTTTATAAAAAAGTTGATCTAGACCTTTCATTTTTACAAAGTTTTAATATTGTATGCATAAATCGACTGGGAAATAAAATTGCTCCTATTTCTGCTGGATCGGGTTATAAACTTTATTACTTTACAAAAATAAGAAAAGTAAAAATGACAAGTTACTTAGTTTTAAATGCTAATTACACAGTTTTAACTACATTATTAAATTTGTTGTTTGTTTTTGTTACAATCGGCTTTTACTTAGATTTTTCTTATTTTCTTATCACATTGGCTATATGCTTAATAATTTTGATATTATTTTCTCTTATATTAAAAACAAAATTTTTAAATAAATTTAATTTTATTAAAACGTTAAAAACAGTATCAATTAAATTTTATAAAGCGGATTTAAACTTTTTTGTAATAATACTTTCGTCATTATTGACATTGTTTATAAATGTATTTTTCATTTTTTATGTAATTAATGTTTACTCAATAACAGCTAACATCTATGATGTTTCACTTTTTTACACAATTGGGCAAACTGTTAATATTTTCTCTATAACTCCTGGAAACATTGGAATCTTGGAGACAATTCAAATATCTTTACAAAACCTATACTCATTCAACACTAGTGAAATTTTATTAATAACACTCTTATCAAGAGCTATTGATTATATAGTTACCGCTATTACTTATATGTTTTCAGGCAGTATGGTCAAAAAATTAAATACTTAGTTGTTTAATTTTGTAAAAAATAAACCTTACAGAAATTATTGAAAACAGCAACACTACTAGTAGTCTCGACCACGATATTTGTTCGAGCTTATTTAGTAAAACTTGAAAATCTCCATTCTCCACTGGAAGTCCTGCTTGGTTTAAAGTATTATTAAATTGATCGATTGAAAAAATTTCAATAATAAATTTAAAAAATATTGCCCCCAAAAAACTTGTAGTAAATATCTTGAGATAACTTTCAAAATTAAAAAATGAAGCTAAATATCCTGTCAAATATTCTGGCTGTGAATATCTTGAAAGTTCATTCCATGAATTTGTTACCCTATCAAGAGATAACTGGGTTTGAAAAGTAGTTTCAAAAAATATAGTTGATAAAAAAGAAAAAAGAGACAACAGAATAAGCAGTTTATGTATATGTAAAAATTTGAGATTTTCTGTAAAAAAATAATAAAAAATAACACAAAGTGAGATCAGGCAAAATAGATATCTATAGCCATAAGATGAACCTGAGGATCTCCATAAATTATAAATAAAATAGATACTTAAATTTGAAATCATAAAAAGAAAAGTCATTAGAATATTTGTTTTATTTGCTAGATTCTTAAATAAAAATATTAGTGATAAGGTAAATGAAAAAAATAAGATTGGGGAAAAATAAGCTATACCAAATTCCTGCGAAAAAAATAAGATTCTTAGAGTGTTTAAAAAATCAAAAATTAAATTATATTCATTATTTACTAGTTCATTTGAAATATTTATTGAAGAGGAATAAACAAATCTGGGATCGAAAGTTACTTGTCCATAAATAAGTTTTGTGTGCATTATGAAAATAAATACAGAGAATATAGATGAAATATAAAAATTAATATTTTTTAATAGTGAATGTTTGTAATTATTGTTCACTAATAGCTTTGCAATAATTGGAATGAGAATTCCAAAATAATTTGTCCACTTAACTAAAAAAACTAGAAGCAGGGCTACTGGTATGGAAAAAGCATAAGCTGTCTTTCCTGATTGAAAGTATTGAATTGAAACATAAAATAAAAAAATAATTGTAAAATTTTCATAAACATGTGTCATGCTGTACCTTTCAAACGCATAATATGAAATACCAGATCCAAAAATAAAAAACAATACATGAAAAGGTTTAAAAGATATATTAAGTAATAGAAGAACTTTAATTGTTAATATTATTGACACACCTAAATAAAATATTGAAGAAAATGAATATATCAATAATTTATAACTAATTAAATCTGCATTTGAAAATATACTATCAAGAACATTCCCCAAAAAAAGAAACGGAGCACTCAATAAACCAGTGCCAAAGAAACCAATGGGAGCAATTTTATTATTTTTGTTAAATCTTTTATCTTCGAAACCAGACAATTGATTTTTATAATCAAAGTCAAAATCTAATGCAATAGTTTCAGCGTGTATATAATAATCATGATCATCACCACAGCAAAAAACCGTATCCTGAAACCTAAAATCTATTTTTATTAATAATAAAAAAATTACAATTAAGAAAAAAATCAGAAAATTTTCGTTTCGACTTTTTTTCATTCTAAAGTTATTTTTTTGGAGTTTATTTTATTTTCAGTTTTTAAAGAATAAAATAATACTGATAAAGACATTACCAAAAATACTAGAAAAACTATAAACCAACTAGCTTGCGGTCCAGAAAGTTCTGTAAATCTTATCATAAAAAATCTAATCAATGAACTCATTGATAGTGTAAATAAGAAAAACGCTAATATATCTGCGATTGCAGATATTTGTAATTCTGAATTTTTAAGCTTCAGCTTAATTTTTTTAAAAAAGTTTTTTATCATGAAATAAGTTAATTTGAAAAATATAGTAGTTGCCTTGAGTTGGCTTTTTTCTTGACCATAAGTTACTGTGTTTTTAGTTTGTCCAATTTTTATATCTTTAATAATTGCTTGATTGACAACATAACTAGTTAAATAAAACGGATATCCATATCTATAAAAAAGCTTTGGCATTTCAAAATCTATCAAAGATTTCCTAGAGAAAGACATTAAACCATTCAAAGGATCGTTTAATTTGTTAACACCAGTAGATATTTTTAACATGATTGAAGCAAAAGCATTACCAAAATATCTTATTGTTGGAATGTTGCCAACAATCCCTCCGGGCCAAAATCGATCAGCTTTTACAAAATCATATTCAAATTTTTTATTAAGATTATTTAATTTCAATACATCTGATTTTTTAAATTGATTGTCGCCATCAATTTTAATTAAGTATTCAGAATCACTATTTAGAAATTCTCTTACACCTATTTCAAATGATTTTCCAGCACCATAATTCTTGTCATTATTAATTAACCTCACAGATTTAGTATTAGCAAATTTTTCATTAATTATAGATTTAGTATTATCTGTACTTCTGTCATTAACGATAATAATTTCTTTAAAAGAATCTAAATATTCTGAAATAACGTCCAAGATAGTATTTTCTTCGTTATAGGCAAGGATCAATAAACTATTTGACACATTTCTATTATATAGACAAAATGTGTGCAAAAATTTATTTATTTTTAAATAAAATAGTTCTTAGACCGTTAAAAAAATATCTCATTGGATATCTAACTTTTAATATATCTCTACTCAATAATGTATTAAATAAAAAGATTAAAGATGATTTTCTTGTGCTTTTTAAAACAAAATGATATCCCTTATTGGTGAACTCTTTTAAGTATTCAAAATAAATTTTTGACTCAAGTTCAATACCGCCTTCAATAGTCCAAGGTTTGTGATTTCCAAAATAATGAATTAAAACTGAGTTTTCAAGAATTTTTATTAATGACGACTCATGATAGATTCTGTAATTTAAAGCATTTGACATTTCTAAATATTCACCGTTATAAAGCAAATTCAAAACATCCTGGTCCCAGTGTTTTAAGTCATCAGAATATTTATTTATTATATTTTTTACAGAATTATCCGTAACAACACTTTTCCATCGTTCAACATTAATAGCCATAACTCCTGCATTGAAATACTTATCATTAAAGATTAAATTTTGTGAATATTTTTTTTTATTCTTTTTTTGCTCAGACGAAGCGGCAATTGCGTGTTTGGAATTTTCAAGTTCGGATATTGTATTTAACAAATCATCCTCTGGATTATTCACTGCAAATACATCAGAATCAAGATAGATTAAATTTTTAAAATTATCCTGAATTATATATGCGAAATATAATCTATAATAAGTGGCTTCGGAAATATGTTTATTTTTTACATTAGGAAAATCAATATTATTTAAATTAAATTTCCAAATATAAATATTTTCAATAAGTTTTTCTTTAAGAAGTTTATTTTTGAACTTCGAAAAAGAATTAGGATTTTTGTGAATTATTAAAATATTATATTTTAAATTTTCACTTTTACTTAAAATTGATTTTATAGATATATAAGTCTGAAGGTTGTAACCTTCATCAAAACAATAAAGTAAATTTATGATGGCGTTATCGCTGTTTTTCATATTTTTCTTTTATCAATTGTAAATTTTGAGGATTTATTGGTGATGTAAAATAATTATTTATTCGAAATGCTAATCGATAAAACTTAGAAACAAATGGAAGAAATCTAAAAAAAAGAAAATAGTAATTGGTTACATATTTGTGATTTTTTTTAATATCTAAAAACTTCTTATATAGAAATGAATTTTTAGGTGGTAGCTTATTTTTGTTGATAAAGTGTCTCCTAGTCACTTCATTCCAAAGATGAATTACGTAAGAGTTTTCGGTAATGTTTTCTAGATAATCTACATTTTTTTTATTATTACTAAACAACAATTCAAAACTGCTCGCATCAATGGGATAAAATATATTGGTTTCTTCAGTATCTAAATATTTATCATCATCCTTTAATTTTTTTGTAATTAGATTTGGTCCAATTTCACCCCAATAAAAATTAACATTTTCATCTTTTAACTTATCTTCAATATAATCAATAAACCAATCAATCATTTGAACATCCCTTAGGTACATTACTGAACCATTAACAAGCGTGCCATACTTTTTATCTTCTTCTCTACCAAGTACAAAATCTTTTTGATTCACAAGCTCTTGAAAATAGCTGACATTTTTTAAGCATAGACAGTCGGTATCAAACCACCACCCATGGTTTTGCTTTAAGAGCTTATAACGAAATAGGTTTGTAAATGAAGAGATGCTGTATTTTTGTGAATCTTGTTTAAATTTAAACAAAACATTTAGATCTACTATTTCTCCTGCATACAAAATATCTAAATTATTATTATTATCAAAAAGATTTTTATCTAAATCATCTTGATACGACCAGAGATTTACTTTAAAACCATTTTTTAAAAAAGAATTTATACAAAATACTTCATATATTGTTAGTTCACCAATCCAAAAAAAATTTGCGATGTTTGAGTTAGCAACCAATTAAATTAACCTAATCCACTTCTCTTTGTTAAATTGTTGAATTTAGATGAGTCAATTTTTAAATTATCAATATTTTCTTGGAATGCTAAATCTATTCTCCATGGATATCTTTGAAAAACTTCTTTAGTATGCTCGTAAAGCATACCTGGTTCTCCCATACATATATATTGAAATATTTTTTTTAATACTTCTTTTTGTTCGTTTGTAACAAAACGCCTCATTCCAAATGGGATTGCAAAACCAGAAGGGTATATATTGAAATCTTTAAGGATATTTAAATTTTTATCTATTTCGTCTTTAAATTCCACCATATTTAAATTAGATAGATTTCTATGGCTATGTGTGTGTGAGCCAATTTCATGGCCGTCTTGAGTTATTTTTACTAATACATCTTTTGTAATTAATTCATAATGATTTCCAATTTTTGTATCGGATAAAAATTTGGATTTATCGTCAGTTGAAAACTGAATTGTATTTAAAAAAAATGTGGCTTTAATGTTATTTTCTCTAAATATTGGCAGTGTATTTTCCCAATTTAAAAAAGCATCATCAAAGGTTAAAGCTATTTGTTTATTTTTATTGTCCAAATTTAAATTTTTAACATTACAAAATTCATAATCTAAATCACGAAAATATTTAATTATTTTGGCTAGAGCTTTAACTTCTAATTCTGTAGTTTCGTGAAAATAAATTATTATTTTTTTTGGCATTTCTTTAGAAAACAATATTTTATTAAAACTTCTGATAATTCTTTGAATTAATTTTTTCATTTCGAATTTATCCTACTCCAGTATGTTTCCAGAAAAAATATTTTCCAGATTCTGTTTGCATTCATTCTTGACTTTACTCTTGTAAGTTTTTTTATGATATTCTTATCTAAAATTTCAGCTACTATACCGTCTTCTATTCTTTCTTCAATTAAGTTAATATTTTTGAAGACCCACTCTTCAATATTAAAAACAAAACCCTGCTTAGGTCTATTTATAAATTTATTATCAAAATCAATTTTTAATTTGTTCTTTAATAATTTTTTAGAATAATCTTTATCAAAGTATTGGTAATCTGACCTCAATATGTATTCTATAAGTCTATGATCTACAAATGGAGATCGAACTTCTAGTGAATTTGCCATTGAAGTTCTGTCAACTTTTAACATCATCATTTCCGATAAATAGAGCTTGTACTCAGTTAGCATTAAAGATTTATACTTATCAAATTCTTTGGTGTATATTTTATTAGCTTTTTTGTCGTCAAAATTTAGCCCAAATAATTTAAGCAGTTTTATATCTTCGAAATAAGATGAATAAGCAACTGAGTAATCCGATGATCTTGACTTGAAATAAGTTCCCGTTCCAAAAGAAGCTGGGTAAATTTGATAAAAATTAGATATTAAACGATCAAAGTAATTTCTTTTTTCGAAAGCTTGATGAAATCTATCATACCCACCTAATAATTCATCACCGCCATCTCCTGATATAGCAACTTTGTAATCTTTTGATATTATTTTTGATAGTAAAAATGAAGGAACTGTTGATGGGTCTGCATATGGTTCATCAAATGCATTAATTGAATTTATTATATCTTTTGTTTTAATTTCAGAATTAAATATTTTATATGTGTGATTTGTGTTATATTTTTTTACTACTTGGTCTATATATTGAGATTCATCATACTTAGAATCTTCGTGCTTAACAGAAAATGAATTTATTTTGCTAAATTGGCCGTCACTTAATTCCCTTATAATAGTTGTTGAATCTATACCGCCAGATAGAAAATTTGCTACTGGAACATCAGATTCCATTCTTAGCGAGACCGCACTATTTAATAAATTAAAAAACTCCTCCTGATTAAATTTTTCATTACCAACATAGTTTTCAATATCCCAATATTTTTTCTTACTAGTTTTTAAACTTTCTAAATTTATCCTCATAATGGTTCCAGGTTCAAGCTTAAAATAGTTTTGATAAATTGTATTTGGAGACCTCACTACTCCAAAATTCAAATATTCTATTAAACTTTCAGCAGAAATATCTTTGTCTTGATGGTAAGAAATTAGTCCTTCTAAATTTGATGAGAAAGAAAATTGATTGTTTAAATTTCTATAAAAAAGAGGCTTCTGGCCAAGACGATCTCTTGCTAAATAGATTTCGTTATTTTTTATATCAAAAAAACAAAAAGAAAATTGGCCTACAAGATTACTTAAGTAGTCTTCTCCATGCTTTGAAAATCCGTTAAGTAAAACTTCTGTGTCTGAATGACTAGTTTTAAAACTGACTCCTTCTTTTTGTAAGTTTTTCCTTAATTCTCTATGATTAAAAATTTCACCATTAAATAAAATCAAGGAGTTAAATTCTTTGGAATACATTGGTTGCATTGCAGAATCATCTAAATCAATAATTGATAACCGATTAAATATCGATGCAAAATTAACATTAGTACTTAATTCTTCGTAATATTCCAGAGACTTATCTGGCCCCCTGCAAACAATGCATTCGTTAGCAGATTTTAATAGTTCTCTGTCAATTTGAGGTTTTGAAAAAATACCAATAAATCCACACATACTATAACTTTACAATCTTAATTTTGATTAATGAAGATATAATATATTTCATAGAAATTTGTTTAAACTTAAGTCGAATGGTTGTATTAAATGTCAAAAAATAAAAATATAGTTTACGTTTTCGGTTTTGGTAGGAAAAATAGATTAAACAATAAAGAAAACACTGCTAAAGAATTTTTTTACGGATGGCATTATATAAAAAATAAATTTGAAAACAGTGCAATTATAGAAATGAAACATCCGGATGAAAATAATTTTTTATTTCAAAATATTCTAAATTATCTTGATAAAGTACTAAGAAAAATGACAAGATTGCCCATATATACCAAGGATATTATTAATTTTGCAAACTTTCGATTACTAAAAGATTGCCAAAAAATATTATTTACCACGGACCTTCTGATAATTTCTTTTTTACCGTTGCTGTTAATTTCAAAAATTTTTTCCAAAAAAGAAGTCTATGTAATTGTAATGGGATTATTTGGCAGAGAATCTGGAAGTAAAACTATTAATTTTTTCCAAAATTTGTATATTAAATTGGTTGTTTCCCAAACTGACAGATTTATATTTCTCGGAAAACCTGAAAAAATTAATGCAGTAGAAAAATTTCCAAATATGCATAAAAAATTTACCTTTTTACCTTTTTCTATTGATTATGACTTTTGGAATAATTTCGAAGATATTAGCTACGAAAAAAGAGATGGGATCCTTTTTATTGGAAATGATGGAAAAAGAGAATATGACAAAGTAGTCGAAATTGCAAAAAGGTTGCCAGATATAAATTTCACATTTATTTCATCAAATATTAACGTTTCTGAATTAAAAAATATTAATGTTGTTAAAGGTAACTGGAATAATAATTATTTATCAGATGAGCAGATTAGAGATTATTATTTAGCATCAAAAATTACTTTTCTGCCTATAAAAAACTCCCTTCAACCATCTGGTCAAAGCGTAACTTTACAATCTCTAGCATGCGGCACTCCCGTAATAATTAGTCATACAGATGGTTTTTGGGATGAGAGCTATTTCCAAAACAATAAGAATATTATCTTTAACTATGAAGAAAGTGTGGATTCTTGGATAAGTTTAATAAATAAGACTTATTACAATGATGATTTAATTAAAGAAATTTCTAAAAATGGAAAAGCTACTATAAAAAAACAATATAATCTTGATATGTTCCACAAAAACTTAGAAAACATTATTGGAATATAAATTATGAAAATTTTAATTTTTGGAAGTAAAGGGTTGGTAGGATCTTCTCTAAATAGAATTCTTACAAAAAATACAAACTATAAAATAATAAGCTCCTCTAGAGAAGACACTGACTTATTTAATACATCAGATACTTTTAAAAAAATAAACAGTGTACAACCAGATATAATTATTAATGCTGCAGCTAGAGTTGGCGGGATTTATGCAAATGATACTTATAGATCTCAATTTTTAATAGAAAATCTTAAAATCAACCTAAATATCCTTGAAGCTTGTCTAAGTAATCCATCAATTAAAATTATTAACCTAGGAAGTAGTTGCATTTATCCATTAGAAGCTCAAAACCCAATAAGTGAAGAAAATTTCATGAATGGAAAGCTTGAACCAACCAATTCGCCTTATGCCATGGCAAAATTAACTGCTATTGAATTAGGAAATTCAATGAAGCTTCAATATGGAACAGAAGTAATCAATCTTATGCCAACAAATTTATATGGACCAAATGACTCATTTTCAGATATGGATAGCCATGTTATACCTGGATTAATACACAGAATGCATTCAGCAAAAGAAAATCAATTAGAAAAATTTAAAATATGGGGTACAGGTAAGCCTTTGAGAGAGTTTTTATATGTTGATGACCTCTCAAAAGCGATAGAATTTATAATAAATAAAAATATTTCAGAAAATATTCTAAATATTGGTAGCGGTGAAGAGGTTTCAATTAAAGACTTAGCATCGCTTATAAAAGAAACTATTGGGTATAGCGGTGAATTATTATTTGATGATACTAAACCAGATGGAAATCCAAGAAAACTATTAGATTCATCAAGATTTAACAACTATGGATGGACCTCTAGTGTTAAGTTAAAAGATGGCTTGACAGAAACGTATAAGTGGTATTTAGAAAATATAATTTAAATACTTGGGTTTTCCCATGTTGGTTTTAACAGTCCATTTTCAATCAAAACTTTTTCTTGCTTAGCTAAAGTCAAATCACTTTGAACCATCATTTTTACTAGTTCAATAAATGAAGTTTTAGGAGACCAATTTAATTTTGATTTTGCCTTTTCAGGATTTCCTAGCAAATGGTGTACCTCATTAGGTCGGATATATCTCTCATTTGTTACGACAAAGTCTTCCCAATTTAGATTTACAACTTCAAATGCTAATTTAGCAAATTCTTTTACGTTATGTGCCTCACCTGTAGCTAGGACCCAGTCTTCAGGACTATCATGTTGCATCATAAGCCACATGCCTTCTACATAGTCTCCTGAAAACCCCCAATCTCTAATGGCATCTAAATTGCCGAGTGTCAATTTCTCCTGAAGCCCTAAAGAAATTCTTCCTACAGCTCTTGTTATTTTTCTAGTTACAAATGTTTCTCCCCTTAAAGGTGACTCATGATTAAACAAAATCCCATTAACACAGAACATGTCATATGACTCTCTGTAGAGTTTTGTCATGTTGTGAGCAAAAACTTTTGAAGCTGCGTAGGGACTTTTTGGTTCAAATAAACTTTGTTCGTCTAAAGATTCACCAGTTGCCCCTCCATACATCTCCGAGGAAGAGGCTTGGTAAAATTTAATATTTGAATCTACAGACCTAATAGCTTCTAATAAAGCAACCGAGCCGTAAGTACCAACTTGAGTGGTAAATAATGGATTTTTAAAAGACACCGCTACATGAGATTGTGCTGCCAAGTTATAAATTTCGTTTGGTTCAATTTCGGAAATCAAACCATTTAGAGATGAGGAATCTAAAAGATCTGAATAATGTAATTTTAGTTTATTATTCTCTGAGTATTTTGAAATTAAGGAGTCTATTCTGTCGGTGTTAATGCTTGATGACCTTCTTACTGTACCATGAACTTCATAATCTTTTTCTAATAATAATTTAGATAAATAATAACCATCTTGACCTGTTATTCCTGTAACTAAAGCTTTTTTCATATATACCTATTCTAATTTAGTTAAGACTTCTATATTTAGAATTAAGACTAATAAATAATGCTAGAAATGAGTAAAAAACAAATGGAAATCTTACACTTTCCATAGAAGCATCAAAGAAAGACGTCATTAATACAGGCACTGTAAAAACAAATATATCGAAATTTTTATTTTTTTTGTACCAATATAAACCAAAGGAAAGGTGGTAAAGAATAAATAATATTAGTTGTGGAATTCCACCTCTTCCGAATACATAAAATAAAAAATTATGTGGGTTTTCATTTGTACCATCAAAACCATTCCTCTCCCAATTGTCCATTGCGGGAAGAATAGAATTATATCCAAAGCCTTTATAAAACATGTCATACCTTGGGCTGCCTTGAATTCTGTATACATAACCTCTGTCATCGGTACCATATTCAGATTCCCAAAATATATCTCTAGAAATATCTTGCCATATTTGGAGCCTCCAGTTTGCCATCATTTCTGTTGAATAAAGCCTGCCGTCATTTATAAAGAAAGAAAAGAATATCGAGCTAGTATTTTTTTGATTTACTATTATATCTAAATTTTTTCTTATATTGTCTGCATCAAAAACATTTACAGCATTTTCAGATTCTGTTTGAAACTGTTCACCAGATTTAGTAAACGTTAGATTTCCATAGGTAAAATATGTAGATATTACAAAGATTGGACCAGAAAATATTACTAAAATCAAGCTAAATAATATATTCTTTTTAATAAATTTCCTCAATAAAATAAGAGACGCAAAAATAAAAATTAATGCCGGAAAGAAAGCTCCTTTGCTTTTAAAAAGTAAAAATGGAATAAATACCGCACTGCTAAGTAATAAATAAGAAAAAGTAAATTTTGAATTTTTCCTTAAAATATAATTAGCAAAATTAACGGAGACAAAAGCCAATAGCAAATCTGAAGCTTTAACAAAATCAACTTTGTCAGAAACTCTGTAGAGAAAATCCCATAATATTTCAGGAAAATGGACAGTGCTCAATGTATACAAAATAATCAATAAGAATGGTATTATTTTATAAAATAGATTTTCAGCATTTATGTTGTTAAAAAAATATAAACCTATATAAATAAATGATAAAGTCCAAATATATGAACTACTTCTGAACGTATACAAATCAAGAAATGAAGACTGATTCATTGCAGCAATAAACACAAAATTAATCACTATCAACAAATGTATTTTATAAGAAAGGGGGCTAAAGATTAGAATCTGATTTTTTAATTTTTGAGCAAAAAATAAGCTTATAGAAATAAAAATTCCAACACCTATTAATATTTCACCAAGCCTAAATCCAAATATTTCTATTCCGGAAAATGTTCTTCCAAAAAGAATGAAACTAATAAGAAAGAATAAAAATACTGAATTCAATATTTTTTGATGATTTAAATTATTCATAATTAAGTATTTATTTTACTCTTTATAAACAAATATATTCTCCTTAAATTATTGTAAAAAGTTTGGTAACTATGGTTGTTTATGTACAATTTCTTGAAATATTTTTTTAATTTGTAAATTAGAAGATTGTTTTTAAGATTATTTATGTTTTTGGAACTATTTTCATTTTTTATTTTGCTAAATAGTTTTAAATACTCTTGTGACATTTTTATAGAATCTTGTGGATAATTTTTAATTTTTTCTCTGAAGTGTCGATAATTATCAATCATTTCTGTTAGCTTTATTTCAAAATTTGTATCATTAAAGCTAACACCAAAACCATTACAAAATTCCGGTATTCCACCACTTTCAATATAAAGTAAAGGCAAGCCGCACTGTGCGCCTTCAATATGATGATTGCCTGATGGCTCGTTAATTGATGCTGTTAAATAAATATGATGATTTTTAAGAATATCCGAAAGTTCTAATCCATGTTTTGGACTAATTATGTTTGTATTGTCTAAATTTAGACCTTTTGGCAAATTGCCAATGTATGTAAATTCAATTTTGTTTTTCCATTTATTAGTTGAAAGCAGATTATCTAACTTACGGTATATTTTGAAGCCTTTATTCCAATCATCCCCCCAATGATGTGTGATAATTCTTAATTTATCTCCAGATTTCCACTCCCTTCGATTTAAATTATTAAAAATCTTTTTATCAGCACCTGTCATAATTACACTATTCACTGAATTCATACCCTGAGATAAATATAAATCTCTAATCCAACTGCTGACATATACTGTATGGTCGGCACATTTGTTTGCCTTAATATAAAATTTATTTATATTACTTGTATTTTTACGTTCATCACATTCATTTATTCTGTGAATCACCTTTGCATTTGGATTTTCATAGGCTAAATAATTAGCAATATCGACATGATTAAATGTGACATTTTCTGAATCTTTTCTGGGATCTATAAGCAAAATAATATCTATGTCATTACTTTCTAAGTTATCAACAACAGTTATATTTTTGGATTTTAAATATTCAATTAAATTTTTAACAAATAAATTACCCCCTCCCCACGGGCCATCGACCACTTTTGTACCGATACTAACTTTCATAAACTTTATTAAACATATTTAAAAATAATTGGAGACCGCTTTCTAATGTATAGTTTTTTGATTTTTTATACGCATAATTTATGTTTGGTTTTGCAGCTTTGAAATTTGACATATCAAATATTGACTCTTTGGGCAAAATTAATTCTGCAATGCCTACATCTGTAGATATAATAGGAGTTCTTGTTAAGGCACACTCAATAATTGCCTGGGGGCCCCCTTCAATCCTTGAAGCAACAATATATAAATCTAATGCATTGTAAAGCTCATTTAATTCGATAAAAGAAGCCATTTCTAAATAGTCGTAATCTATATCTTCTTCTTTTAACCTATTAATAATATACTGCCTTCTTGTTCCCGTTAAGAGTATTCTTGTTTTTGGATTGATTAATTTATAAAATTTATATATTTCAATCAATCTATCAGGACCTTTAACTAATTTTGGACTTATTAAATCTGCCCCTTCTGTGTCCCTTTGAAAAGAACCTATATAAAATGCATCCTTAATTAGATTATTTTTTTCTCTAATTTGATTTTTATCATTTATGTCAAACCAAATATTTTCATTTATCCAAAATGGTATTACCGTAATTTTTTTGCTTGTTAACTTTTGAATCTGGGATTTAGATTTATATGAAATCGTATGATATTCATCAACAAAAGTATCCCTTTCAATAAAATCTTGTTTATCAGCTTCAGTAAACTTATCATCTTCAATGTGATAAATAGAACAGACAACTTTTTTCTTTTTTAATTGGCTTTTTGGTATGCTTTTCCAAAGCCATGGAGAAATAATCCAAATTACATCGGCTGTTTTTATAAACTTTGTAGAGATTTCACTATTGTATTTATACCATTCAGACTTTAATCTATCAATTATCCAGTCCTCATTTATCTTATTAAGATAGATTTTCATATTGTTATTTAATACTAATGATGAATTAATTCGATTTAATACTTTTTTTATTTAAATATTTTTATTAAAAATAATTTACTAAAAAGTTATCATTTATAGATGTGAGAGAAAAAAATATTTTAATTACTGGAATTACTGGTCAAGATGGTATTTTCTTAACTCATAATTTGATTCATTCAACAGACCATAAAATATTTGGAACTTCAAGAAAGGGGGAAGAATATTTCCTCCAAAAATATAGAAAGATTTTTAATAACGAATTTGATCAAAATAGAATTTGTATCTTAACGAAAAACTTAAACAATTATGCTGACGTAAAAGATACTATTGACAATTCAAACCCTTCTACTGTTTATAACCTCTCAGGACCTAGCTCAGTTTATGAGTCACTTAAGCATCCTCAAAGCATTCAAGAAATTACAAGTCCAGCTTTAAATATTATAAAGTATTTAGATGAACAACAATTCCAAAGTCATTTTATACAAGCATCCTCCTCAGAAATGTTTGGAAGCAACCCAATTGAAATATATGATGAAAATAGTTTGATGATACCCAATACTCCATATGCTAAAGCTAAACTTGAAATTCACAACGAAATAAACAATCTTAGAAATCTATCAAATAATTCATTTACGTCAGCGATTATGTTTAACCATGAATCAGAAATCAGAAATCAGAATTTTTTATTTATGAAAATTATCAATACCGTTATAAAAATAAAAAGGAAAGAAGAGAAAGTATTAACAGTAGGAAGTCTTGAATATGTCCGTGATTGGAGTTATGCAGGAGATATTATAGAAGCATTGGTAAAGATTGATGAAAATGAACTTAATGATAATTTTGTAATTGGCTCTGGCACTGGTACCAAAATAAAAGATCTTATAAATTTGACTTTTAATTTTTTTGATCTCGATTGGCAAAAGTTTGTTGAAGTTGATTCTTCAATATTAAGAGATGGGGATCCAATTAAAAAAATCTCTAACCCTGCAAAAATTAAAAAATTAACAGGATGGGAACCAAACTTATCTGTTGAAGAGGTTATAAAAAAAATAATTGATTTTAAATTAATTTAGGAACTTTGTTTTTCCTTACACAATCTGCATAATATTTTTGCTCTTCTTTATGATTTGTAGAGATATTATCTGTCTGATTTAGGTTATAAAGAGGGTTTTTTATAATTTTTACTTTATAATCGTTTTTAAAAAATTTTTTCATCAATGCATAATCCTGGGCATAGTAAAATCTTTCATCATACCCTCCTAAATCTTGTAAAACTTTTATATTGATCATAAGGGAACCATGTACAAATGGGTTTTTAAATTTCATAACATATTTTTTTGGTAAATAATAAGATTTATTTGGTGTAATTAATTCTGAGTTCATTATCTTAGCTCTAGTAGTGCACGCATCTAAATTATATTTTTCAATAAACTCTAACTGAGCTTCAAATCTGGTCTTAATTGAAGTATCATCAGAATCTTGTCGTGCAATATAGTTTCCTTTTGCGTGTTCTAATAGAATATTAAGCGACTTTGTAAGTCCTAGGTTTTTACTATTTTCAAAATATTTAATTCTTTTATCATTTTTTAAATAATATTCACAGACTTCTTTGGAATCATCACTTGAACCATCATCAATAATAAGTAATTCAAAATTTGAATAGGTTTGATTTAGAATACTCTCTATTGACCTACCCACATTTTTTTCATCATTAAAAACACTAAGTAGGGCTGAGATTTTAAGTTCCATGATTAGTTCCAGATATTATATTTGAAAAATTGTTTGATAATTTTTCTTCATTAAGATAATCATTAATAAATTTTTTATTTCTTATTCCTTCATCCTTCAACAATGTTAAGTCTTCTAATAAGCTAAATTTATCAGTTAATTCCTCATAATTTTTATTTTGAAAAGACAACATTGTATTTTGAGGAAAAAATTCTTCAATACCGCCTGATTTAGGAAAAAAAGAAGGTACTGACATCATTGAAGCTTCACATAATAATGTAGGTTGTCCCTCATAAAGCTTTGTTCCAGTCACAACCGCTAAAGATTCAGAAATTAAATTGATTACTTCTTTATTGTCTAGCTGGCCTAAAAATATTATATTTTTTGATTCATATTTTGTCTTTAGAGTATGTTTATCTGGTCCGTCACCAACTATTAATAAATTTATTTCTTGTATATTCGCTTTTTTAAAAGCTAATATAACTTCTTCGATTCCTTTTTCTTCTGATATTCTTCCAGCATAAATAATTTGATTTTTTTTCAAAATAGAAGAGACAGAATTGTTTGGGGTGAAGTTTGGAAAAACTTTTATTTTATTTTGGTTTATTCCCAGGGTTTCCATAAATTTTTTATGAAACTCAGTAAGAACTAATATATTAATTTTATTATTTTTTAAGATTTTATAATATTTAACTCCATACCTTAAAACTAGTAAGCTTTTCAAAAATGAGTCTTTATAGTATCTATTAATTAAGTATTTATGTTTTAAATAATTACCACATCCAGCACAAAATTCTTTATCATCAAAATGTTTTGAACTCAATAATTGTCTTGTACAAAAATATCGAAAATTGTGGACTTTTAAATACACTGGAATATCAAATTTTTCAAGAATACTAAAAATTCCTAGTGAAACTTTAAACCAGGTATTATGAATATAGACTATATCTGGTTTAAATTCATTTATTTTATTCACTATTGCTTTATTGCTTGATTTATTGTTGTTTAAAATAAAAGATAAAATTTGTTTAAACTTATTAGAAATTGTATTTTCAAATATGATTGTGTCTATTTGAAAACTCTTTTTCAAAAAATTAATTTCATTAGAGACAGCAATATCTTCTCCACCAATATTTTGGTACTTATTATGGATTATTAATACTTTTTTCATTTAATTATCTAGAACTAGAGTAATTCTAATTTGTTTTTTAAATTTTAGCTAAGATAAAAAGAAGTGAATGTTTTATATTTTTTTACTTACGATTATTCATTAAAAACATGGAAAGATTCAGGAAATCTGGATAGAGAATTATATTATTTCCAAAAACATTATGAAAAATTCAAGACTAAACACATTCTAATTACGTATGGTGGAAAAGAGGATAGTGATTTATTGCAAAATATTAAATATATTAAAGTTATTCCGATTTATACATTTGTAAAATATTCGAATAATAAGTTTATTAGATTTATAAAAAGTTTTTATATACCTTTTGTGTTAAATAAATTGGTTAAAAATATAGATATTTTAAAACAAAACCAGCTAAACGGATCATGGGTTCCAATTTTGTTCAAATTAATAACTAAAAAACCACTTTATATAAGAACTGGATATGACATGTATGAATTTAGTATTTTAGAAAATAAGAGCTTTATTCTAAAGAGATTTTTTAGAACGCTAACAAAAGTAGCAATAAAATTTTCTGACTTATATTCTGTGACAAGCAGGAGTGACAAAAGCTTTTTAGAGAATAATTTTAAGATTGAACAAAATAAACTAATTATCAGACCAAACTGGATAATCTTAAGAGAGCTCAATGTAAAAAAAGAATTTAATAATACATTGATATCTATTGGTCGTTTAGAAAAACAAAAAAATTATATGGATCTGCTCAAAAGATTGTGCGGCTCTGAAATTGATTTACATATTTATGGAAATGGATCAGAAAAATCAAACTTAATAGACTTTTCAAAAAATAATAATATTAAATTAATTATTCATAATGTTGTACCTAATGACAAAATACAATCTATTTTATTAAAACATTCAATATTTATTTCAAATTCTATTTATGAAGGCAATCCAAAATCTGTTCTAGAGGCAATGGCATTAGGATGTGTTGTAGTAGTCTCAAATATTAAAAATCACTCTGAAATAATTGAGAACGGTAAAACAGGAATACTATTTGAAAAAGATGACAATCTTGAAAAGATTATCAAAGATTTATTTTCAAATAAATCAAAAATAGAATATTTAGCTAAAAATGCTCAGGAGTATGTTAAAAGTAATAATTCTATTGAAATTTTGCTATTAAAAGAAAATAACGATATGAAATCCCTATTAGGCTAATTATTCTCAACTAAGCTAACTATTCTTTTACCATCATCGATTGTAATTTTAATCTCATAATCATAATTAAATATTTCATCTTGTGAATGCGTTGAGTTTATAATTGTAAGTTCCTTTTGACTCATAATTTTATATATTAGCTTTTTAGTTTCTGTATCTAAATTCGATGTTGATTCATCTAAAATTAAAATATCAGCTCCAGAACTTAGAGCTCTTATGAAAGATATTTTTTGCATTTGCCCTGTGGATAAAGTTTTGTTTGAAATTGTTTTAGATAAATCATAATTTTTGTCTTCTTTAAATAATTGGAATAATTTTATTTGTTTCATTAATTCTTCTTCAGATACAGCTACTTCGTTCCCATAATTTAAATTTTCTAAAAGTGAGGCATTGAGAATCATAGGTGTAGCACTAACATATCCAAATTTTTTCGCAGATGTTTCGATCTTTCCAGAATTCGAATATAAAATTCCAGCCGCCAATCCAAGTATTGTACTTTTTCCTGAACCATTAGGCCCAGTAATTATTGTGTGTTTGTTTTTATAAATTTTAAGATTTAAATTATTAAATATATTGTCTTCTGAATTAAAGTACTTAAAAGTCACATCTGAAAAATTTACTGAAATATCATCATTTTTGTTTTCGTAATTTGTTACGTAGTTACTTTTATTTATTTGTTCTTTATTTTTTTCAACTTCATAAAGTTTTTCTAAAGAGACATGAAAAGTGCTGACTAAATGTATATTTTTATTTAAATTACTTAATGATTGGAATAGTCTCAATAAAATACCAATAAAATCTAACGATAGTTTGTTAATAAAGTTAAAAAAGACTAGCAATATTGAAAGTGAGAATAAGGTAATAAAGTTTGGCATAGCTGCATTTATAGTCCCGTATTTAATATCTTTTAACCTTGATGAATAAAGTAAATCTAAGTTGCTCGAAAACTTTAGAAGTTCATCTTTAACCTTGTTGACAATTTTTATTAAATAAAGACTGTCCAAAACTTTTTCTATTTCCTCACTTATTTCTTGTCCTGATGTGTACGTAATATGGGCATATTTTCTACCAAGTTTTGCAAAATAGTAAGTAGGTATTATTAATAATATTGAGCCGATTCCAAATATCATTACAATATTAAAATTTGTAATTAACAAATAAGAAGTAAATAATAATATTTGTATAAGACTTCCAAAAAAAGTCGCTAAGGTTGAGTAAAATCCTCCAACCTGTACACACAAAGTATTAACATAAAAATAAGCATCAGCAATTGAAAAGTTTCCTTTATCAAATATTTCACTTAATAGATGTTCTCTTAAATTTTGTTCAATATCCATTTGAAGTGAAGTTGTAACAATTCTTTCAAAATAAACTGCTAAGTATCTGAAAATAATAAAGAATGGGAAAAGGTATTCTCTTGAAAGAAAAAATTCAATTAAAGAATTATCAAGTGTTACCTCAGAAAATAATTTTGAAAAATATAAAATAATTAATATATCAAAGATTACCAAAGAATTGTTAATCATCGCCAAAAGTGTAATTTTTAGTTTCTTATTTTTGGTCTTAGTTAATTTTGATACTTGGATTAAATCTTTAAATAGGACTTTTATGTTATCTAATATTTTTTTCATCTTGTTCTATTTACAATGTTAGGTATCAAAATAATGAAAGTTTAATTATTTTTTAATTTATAAACTTTATATATTTCATTTAAGGATAAAAACAAAACAAAAAGAAAATTTAATATAGAGAAAATAGGAATTTTAAAAATTTCTATTAAGCTCAGCGGGATATTGTTATTAGTATCATAAAGCCTACAAGCTCTTTTATCAGATTTACAATTTTCAAGAAGAGTTGTATTGGAATATTTGTATTCTGGATTTAAAAGCACACAATTAGATTTAGTATTATTAATGTTCCCAGTTGTATGAATATTTTCAATAATTTCATTTTCAAAAAAAATTAAATTATTTAATTCACAAGCTATGGAAAACTGATTATTAGTTATTAATCTTTCAGACAAATATTGACTATTGGACTTTGGATGACCCATTATAAAAAAAACCATAAGAACATATATCGGAAATATTATAAAAAAAGTCTTTTTGTATTTTTTTGATAAATTTAATACCAGCAACGTAAAGACAACAACTAAGACGAAAGAATAATAAAATGCTTTAAAAGTATCTCCCGTGTATGGGTTATAGTTTTGTGTCGGGACTCCTATCCCATTCAAATACAAAATAAATATACCAATTAGAGGAAGTGAGTATGTGAGTCTAAATTCTTTGTCTCTATATATGTTCAAGAAAATTAATGCGTAAAAGATTAAGGCCATGAATACTGATAAATAGACCCTTACATGGTCTAAATTATTTATTAAAATTATAGAAAATATTCCGGTGTAGTAAAACGTTCTTTTATTAATTTGTGAATTATCAGTAAATATTTTTTTTCTAAATTGAGATGAAAGCTGTTCGTTAGAATCAAAAAATTGTCGAAAGTGATCACCAAATGAATCCATCAAAACAATATTTAATATTGATTCTGCGTGGATACTTTTTATATCCTCTGTATAGCTAAAGTCTAATTTTGGATTGTAATAAATATCTAAAAAATTAATGTTAAATAAAATATTTTTGCCTGCTGTGTATTGATATTCTGATTCTTCAGTTATGTTAAGAAAACTAGAATCTGTAATTTTATAATTCTCATATTGAATTAACACGAAACACAATGTAAACATTATTAGACCTATAGAGAAAGTTTTTATTTTTATAGTTTGTTTATTTTGAAAAATCATAAAAATTAAGAATATTCCAACTATTCCAAGAGTTGATGCCTTTGCATTGAAAATTAAAGTTAAAAATGGAATTAAATAGAAAATGTATTTATTCTTTTCACTAGAAAAATATTTTTCAGCAAAATACAAGACCCATGTAAATAATGAAAAAATTAATATTTCAGGCTTCATAATTGATCTCATATACATACCAATTGGAAAAATATTTAAGAATGACAATGAAAAAAATATTGAACTAAGCGGTACCTTTTTGACTTTGAAATAAAGTATTAAACCTAATAGTCCAAATAAATATAAATATAAATTTAAGTTTTGAACGGTAGAAGATAGTAAATAGTTTATATTTTCTAAGTCAATAAATTCAATTTTTCTCCTATAGACTAAAGAAACAAGAAAATAATATAAAACACCCTGCCCATAAGACAAATTATCATGGCTAGATATATAAAATTTTACATATTCATAATACTTATCAAAATCTTCACTATTAGTTGCGTTAATGAATAAATTAATCCACGTATTAGAAATAAATAAAGTAAACAAAAAGAGAATTGGTGAAAAAAACTTTTTTAAATACGTCATCAACTATGAAATATCATCTATATCGTAATTATGATTCTTATTTATATCAAAATATGAAAACCTACTATAAAGTTTATATATATCGATAAATAGAAAAATTGCAAAAAGAATCGACATATATAGTTGGCTTACATTGATTGGCACTAATGTACTTATAAAGAACGTACAC
>CEVS01000757.1_pt1 | contig 25413 bp, 22 predicted proteins | sample 361571 | NCBI WGS metagenome assembly CEVS01 (sample SAMEA2623850, study PRJEB7988) | marine metagenome | isolation source: saline water (ENVO:00002010), including | reverse complement strand
AGGAAATAGATAGAGAGAAATAAGATAACTCTTGAGAAATAATCTTTAAGTAAAGCTTTATTTATTTCATTAATTTTAACTACATAAACATTGTGGAGCACCGGGTGAATCGCTAATCCAATAGATGAAATCATAAAGTAAGTTTTCAATTGAGCAAGCTCAAGAGAAGATAAGTGAATAATCCCCAGTGATAAATATATATTTGCAAGTATCCAACCAGATGGAACTGTAAGAAAATCGAAGACTCTGTATTTTCTTATTAAGCCTCTGAATTCTGGTGAGAAAGATTTAACTAAAAAATGAAATTGTTTTTTTGAGATAATAAATGTACTCGCTAATGCTGAAATAGAAATTAATAAATAAAAGAATCCTGGAAAAGTATTTATATTTTCTATAAATAAGTAAATCAAAAGAAGTGATAGAAATAGATACGATGAAGACAGATATACACTCTTTTGTTTATAGTTAGTTAAATACATTATTCTTCTGGATAGTAAAAGTGTTGAGGTTGACATCCCAGACAACCATAAAAAGATTAGATATAAAATTGTCTCGCCTGCAGAATCTAAAAGTGTAGATAAAATTAAAGTGGAGTATATCAATGAAAGTATTTGGACAAAATAAGACTCTCTTATAGAAATTTTTAGATTACTGACTAACAATTGATTTTGATTTTTTTCATCTAGGTAATTCCAGTGAGTAACTAGTGGCTCAACTAAATAAGCTTGGTAAGAACTGTTAAATAAGACATTGATGGTATATGTACTGCTTAAAACGGCAAAAGTTGTAAATTCAGTATTTGCACTAAGTATCAGAAATAAAAGAAATGGCGAAGAAGAATAAATAATTTGATCAATCAGAGATATGTTAATATTTTTCATTAAAATTTAATGATAATAAGATTTTAAAATGAGGTTTAGGAAAAAAAATTGAATTCAGTGTCTACGGTAATCCCAGTACATAAATACAATCAAGTAACTAAAGAAGCTATTTTATCCGCTATTAATCAAAATTATCCAGAGCAAAAAATACATGTAATAGTTAATTCTGTTGAAAAAAATCTTGTAAATAAGATTGGTAAAGACTTTGGAAAGAAAATTGAAATAACTAAGATTGATGACCTCGGTGTTTCATTCGCTCGTAATAAAGGAATTGAATTAAGCACTTCGAAGTATATTGCTTTTCTTGATTCTGATGACATATGGTATAAAGATAAGCTGTCAAGACAAATAAATTATATGATAGAAAATAATTATTCAATCTGTGGAACTCTAATGGACTATAGAACTAATAGTTATAAATCGAAAATTAAAGTAGGCAACACATCTAATAACCAAGATTTTATAAAAGAAGCCAGATATATGCCTTTTCCAATTTCATCATTAATAATTAAAAGGTCTTGTTTGCAAGATGAATATTTTTTTAGCGAGAATCTTGGAACTAAAAAATATGGACAGATGGAAGATATTGAATTCATTTCAAGGTTAGCTAATAAATTTGTAATTTCAATATTTCCATTTTCTACTGGGTCTTATTTAATTAATTCTGAAGGAGCAACATCTATGGAGTTTGTAAAACAACGAAGTGCATTCCATGAATTAAGCAAGTTACGTATTGGGGGGAATGTTGATTTGATAACTAATTTTAATTTTACAATAAAATCAACAAATAAAATTAAACACGAAAAGCTGAGATTAAAATTAATTACTAATTTTATCGAAAGAAGATATTTTAAAACTTTAATTTATATTTTGTTTTTACTTTTTACTAATCCTTATTTAACGATTAAAAAAATAAGTCAACGAATTTAAATTCTAAGCACTTTTATTTTTAATCATAGCAATTGGGGTTCTAAGAATGATAATTAAGTCTTTTAAGAAAGACTGAGTCTCTATGTAATTCAAATCTAATCTTATGCGTTCATCAAAATCAGTAGATAGCCTATCTGTTAATTGCCATGGTCCTGTTATGCCTGGCCTTACAGATAATCTTTTTCTATGCCAGTTTTCATATCTGTCTATTTCATCAAATACAGCCGGTCTTGGACCAACTATTGACATTTCTCCAGTTAAAACATTTATAAATTGTGGGATTTCATCAATTGAATATTTCCTTAAAAAATTTCCAAACTTGGTTACTCGTGGATCGTTATGCAGCTTGAAGCCTATTCCTTCTAAATCATTCTTATAAAGAAGGTCTGCTCTTTCATCATCAGCGCCAACCCTCATAGTGCGAAATTTGTAGATTTTAAATCTCTTTGCATTTAAACCTCCCCTTGTCTGTGTAAAAAATATTGGGAAGCCTGAATCAACTAAGATAAGTATTGAAACAATGATTGAAATTGGTAGAAATAAAAAGCCTATCAATATTGTAAAAAAGATATCAAATATCCTTTTGAAAAAATACTGATTTGATTCAAGATAAGAAGTTGAATATGAAATAAAATTTTGACCGTCAATAATTTCAAACTTAGGAATCATTGTTGTTTTAATTTCAAATAAATTATCGATCTTGACACTAAGACCAGATTCGACAATATGATTTATTAATATATTAATTTGGCTAGCATCTTCAAATTTTGATCCTGTAATCCATACTTCATCGTAAGGGTTGTTTGATATTTCCTCATTAATTAGTTTTAGGTCTGAACTGATAATTGTCTTTATCAAATTTATACCAGGCAAGGTTTTGATAAAATCCTTATCTAAATTTGGATCAAGATTTATTAACAATACATCTTTAATGTGATATCTAGTCCTAATTTTCTTGTAGAGCCTAGTGAGTAATAAGAAAAAAAGAAATCGTAAAACAGTTGCAGTAATAACTGTTAATCTACTGAAATCTGTAATTCTCAAAACCCAAAAAATTACAATTAGTGTTGTTGAAAATTTTAACTCTTGAAACATGAAGGTTTGCAACTGATTAGATTGATTTTCTAAGTTAAAAATTCCTTTAAAAATATTAAAAGAAAAAAATATAAGAAAAATAACAAAAAATAGTACGAAATATAAGTTTGACAATGAAGAAAAAATAGTTGAAGCAAATATCTCTGATAATCTTTTTGCAACTAAGTTAAAGTTCTTTAAATAATCTTGTGGAATGATTATGAAACTAGCAATCAAATAAGAGAGCACAGTCGTTACAGAAAATAAAAATCTGAAAATTTTATCAACTAACATAATTCATTTTAACCTAAATGATTTTGCATTCTCATCAAGACTAATTAGATAATCTTTTATATTCTTAGACATACTCTTTTGAAGTCGTTGTTCTTTGTCTCTTTTTACTCTAAAAATTGAAGTTGTTGAATCTAAATTTGAAATTGTAGTTTGTAAATTACGAGTTAGAAATGTAGATTTTTTAATAAAATTTTCTAAGTTTGTTTGAGAGTTTTTTGGAATTAAATAAGAAAAATACCTTAATAGTTTTTTAGAATCAGTAAATGACATCGCCTTGTGATAGTTGTAGCTAAGTTCTGCTGAAATTTCCCAGTTTGATTTAGTGAATGAGATTAAATCTAACCATGTAGTGAAATCCTTATTATATAAATTATTTATTTTCAATTCACTTGATGTTGTTAATTCATTTGCTATGTCGTATGATGTTGTAATATCAGACAAAAAATCGAAATCATCTTTATCAATCTTTATTTGAGTTAATAAAGCAAGGGATTTTAAAAATATACTATCGTTACCTATAAAATTACCAATCCTAATTACTCTTGTTGGAACATCTTTTTTAACTATATAGTTTTCCTGAACGCTTTTTGCTAGAGTATAAAAGTCATCCCAGGAATAATTCTGAACTATTTTATCACTGGGCTTCGATCCATAACCACCAACAGCTGTTGTGCTTATATGCACCACTTTATCAAAATGCTTTGCGTTGTTAAACAAATTATCCATTATTAATTTGTTATCTTTGATTACAGTATTAGCAAAGTTTCCAAGGGAAAATGCCAAGTTAATTATTAAATTGGAGTCATTATTATTAATATATTTTTCAAGTTCCCAATTACCATCATTAAGTAAATCTTGTTCAATATAATTTGTATCTGGATAAAGTTTTTTGACTATATGTTCAGGTTTTCTTCCTAAAACAAAAACTTCTTGATCTGTAGTTCTTTTAAAGTATGTCTCTAAATTTCTGCCTACATTTCCCAAGCCGCCAATTAATAAGATCATGATTTAATCTTTTCATTTATTGCATCTATTACTCTTAATGTATTTTGAAATTTTAAAAGATTGTATTTATCAACATTATTTATTGAAAAGTTTTCCATATAATCTATAACTTCTGAAAACACTCCAATAGCTGATTGTTTGTTACCGTTATTAAGAGAATGGATATTGTTCTTTTTAACCATAAATATTTCACCATTTAGATTTGTATTTAGATGATAAGACATCCCATTTTCAAAATTGATATTTATTTGATTTATCAATTGTCTTGTCCTCGAGTATTGAATATCTACATTGATAGAATTAATTAACGATTCTACAGATACCTCCTTAAAACAATCATCATTGATTTTCTTAATTTGTACTTCTAAATTAGTTTCCTCCATGCCTGTTACAAACAAAATTGAATCAACTAAGTGCGTAAATTCATCGTCTAATATGCTTTCTAATTTTTGTGGGTTCCAATTATATGCGCTCCCTTCACGAGCTGATATAGATGTAATTTTAGAATTCTTCATTTCATTCAATATAAAGTCTTTAAAACAAAGATAGTTTGAAAAGAATCTTCTTGAATGACCTCCTGCAATTTTACTATCTTTAATTTCACCTAAAATTGTTTCATATTCAATTAGCGAGGAAAATGTAGGTTTTTCAACGTAAAAACTTTTTCCAATTGAGTGAAGATCTTGAATTAACTGGAAATGAGTGCTTGGTGGTGTAAGTATGTATATTGTGTCATATGTTTTATCTTTATCAATTTTATCTATCAGCCGATTTTTAAAATTTATAGATACTTCATAAGGATTATTATCAAAGAATTTATAATTTGATTTATTTTTTAAATTTGGATAGTAATAGTCTTTGAATACATTTCCTGTTCCAATTATTAAATTCATATAAAAATATTCTAATTTATAAATTGATTTCTACTAATCAATAGATGACTTCAAGCTTTGAATTGCGATTGCGATAATAAAGCAAAATAAAAATGTGTTGGAAAACAAAATTAGATTATCAGATTTTAAGTTGTTTATCAATATAAGTGCTGTAAGTAGTGGGAAAAATATTTCATAATTCTTTTTTCTAGACAGTTTATTTATTAATGTAAAAAGAATATATAAATACAAGAACACACCTACTAACCCGTATGAATAAATTATGTAAAAAAGATAAGAGTGTGGATTGTGTTGTGTACTATGATAAGCCCATGATTCTGATATTGAACCTGATGAATTGCCAATTATTACTTCTAAAAAGTTTGGATTATAGGATTCAAAAAACCCAGACCAAGGTATTTCTCTATTTATTAAATAACTTGTACTAGACAAAGATACTCTTAATGGCTCTATAGAGTTAATAAATTGTGCAGATGATGATTCAGATACTTCTATTCTCTCATCAAATATCTCAGAAGTAGGCAAAATAAAGCTAGGGATTAATAGGAGCAAGATTATAAAGAGTAGTGTAAATTTACTAATCTTAATTTCAAAATATTCATTAGTAACAAGATAAAACACGCCAATAATTGTCAAAATAATTGATGAGCTTGAAGATGTTAACAACATTCCATATATTGAAAATAATAGTGAAAGTAACAGTGTTAATTTATTATTTTGTTTTGAATTAGATTTCAAATTGTAAACCCCGCATAATGTAAAAATCATAAACAATTCTCCCGCACCTTCTGCACTGTAAAATAATCCCCGCCAATCAGTGCTAAAAATTTCTGGGATTGCTTCCGCTTTTCTTAAAGAACCTGTAAATATTGTTAAATTATTATTTAAAAATTCATTTATACCCAAAAAGAAAGTAGTTGTAACTGTAATAATTCCTCCATAGGAAAGCAGTTGAGAAATTTTATGAATATTAGATTTATTTAATTTACCTTTTGAATAATTGAATACAAAAGCCAGCAATGACAGATGCATTAAAGCAACGATTAAACTAGCTAAAATATCTGGCGATTTAGATAAAAATAGTAAATTTTTAAGTGGAAAAGATGAACCCCCTATTCTCATTGAAAAATTATGAATTTGATAATAAGAGAGCTCTTGATTATCTCGATTAATAGAGTTTATTTCCTGACTACTCAAATAAGTCGGCGTATCACTTTCTAAATCAGAAACATAAAACAAATTTGAAAATATTCCTTGATTATTAAAATTGTTGTTTAACTCCACAGATGTTGGGTTATTAAATAAAACAGCTGGAATGACAAGAAAAATAAATGCAATTTGAAAAAATCTATTTTTCATAATTTCCCTATTTATGTAAGAAATTAAAAACATAAACCATACTGAAATTTGTGAATTAAATATTGTGAGTGGAAAAATAAATGAAAGAAGGAGAATATAAGGAAACTTTTCTATTTTGATTTCTTTCTGTCTATTTTGAATTAAATACAGACAAGTAGAGTAGATAAGAATGTTTAGTATTGTAAAACTTTCATAAATAAAAATTGGTAAAGAAAATAGATAAGGAAAATAATTGAACTTACCTTCTGTAAATTCTTTTTTGGATACATTTTTTGTAAAAAATAAAAAAATGAAAGTATAGAAAATAAGTATCAAGTTTTTTCCTGATGTATTATCAAAACCATAATTGACTGTTACTTTTTCGTTATCAATGTATGCTCCTTGAGCAGTTGATGTAGAGTGCATTCTTAAGAAACAGGTGCTATCCGCCAAAATTGGTTTGAAGTAAAAAGATGAATCTGTAGACTCTTCAAGTAAGTTGGATATATATAACATATCAGTGAAACCATACTGACAATCTGTACTAATAGGGGGCATCTGTCCTCCATCTAAGTCAAAATACCCATAGCTAAAAGGTTCTTCGAGTGCTGGAATAAAAGTTGAAATCAGTAGTGTGATCAATAAAAAAATTGACAAAACAATAATTAGAAATTTTTTTTTAATTTTCAATAACTTAATTATAGATTAAAAATCTACTTCCAAAAATACTATTAACATTTATAACTTTTTCATATGTGAAGAAATTAAAACTTAATAACTAATATTAACTTTTTAATCTTACAAATCAATTTTTTCTAAAAACTCAATTGTTTTTTTTAGGGACTGTTCATAAGAATTGATTTTTTTTGTAAAGTTTTCATATTTGTTTTCATTGATTTTTGGAAATTGTTTTGTAATAGCTAATTCATCAATATTTACAATTGAACCAATAGATGTTCTCATTTCGTCTTCGATTAATATTTCATTTTTTTCAACTTTACTTATTTTTCTTTTTATTTTTTTATTAACATCCAAAAATAAAATTGACCTTTTTGTTAAGTAGGCAAATTCCAGAGCAATTCCTGAAAAATCTGTAATTAAGTGATCATATTCATGCAAATTATTAAGGTCAAGTCCAAGATCTAAATCAATTTTTGAATCAATTTTATAATCTTTTAATTTTGTCATCGGATGTGGTCGAAATATCATTTTGTTACCTGTCTTGGAAACGAAATCGTAGATTAAATTAATTTTTTCAATAATTTCTGATAAACCTTGCTTTCCCCATGTCGGAGCAAGTAAGATTTTTTTATTATTTTCTTTAAAAGTAAATTTTTCAACATTATTAAATATTAAGTATCCCGTCGTAAATATTGTTGTATGTCTAGAAACTAAAAATCTCAGCTGTTTTGAAATAATATCAGATGGCGAAAAAATAATATCAAAATTTTTAAAAGAATTCTTTACATACATCTCATTTGGGCTGACCAATGAGTGAAAAAGGTAAATGTACTTGGGCCTATTTTTTTTAGGATAAATCTTACTTTTAGGAAAAATTGAAGAACCAATACTCGGTGTTGTTGTAAAAAATAAGTCACCCTCAAGATTTTTTAAGCTTTTGATTTTTTGAATATCATCTTTAATCTCAATTATTTTTAAATTTACATGCTGTAAATTATTAACATCAATGGGATTCTCAAAACACAATAATGTTAAGTGAAATTTGTTGTTTAAAAAATAATTAAACAACGGTTCTACAAACCTAAAGTGACTTAAATTTTCTATAAAAAAAATTATTTTTTTTTGGCTATCTACTCTAATAATAAATTGAATTATAGTGTTTATAACATGCAAAATCAGACAGTATATGTAGGAATGAGTGCTGATTTAATTCATCCAGGACACATGAATATTCTAAAAATAGCAAGCTCGTACGGTGATGTAACAGTTGGCTTACTAACTGATAAAGCTATTAGTTCTTATAAAAAGCTTCCAATAATGAATTATGAAAATAGATATGAGGTTATTTCGAACATTAAATTTGTAAATAATGTAGTTGAACAAAACACTTTGGATTACACAGAAAATTTAAGGGAAATTCAACCAAAATATGTTGTTCATGGTGATGATTGGACGACTGGTATACAAAAAAATATAAGAAAAAAAGTTATTGAAGTTTTAAAAGAGTGGGATGGTGAATTGATTGAGGTTCCTTACACTGAGGGTATCTCATCGACTACAATTAAAAAAGAATTAAGTATATCAATAACAACTGAGGAAAGAAGAAAATCACTCAGAAATTTACTCAATAGCAAAGATACTCTTACTTTTTTAGACATACATAATGCTTTATCAGCAATTATTGTTGAAAAGGCAACAGTTAATATAAATAGTCAAAAATATGAGTTTGATGGAATGTGGGCTAGTAGCTTAACTGACTCTACAGCAAAAGGAAAACCTGATATAGAAGCTGTAGATACCTCTTCTCGATTAACCACATTAAACGAAGTAATGGAAGTAACAACAAAACCTATTATTTATGACGGAGATACAGGGGGTAAACCAGAACATTTTGTTTATACTGTTCAGAATCTTGAAAGACTAGGAATATCAGCAGTTGTGATTGAAGACAAAAAGGGATTGAAAAAAAACTCTTTATTTGGAACGGAAGTTCCTCAAGAACAAGAAGATGTTCTAGAATTTAGTAAAAAAATTGATATAGGAAATAAGTCAAAAAAAACTGATGACTTTTTAATTATTGCAAGAGTTGAAAGTTTAATACTAGATAAGGGATTAGACGACGCACTTTATAGATCAGAAAAATATGCTGAAGCAGGTGCAGGAGGAATATTAATCCACAGCAAAGACAAATCAGAAGAGAATGTATTTCAATTTGTGAAAGATTTTAAAAATAATACCAATTTACCTCTTATTGTAATTCCAACTACTTACAATCATGTAACTCTTCAAAAGTTTAAAGACATAGGAGTTGATGTGGTTATCTATGCCAACCATCTTCTGAGAAGCTCTTATCCAGCTATGATGTCAACTGCAGAAAATATTTTAAAATTTGGAAGAACAAAAGAAATTGAAAGTACATTGATGAGCGTAAAAGAGATTATTAACTTCATTCCATTAAATTAAAACATGATTGATGCAAAAGAATTCATACTCGAACTTAAAAAATTAGAAATAAATTTTTTCACTGGTGTTCCTGACTCGTTAATGTCATCATTTAGTAAAAGTCTTCATTTTGATTTTGATAATACAAATCATATTATTTCCACAAACGAAGGGAGTGCAATTGCCACAGGTATGGGGTATTACCTTGCATCAAATAAAATTCCACTCATATACATGCAAAATTCTGGACTTGGAAATATAGTTAATCCATACACTTCGTTATTGCACAGAAAAATTTATGACATTCCATTTCTTCTTTTAGTTGGGTGGAGAGGTGAGCCTGGTGTGAATGATGAGCCACAACATGTTTTCCAAGGTGAGATAACTAGCAAGCTGTTAGATTTATTAGAAATAAACTACACTATAATAGATAAAAATTCTGAGATACAAAGTATTTCTAAAACAATTCAAGAATCGATCGCAAAAAAGAAACCACTTGCATTGATAGTTAAAAATAATACTTTTAAAGATGATTCAAGAAGTTTCAATAAATCAAAAAAGCTCCTAAAACGTTCTTTTGCTTTGAAAAGGCTAATAAATAAATTTGAAGATAATTCATTATTTATTTCCACAACGGGAAAACTTTCAAGAGAATTGTACGAAATTAGAATTGAAAATGGACAAAATAATGATGATTTTTATGTTGTTGGAGGTATGGGTCATGCTTCGGCAATAGCTACGGGCATACTTCACAAGATACAACACAGAAAAATTATATGTCTTGATGGGGATGGATCAATCTTGATGCATACGGGACATCTCTCAATAATGGCCAAAAAAAATTATGAAAATTTTATTCATGTTGTTTTTAATAACTCTGCACATGAATCAGTTGGTGGTCAGCCAAATAATTTTGACATATTAGATAGAGATAAGTTATTTAGTGCCCTTGGTTACAAAAAAAATATCTTTATAAAAAAAATTTCGGAGATTGATAGCCTTGATATAAATTCACTTATAGGACCTACTTATATAGAAATAGAAGTAGATAATTCATCAAAAAAAGATCTTCTAAGGCCAAATAAACCACCTATAGAAAACAAAAATATGTTTTTAAAGAGAATCAATGAGTAATCAAAAAATATTTGATAATAATTTAATATCAAATGTCAAAACAATAATTAAGGATAAAAATTTTAAAAATTCTTTGATATTTACTTCTCCCGGAAACGTCAAAAGAGAAGGTTCTGAATTAATTATCAATATCTTAAAACAATTTAATATTCCTCACAAAATATTTTTGGTTGATGGCTATCCAAGTCCAAACTCGATTTACAAAGCAATACAAGAAAGAAATTTAAGTAAAATAGATCTAATAATTTCGGTGGGCGGCGGAAGTGTAATGGATACTGCAAAAATTGCTTCTGCTTGCTCAGCGGTTGAAGTAAATAATTCAGGTATAGATAATTTAATATCAACGAATAAAATATTCCATATTGCTATACCTACTACTGCAGGCAGTGGAGCAGAAAGTACAAAATTTGCAACAATTTGGTCTAAAGAAACTAACGAAAAATTATCTTATGAAAATGAGAAAATAATTCCTGAAATTGTTCTCCTATCTCCAGAACTCACAATGACATTACCGAAAAATATTACACTTGCAACTTCTTTAGATGCTTTATGTCATTGCATAGATAGTTTATTGAATAGATATAAAAATGATGAATCTATTGACCATGGTCTTCAATCTATTAAGTTAATTAATAAAGCCTTACCCTTACTTTTAAATAATTTAGGTAATAGGGGTCTCAGAAAAGATATTTTAAAAGCATCCAATCTAGCTGGAAAGGCAATAAATATATCTAAGACTTCACTGAATCACGCAATTTCATACCCAATTACTAATTTATACAATTTAGAACATGGTTACGCGTGTGCTTTTTCTGTAATGTCAACAATTAAAATGTACGAAAATGAAATTACTAAACTTTCTTATGGTTCAAACTTATTTGAATCAGCAAATCTTATTTCAACTCTTAAGTTGGAAGATAATATAAGAAACAAAATAAAAAATTTAGATGTAAATAAAGTATTGAATTTGCTTGTTAGTAATAATAGGTTGTCAAATTTCTTATTTGATATTAAGAACTCAGATATTAAAAAAATACTTATTGATTCAAAAAATCATTATTGTCTGTATTAAAAATTAAAATTGCTAGATTGTATTTATGATATTAATTACTGATAGTTTAAATTACTTAGATCCCGGTACGGGATCATATTTATATCAAGTATTAATTGCTGCAGGAGTTACAGTTGGATTATATTATAAAAATCTAAAAATTTATTTCTCAAATCTAGCTCAAAATATTAAGAATAGAACAAAAAATAAAAAAAATTGAATTTTTATAATTGTATTCTTCATATCAGAATAAAAATAAATTGATTTATTTAGAAGCGAATACGAACTTCCTTAAAACTTTCTTAATTTTGTGTTTTAATTAAGTATGTCAATTTTTTCAGAAAAAAATTAATGCAAGTATGAAAATTCTTAAGAATTTCAGATTAGAGAATAACATTAAAATTTTGATTTTAACTTTGTTTAATACATCTTTAATGTTGTTTCTTAGATTTTATTTAGAAGATGGAGTAACAAAAACATTTTTGAAGAATTTATCGACTACCTTTATTTTATTATTATTGATATTGATAGCTCTTTTTTTTAATACAATAAAAATTGAATTTAAACATTTATTTTCTTATAAAAATAAAATTATGTATGCTAACTTAATTTCATTTATTCCAACAATCTATCTGTTTTGGGTCGATAAAGAAATTATTTTCCTTGGAAAAGTGATTTATTTACTGTCGGCATATTTACTTTTACTTCAAGCGTCTATCTTTATTTTATTTAGAAAAGAAATATTCAACTATTTCAACAAGAATGAACATAATGCTTCAGAACTTTTCAGTTTTAAAAATTTTCTAAATTTTAAAATCTTAACTTTAGTTTTAATGACCCTTATTCCAATTATTAGATTTGCAATTGCAAATTCTCAGATATTAGGCGTAAATGAAATCTTTGCTATGGTGGGAATCTTTTTCGCATTAAGCTTTTTATTGATAGCTGTAATATCTAATCTTTTGAGTAAGCTTTTTCAAACAGATAATTTCTTGTTAGTTTCTACAGCTACGATTTTAATTGTCTATGAATTGCCAACAATAAGTAGTGGCTTTAATTTAAGAAACTTTAACTGGTTTCCGTTCATATTTTTAGTATTTATTTTCTTGATAATATTTCTAAGCGTATTGATTAATTCAAATACAAAGCAGTTAATTTTAATATTTTTAATATTTCTTGGAGTAGGTATTAGTAATCAATTAGTGGCTGAAGTTAATAAGCCTTCTAATGAAGAGCTAGCCTCTGTTCAAAAAGCTTCTCCATTTAATTCAATTTTAAAAAACTTCGAAAATAAATATTCCATTGTAGTTTTAAGTTATGATGGATACCCACAAAATGAAACTTTAAGTTTATATGGAGTAGATAATTCTTCTCAAGTTGATTATTTAATTAAAAATGGATTTTCTGTACATAATGGAACATATAGTATTGGAAGTTACACACTAGGTACAATGTCTAGATTTTTTGAAGGGACAAGTCTTCAAGTTGACCCTGATGGAGCAGGTACCAACAGTAGGTTTATAACAGGAGGGCATTCCTCTTTTGTAAAGGCTTTGAGCAACAACGGATACTTTACAGCAGGTATTTTTCCTAGCTCTTTTTATTTTCCACCAAACGACAGACCTTTTTATGACTACTACTTTCCGAATAAAGCACAAAGATCAGTAAATATGGCAAAATCTATTTTGAGAGGAAATCTTACCCACAAGGATGCTATTTATACAATCCCATACGAAAACTATTTAAAAGAAAAAAATAATATGCTTTTTGAAATAGGGACCTCAACCGAGCCACATTTTCTATATACTCACACATATTTTCCGGGACATACACAAAATAGTGGTACTTGTGAAGATGGAGAATTTGAAACTTGGAAAGAAGAACTAAAGTATGCAAATTTGGAAATGAAAAATGATATTAGTTTACTTGAGAACAATCTAGAGAAAACGATAATAATTATTATGGGAGATCATGGTCCATATCTTTCAAAAAACTGTTCAGGACTTGAAAAATACGATATTAACAAAATAAACAGGCTTGATATTCAAGATAGGCATGGAACTTTTTTGGCAATAAGATATCCCGAAAAGATTAAAAATGAAAATTATAACCAGTTAATGATACTTCAAAATACATTAATCGAAGTTGCAACATTTTTATTGGGAAGACCTGATTTGTATAATCAATATGCATTACCTAATGATACTCCTATAGACACAACTCACTTACCCCAGGAAATAAATGTTCTAAATAATATAATTTATGGAGGAATTGATAATCAAAAAGAATTATTTTTTGACAACTCGATATTAAATAAGTAATAATTCAGCTAGCTAGACAAAATACCAAAACTTTAATAAAAAATATTTATATACTCACGAATACTCAAAGAGTTTGTATCCTTTATATTGATGAAAATTAAAAAAGTTATATTTTTAGGTGGCAATAGGTTTAATGAAAGTGGCCCTATGACGAGCTTTGTAGAAGTTTGTAAAAAAAGAAATATTGAATCATTGGTGCTCTCAAATAGTTCAAGACTTGACTACCCAGTAAATTCAAAACAAAGCCTAAGGGATTCCCTTCAAGATTTAAATATTAATTTTCTTGAAAACAATGATGTAACTTTAGACCTTCTTGAAGAGCATATAGATGGTGAAACAATAATCTTTTCAGTAAACTGTGAAGTTATTATAAAAGCAAATCTTATTAATTTTATGCCGAACAGAATATTTAACTACCATAATGCCTCATTGCCTAATCAAAAAGGTGCTTCTTCACACAGTTGGAGGATAATGCAAGATAATAAATTATCTCACCTTACAATCCACCATTTAACTGAAGAAGTTGACAGTGGAGAAGTTGTACTAGAAAGAGAAGTTATATTTCCAAATTCAGTTACGAACCTAAAAGAAACTTATAAATATATTGAAAAGGAAGAAATTAAACTGTTTGATGATTTTGTGAATATTTTAGAAGATGATTTAATAAAAAAAGTGGAACCTATTAAAAATTTAAAAAGCTTCTACTGGCCAAGGCTTAATACAGATATAGATGGATTTGTAAATTGGCATTGGTCAGCAAAAGAGATTGTTGACTTTTGTAATGCTTTTGATGAGCCGTTTGAGGGAGCATCTTCCTATATTAAGGGATCAAGAGTGAGATTAAAAAATGTAGAAACTGATGATGATACATATTTTCACCCCTATCAATTTGGTTTAGTATATCGAAAAAATGAAAATTCTATCTGGATTGCATGCAAAGATGGTGGAATAAAAGTAAACAATGTCATCAAAGAAGAGGGTTTTACTATAAAACTAGGTGATAGATTTACTAATACTAGCCCCTGATATAGGAAATATTTTTAGTTTACTTAAAATACTTAAGTGTTTTTTTCAGAGCGATTCTTTGCTTATTGATGTCTGATTTCGTTAAATAATTCGTTTTAAACTGAATGACTCTTGACTGAATGTCTTCTGCTACAGGGCAATGGCCTGGCATAAATTTTTCAATTTTAAAATTTTTATCATATCTATTATAAAAATCTTTATTAATCATCAATGGCTCAAGGTAAGGTACTGACCAAGCAGAGTAAAAGCCATCTCCACCATATTCATTAAATTTTTCTCTAAATTCTTGCCATTTAATCATAGGATTGAGCAAACATGGAAAAGTATAGTAGGAGTGAGTAGAGTGTTTAGGAGTCTTTTGTGGTTGTAAAACTTCAAAATCGTCAATTAAATCAAGTAAAACTTCTGCGTTTTCAATTCTCTTTTCTACTTTTGTTTCCAACTGTTCTAATTGAGCAAGCGCTATAGCTGCTGTAAACTCATTCATTCTATAGTTCCACCCTAATGTATCATGTCTTTTGTATTTTGGATTCTGAACTACTGACGCATTACCAAATTTAATTACACCACCGTCAGCTTGTAAATTTTTATATCCTTGACCTCCTACCTTCCTTGCTTTTGAAGCAAGGACCTTATTGTTAGTCATCAATATTCCACCCTCACCAGAGCTAAGGTGTTTTGTTGATTCAAAACTCCAACTGGAAAAACTATTTGTTGAGCCAACAATTTTTCCTTTATACTTCGCAAGCATAGTTTGTGCATGATCCTCAATTACCGGTATATTGTACTTTTTACCAATCTTATATATAGGATCTTGGTCAAATGGGAGACCGTATATTGAAACTGCAATAATTGCCTTTGTTTTTTTTGTTATTTTTTCTTCAATTTTTACGGGGTCTATATTAAATGTCTCAGGATCTACGTCAACATATACTGGTTTTGCATTTGCATGAAGAGTGGTAGTTGTATCCATAATTACAGTTAAAGCCGGGCTAATTACTTCATCTCCATAGCTAACCCCAATAGCTTCTAGAGCAGCGTGAATAGTAGATGTCCCAGAATTCATAGCTATTGCATACTTGCCACTAAATTTTTTTGAAAATAGATATTCTAAACTCGCTACCCAAGTTCCGTTGGGTCCTTTTTCTTCATTTAAGACTTTTTTTAAATACTGGAGTTCATTTCCAGCATATTTTTTGCTAATCATCACTTATATTTTAATTGATTCTTAGACCATTCTTTTTCTAAATAATAATTTATTTTTTTTACATCAGGATTTTTCTTTAGGTAATTAAGAATATTATCGAATTGTAATTCTTGTACGTTACTAATAACATTTTTAAAAAATAAAAAGTCATCTTCATAATCAAGGGTCATTCTTGCATCAGTCTTAAAATATTTTTCATCAATATTCTCTAGAACAACCTTGTTAATATTTTCTTCTTTTAGAAAAAAAGTTCTTATGTACTCTGTTTCATTTGTTGTTTTTGATTTATATACAGATTTGATTCCATAGTTACTTATTCCGTATACGTCTATATAGTATCCATGACCATCAACAAAATCATACGTAGAATATTCATCTAAGATTTTGTCACCAAGATTGTAATCAAAGAATAAATCATCTCCATCAACATTTACAAAAAAATCAACATCATACTTTAAGCTACAATCATACCAACGTTTAATTTTGTCTTTAGAACTCCCTCTAAAAATTTTTATTTCATGTTTTGTAGCTATATCCTCAAAAAGATTATCGGCACTTTTATCAGTTGTACAAAGTATAATATTCGGATAATATTTTGATTTTTTTATATTTTCTATAAGATATTCAATTGTAGCTTTTTCATTAATTTTCAGTAAAGCTTTATGTTTAAGTCTCGTTGATTCACTTCGTACAGAAATAAAATAATATTTATTCATTCTTTTTAAGTATCGTCTATGGGTCTCAGATTTTGAATTGACTTTTGTTCTGAATCATATACTTTTTTAACACCATCACCAAGTGAGGTTATAACTGAATTTACAGAACCTATCAATTTTCTCATCCCTTCAGGACCTAATGATGCAGCTTGATCGGTTCCCCAAAGAGCTCTATCTATTGTTATATGTCTCTCAATTATCTTTGCCCCCATTACAGCTGCTGCTATTGAAGTTGAAAGGCTAGATTCATGTCCAGAATAACCTATAGGATTATCTGGATAAATTGATTTTAATGTATTTATCATATTTAAATTTAGTTCTTCTGGTGGGCAAGGGTATGTACTTGTAGAATGAAGTATTGCAAGAGGGTTTTGAGACAAAATATTATAAGCTTTTTCAATTTGCTCTAGATTTGACATTCCTGTAGACATAATAAGTGGTTTTCCCGTTTCCACATGCCCCTTCAATAAGTTTTTATTTGTTATACATGCCGATGCAATTTTTATACAAGGTAAGTCATACCTGCTGATGAAATCTAAAGAATCTTTATCCCAGCATGAAGCAAACCAATCTATACCTAATTCCTCTGCATATTTATTGATTTCATCATAATCGTTTTTTTCAAATTCTATTTTGAACTTATAATCGATATAGGTCATTTCTCCCCATGGTGTCTCTCTAATATTATTTCTTACTTTTTGAGGGGTAGTAATTTCTGGGTTTCGCTTTTGGAATTTCACTGCTGAAAATCCCGCAACTTTAGCTTCTTTCATAATTTTCTTTGCAAGATTAATATCACCATTATGGTTGATTCCAATCTCACCAATAAAGTAAACCGAATCAGGTTTATTTATATAATCATCTACTATTTTAAATGCCATAATTTACCATGCTGTCCACCCTCCATCAACAATTAAGTCCGTTCCAGTGATATAACTTGAACTGTCACTTAACAGAAATAAAATTGGTTCAATACTTTCATCTATGTTAGCCATTCTTCCTAATGGTACATTTTGAGAATAATTTTTAATAAATATATCATCTTGGTTATTAAGTATTCCTCCAAAGACGATGTTGTTTACTCTTATTTCGTTATTGCCCCAATAAGTAGCTAAATATTTTGACATATTTGTTAAAGCAGACTTAGAAACACTGTAAACAAGTGGCTTTTTATAAACCCCTTCGTCTGTTTTAATATGATTGTAAATTTCTTGTTTTGGACTAACTTTTCCATAAATAGAGCCAATATTGATTATCGAACCTTTAGTTTTAGTTTGAATCATCATTTTTCCAACAATTTTTGAACATAAAACCTGGCCACTAACATTGACATTCATAATTTTCTGAAAATCAGCAATATTCAATTCTTCAACTGAGCTACTTGATTCTGATTCTGGTAAAAAGTCTATTGCGGCACAATTAACTAATCCATTGATTGGACCAAATTTCTCCTGACCTTGGACTATTGCTTCCGAAAGCTTTTTTTCATCAAGAATATTAACTCCAAAACATAGCAAATTATCATAATTTTTTTCTTGAATGTATTCTTTAACTATTTTAGAAATTTCGAATAACTGATCAATAGCAATAACTTTACAGCCATTGGCTATAAGCGAATCTACAAGTGCATTTCCTATTAGGCCTTGTGCTCCGGTTACAACCACTGTTTTTTTACTTAAATTCTTCACAATTTATATGATAAACTTATTAAAATTTTTACTTATGACAAATCGTATTTACTGTATAGACATAGATGGCACAATCTGCAGTGTTGTTGATACTGATTATTCAAAAGCAAAACCATACAAGGATAGAATAAATCAAATCAATGAACTGTATGATTCAGGAAATAGAATTGTTTACTTTACTGCAAGGGGTTATGTAACAGGTAAAAATTGGAAAGAAGTTACATTAAGACAATTTGAAGATTGGGGTGTAAAATTTCATGAACTAAAGTTTGGAAAACCAAATGCAGATATTTACATAGACGATAAATTGAAAGATCCCTTTTCTTGGTTTGAAAAAATGGACATATGAATATTTTGATCTCATATCATAACAAAGAGGGTTTTGATAATATTATTCCAGTTGCCAAGTACTTAAAAGAAAAAAACTACAACATAAAATTGATGGATTTATGTTCACTTTATGCCCAAGATTCAAATAATCAAGATTATTTTGAAATTGAAAAAATTAAATTAATTATTCAAAATAAAAGTAATTACAGAAATCTATCAAAAATTAAAAAGATAATTTTTTACATTCAATTAATTTCTTTTAACAATAAACTATTTCGTTCTTATGATTGTTATTTATTCTCCCCTGGAGGATTTATAGAGGGACAAATTTCAAAAAAATTCAAAAATAAAAAAAAGCATTCTTTCTTTATTGAAGGTGGTTTGAGGGCTGTCCTATTGGCTGAATATCCTGATAAGCCTAAAAATAAAATCAAAGAAACTTTTTTGAATCATGTTTCACGACATTATGTTTCTGGACAAGGTAACAAAGATACAATCATAAATAATTTTCAAAATAATAATTCTCTGTCTGATAAAATAATGAGCTTTGGAGTGCCTAGGTATAAAAATCTAATAGACAAAAAAAAGCAATATCAATATAAGGAAATTAAAAATATTTTATACTTAACAACTGCCGCAGAATACCATAATTATAAAATACTACAAAAATGGCATGACTCTGAAATGGTAATTCTGAAAAGTGTCATTGAAAATAGTAAATATCAATATAGGATTAGAGTTCATCCTCGAGATAATCTGAAAAAATACAAAGAATTTTCTAATTACAATATAACCATTGCCAATGAAAATAGCCTATTCGAAGACGTTAAGTGGTGTGACATTGTTGTAACTATTCCCTCAAGTACTTTTTTTGAAATCAATTATTTTGGAAAACCTTTTATAATTTTATGGCCTTTTAATTACAATTCTGACGTATTTAAGCCAGATATTACTTCTTTAAAATTACTAGAGGATGAACTCGATAAATTAGATAAAGATAAGCTTTACGATAGATACGAAAAACAAAGAATATTAAGAGATAATTTCATTAATCCAAACAGTAATAAGTCTGACAAATTGATTGCAGAAGATATAATTTCTTTCTTTTAATTTGGTTTACCTAGTGTAAACTCAGCATTCTGGTCTGATGATCTTCTTAGGTATATAACCATCATATATCTAGTTTTTTCTGAGTGAAATGGTGAACCTCTATGAAATAGAGTCTGATTAGACATTATTAATGTACCTTTCTTAGCTTTAAATTCATCACCTAACTCATCATTACCTATAAAGTAATTAACATCTGTTAAAGGCTTTTTGTTGAGATAATTAAGCACTGTATTAATCCATCTTCTAATATTTTTTTTATGTGTGCCTTTTATAACGGTGTAGGCACCATTAGTAGGATTTAATACATCTGTAAGATAAATAAAAGTCTTATATGAAGCAGGGGCTGTATTATCAACATGCCAACTTCTTTTAGTTGAAGTATCTGGCTCATCAATCTGAATTGAAATTGATCGTATATACAAGTCTTCTTTAATCCTATCCTGAAATAATTTTTCAATTTTATTACTCAAAAATAGTTCTTTTGCTTTTTCATCTAAATTTTGTAGATTCATTAATTGAGAAACTTTTGAGTCCTGGTTGTCATATTTCTCGCTTCTATTTACAAACCACGAATTTTCTCCAATCATGTAACTTGTTTCTCTTGTATGACTATTTGCTAGGTTTATAAAATACTCACACTCTTCTGGGGATAAGAAGTCTTCAATAGTTTCAAATCCATTTTCTTTAAATTCAGATTTAGGCCAGGATAGAACTATTAATTTTTCTTTTAATTCTAAATACAGGTAATAGAAAAAAATTTTTAAAAATTTCACTGTAATTATAAGGATAGTCTTTTAGAAAGAAATTGATAGTTTTTAAGTTCTTTAATCAAAAAGTATAACGAATATATAAGAAATGAAATGGAAACAATATAACTAGTAATATCTAAAATGTAGAACAAAATATAAAAACTTAGAATGAGGAGTAAATTAAGTAAAGCATGAAAATTTATAACATTTTTTAAACTTACTTTACTGTTATAAATATTCCAGAACATTGCAACGCAGTATGCAATTGTTGAAGAAGCAGCTGCAATAAATATTCCGTATTTTTCAATATAAGTTAAGTTAATAATTAAATTAACTAATAAAGCAAAAAGCATAGACAATGCTCTTTGCTTATTAATAAATCGTTTATCAAGATCAAGAGCAAATAGTGCACTCAAGCTAGAAAATATCATTCCAACTGCAATAATTGGTACATATCTAATTGCATAATGGTAATTGGTTGGGAGATAGAATCTTCCAAAAAGTTCAAAAATTACTACACCTGTAAGACCTAAAAATGTTGAAAAGCTAATTATAGATTTAAAAACATTGTCAATATTTATACTTTTATTTTTTATATTCCAAAAAAATGGAGCGAAGCTAGAAATTGAAGCTCCGATTACTACGCCATGTAAATCGGTCAATCTATAAACAGTAGAGTAATGGGCTACAATATCTTCCTCAAAAAAATACTGGATAATCAATCTGTCCTGCCAAGTTAGCATCACTGAAAATATTGAATAGAGATATCCATAAAAAGCATACTTATTTATTGAGGCATCGCTATTACCATATGTCTTATCTTCATAAAAACTTAATTTTCTTGTTAAATAAAACATTCTGAATGCTGAACCAAGCATTTGTCCAAGAAAATATGAAGAAGCCAACATACGGTCATCAAAACCAAAATAATTTACAATAAACAACACAAATAGAAATTGAAAAAATAAAGTTATTAATGAATCAATATATATTGATTTTTTAATAGTTGATGTCTTATTTGTTGACTTAAAGTAAGAGACTAATTGCCTGTTTGAAACTAAAAAAAATACAGTAAAAAAAGATAGCTTTGCCGGAAGACCATAGTCGATATCAAAAAAGGCAAATAGATAATTTCCCATAAAAAATTCTAAAATGAGTAAAAGAAAAACTACAGAAAAAAGTGAAATTAAAAAGTTTTTATTTTTTAATTTCACTTTTTTATTTTTGTCAAGCAATGCAAAAAATCTGATTCCTGAAGACTCAGATCCAAATAGCAATATGTTTGAAAATATTAATTGAATAGCTAAAAAAAAGCTAATTTCTCCCCAAATACTGTCATCAATTAAGCGTAAAAAAATAGGTAAAGCAAAAATAGTAAGAACTCTGGGAAATATATTGGAAATTAATAAATTAACTGAAGATTTTTTTAAAGTAGTTTTTTCCATGAAATCATTCTAATTAAATAACAATTATGAATTCAGGCATAAGTTTAAAAATTGTAAGAATTTTTCTTTTTTCTACGTAATTTTTTAATAAAAAATATTGGTGTTATTTTGAAAATAATATTTTTAAAATTTAAACTAATTTTTTTTTCTAAAACTAATGACTTAAAAATTAATATATTTGATATTTCTATTTTTTTATCTAGCTTGTATTCAAAAAATTTTTTTAAAGCAAACAGATTTTTTAAATTATTATTATTTTTTACAAATTCTATAGGTAAATCTTGCTTAAAGCTGTTTAATCTATTTTTTAAGTCATCTAAATCAAGTTCGTCGATAAAATTTTTATTCTTATTAAGGTAAAATTCTTTGAGCAAATTTTTAAGTTCAATATAATTTTGTTTATCAATAAGTTCATTGGTAAATACATTTTCCTCAATATGGTAATTGGTAAGTATGGATGATATGACATCATATGCACTCTCTATTGAGTGATAATAATATAAGTACTTTTTATTAATTCCTCTATTTGCTGAACCAAAAAAATTTTTGTACATAACTACTGGTAAGTTACATAATGCAGCCTCTGCTGTCACTTTAGCCACTCCTTCTTTTCTACTAGTAAATAAAAAGACTTTTGATTTATTCAAATAGGCAGATATTTCATCTTGATTAGGTGGCTGGGTGTACTCTTTTAGAAAAATATTTTTATTTACAAAACTACCAAGTATTTCATTAAAAAACTCAGTAAATAAAAAATCATATGTCTGCTTTCGATAATTTGGATGAGAAACACATATAAGTATTTTAATTTTTGGATTATTTTTAACCAGCAAGCTACAAATAAGAAATAAGTCTAAATTATATTTCTTTTTATCTTTTCTTGTTACAGCAATTAAATCGAATTCTTTTTCTACATTCTTTCTTGGGTAAAAAATACTTGAAGGAATAAATGATCTTGTTGTAAGGGGAATATTTAAAATTTCTTTTTTTTCTAACTCTGGTAATTGTTCTGGGTAGCAAAAATTTATATCTATATTGTCAAAATTAAATTGTTCTATATTTTGAAATGAATCACCCCAGTGGACACCAAAATAAAAATACTGAGACAATTTTTCAAGAATTAAATTAAAAACTTTATAATTTGAAAACTTTTTAAATTCTTTATGTGAAAAAACAGCTATTCCTGGTGATTTTTCACTCTCCTCTTTTAGTATAAAAACCATTTATTTAAGAATAGTAAAGTAAATAAGTTGAATTTAATGTTAAGTAAATATTCCCTAAAAATTTATAATATTATTCACTTTATGACTTACTGAATTTATTCCAATATTTTCAATAAAAAATCAAAATACTGATTGCCAATTGATTTAACCGAGAATTTACTTATTATTTCTTGAGATACAATGTTGTTGTCTTTCATTTGAAAATTTTCAATTGTTTGTACTAATTCATCGACATTTCCTGACTCGAACAACATACCATTTTCAAATAAATTAATTATTTCTTTAGGACCAGAAGGGCAGTCAGATGATATTATATTTTTACCTAAAATTTGCGCCTCAATTAATGAATTACCAAGTCCTTCCCTTCTAGAAGGGAAGAAAAATATATCAGCTAAATTTAAGTACTTAAGAGGATTATCAACATTTCCAATAAAAGTAATTGGTAAGTCTGAGTACTTATTTTTATAATAAGACTCTAAGCTTCCACCACCAACAACTAATATGGAAAAATTTTTATTTTCTAAAAAACTATAGGAAGCCTCAAAAAATATATCAAGACCTTTTTGGTGTTCTAGTCGAGATGTGGTTACCCACAATTCTGAATTAGGCTTTTTAAAGTTTTTTACTTGCTCTGAGCTCTTATCAAAAAAATTATAACTAAAAACTGGATTGTATATTGTTGTATTTTGTTTATTAGAAATATATCTTTCTAAATTAGTTTGTAGTTCTTGTGATATAAAAATATTTGCATCTGAATTATTAAAAGCAAAGACAGCAACGATCCCTTTTATTTTATTTAATAAGCCCTTATCCCAATATAAATAATTAGAGTTTGCTTCTCTAATAACTACTCTTGACTTTATTAATCTTAACTTTTTTAAAGTAATTAATAATATATTAGGCGTAGGTAAGGTAGATAATATTACATCTGGTTTGTAAGTACGAATAAATTTTAAAAGTTTAAAAAAGGAAAATATAGTTTTTTTTGAACCTAAATATGTAATATTTAATTGTTTTGAAATATCGATTTCACTTCTTTTTTTTAATTTTTTAGCAACTACTAAATGAACATTTATTTTGTTATGTTCTGATAGATATCCAGCAATTCGTGTTAGTGACATTTCTGCACCACCATAACCAATTGTTGGCAAAAAAATAAGCAAACTTTTCATTAGTTTGCCTTCATAGCTTGAAAGCTAATTTAATTTGTATAAAAAACTGCATTTATGAAATGATAATTTAAATTAAAGCCAGAAGATAGTTAATAAAAATATTTATAATCAATTTGTATTTTTACAAAAAAACTAAACATTTTAAATACCTCAATCCATATTTAACATAACAATGAATGAAGGTTGGGTAGCAATAAAAATACAAATTGATTATTTACTAAAAACTAAAACTCTTTCCTCAAAAAAAGTGTCGATTGATGATTCAATAATTACAAGCTCATATTGTTTCAGTAAATTGTTTGCATCATTTTTTGACATATTCTGAAACTCTGACCAATTTAAAAATTCCGGATCAAAGTATTGATTTAAAAATTCTTCAGATACATAGAATTTTTCAAAATAAGAATCGTGAATAATTAATAGTTTTTTATTTTCATTGCTTTCGAAATTAATTTTAAATTGATTTTGGAGAACTGTTTTATCAATAAGGCCCAATCGCTTAAGTACTAAGTTATTTTCTTTTAAAGTTCCTGATTTTTGTAACTCAAGTTCTGTTACGTTATAAGAAATTTTAATTATTTCTAAAAAAACTGTTTTTACTCCTAGATCATTCCAGTGTGTATCTCCTGATTCATAAAATCTTTTGTCATTAGAATTGAAAATTTCATAAATATCAACAAATTTTATACTATCGTTTTGGAAT
>CEVS01001494.1_pt1 | contig 26027 bp, 39 predicted proteins | sample 361571 | NCBI WGS metagenome assembly CEVS01 (sample SAMEA2623850, study PRJEB7988) | marine metagenome | isolation source: saline water (ENVO:00002010), including | reverse complement strand
TCAACTGGAATGACTTTACCTTTAAACCCCTCCAATATCCATCTCTTAACAGAATAGTACCAACAATTAGAGTGTGGTATAAATGCTATGATGGGTAATAAAAGAAACCATAATAATATCATCCATAATGTAGTAAGTTTCTTCATTCATTTTCCTCTATAGGTTCACAATTAACTTCATGCCAAGGAACAGTATTACCCCATATAAAAAATCCAGTTACAAGTGCTACTATACCACCTGTTGCAGCTGAACCAGAGATAACTCCAGCACCTACTCCTGATACAGAACCTATGAGAAGATATCCACTTGTAGGACAATATTCGTCACCGTATCCATTACCTCTTTTTAAATCTAGATGTGGATTAGAAGCACAACCACTCGACAATAAAAATAATGTTAAAAGTTTTTTCACAACAATCCCATGCGCCATAAACCAAAGTTCCAAAAATATCTTGACCCTTTCTTATTGTAATGTTTGGGGTCTAGGTTATCTATATTTTCTAACAACCGTCTTGAAAAAGGTATAGACTTCTCAAATACTTTCTCCCCTTGATTCAACCCTTGAGTCTGGGCCATCTGTACTTGTATCTTTTGTAAGTCTGAAAACTGAGCAGTACACAAATAAAAATCACCACCCTCATTTAGATAATTGGGGGCATCTTTGATTGCACGGCATATTATATCTGCACCTGTTTCGTCTGCGGTTGGTACTCCATTTGGAAACCAACCTGTCATTTCTGCAACTCTCCTGTCTACACCAGATACATCACATGATATGATATCAAATTTCTCATCAATGTTTTCAAACAAATCACTCTGTACAACTTTTACTTTGTCTTGAACATTATTAGTAGCAGAATTAATCATTGTGTAGTAACAGTGTTTATCATACACATCAACAGCAGTCACCGATTCAGCACCATTTTTAGCGTAGTATATGGCAAGTGGGCCAATACCACACCCAAGGTCTAATACCTTCTTGCCTTCCACCGGCACATTAATTGCTGTGTACTTTGTTATTGTTGTTGGTGTAAAACAACTTTCATCATGTTTCAACTCGTACCCATAAAATTCTACTTCCATTATTTCTCCTACATATTGAAAACTGGGATTCCAGATTTCTTTAAAAACTTAATTCCTTCCTGTGACCTGTATTCTTTTTCGTAATAAACTGAAACTATACCAGACTGATATATCAATTTAGAACATTCCAAACATGGTGCGTGTGTAGTATACAACACCGAACCCTCAGCACTTTCTGTAGACCTAGCAACCTTAGCAATTGCATTTGTCTCCGCGTGTAAGACTTCTGGTTTAGTAACCAACTCCACGATGTTTCCTGTCAATGCACCTCGTTTAGCATATTCACAATCATTGTCCCATCCAGAAGGTGTACCGTTATATCCTATCGAAATAATCCTACCTTCTCTAACCAAAATCGCACCAACTTTTAGTCTTCTTGCTGGTGACAATTTAGCATATACTTTAGCAGTCTGCATATGCGCTTTGTCAAACTTATCCATTACCAATCCTCTAATACTTCCTCTTTATCCCAATCTTCTTGTTCTAATTCTTCTTCAAGTTCTAACCTAGAACCACAAAATGTACAATATGTCACGCGATAATGCGACACTGACATATCATGTTTAATCCTGTAAACTGCATCACAACTTTCACATTCTATTATCTTTGAAGGGTCTGACATTATTGTGCCGCTGTTCCCCAAACATCATCCCACTTACCTTGAAGCGCCCCCCTAGCGTAGTCTGTTGCTCTATTTTCAAAGAAGTTTGTATGTGTCGGTGCGTTAATCATTTCCTCAACCCACAGTAGCGGATTGCGTTTTACTTTGAATATTCCTCTCATACCTAAACTAATAAGTCTCCTGTCTGCAATGTATCGAATGTATGTTTTAACATCTTCTGGTTTTAGATTCTCCATCGGGCCCATAGCAAATGCAAGGTCAATAAACTTTTCCTCTAGTTCCACCATGTTCTCGGCAATAGTATATATTTCTTTCTTGAGAGAATCTTTCCATAGTGACCTGTTCTCCTCTATGTATGTCCTAAACAACTTAATCATAGACTCAGCGTGCATAGTTTCATCTACAATAGACCATGTAACAATCTGACCCATACCTTTCATTTTACCGTGGCGTGGGAAGTTCAACAACATGATAAATGAAGAGAACAATTGCATACCCTCAGTAAATGCACTAAAGGCGGCGATGTTTGTAGCAACACTTTCTTTTGTTCCATTTGCTTTTGATAAGTCCATGAAGTACTCATGTTTATCTGCCATTGCTTGATACTCCAAGAACTCACTGTATGTACTCTCGGGCATCCCAAGGGTTTCTATTAAGTGTGAGTAGGCGGCAACATGTAATGCTTCTCTAGCGGCAAATCCAGACAACATCATTCGTACCTCTGGTTGTGGAAAATATGGTAGGTAATTAGTTACATACCCATCTGCCACATCTATATCACCTTGTGTAAAAAATCGAAATATATTCGTAAGAAATGATTTCTCATTAGTTGTCAATCGTTCTTTCCAATCCTTGACATCTTCTGCCATAGGAACCTCTGTGTGCAACCAATGAGATTGCTCGTGTTTTAACCATGCATCATAAGCCCAAGGGTAATTAAATGGTTTAAAATATTCTCTTTTACTTGTTAAATCTTGTTTAGGGGCCATCAATTCTCTCCAATATCTTCCTGTCCAATTTGTTTAAATGCCCATTCTCTTTCTTTACACCACCAGCAGTTATTACATCTACCTCTATTTAATTCGGTACAACTATGCGTAATGGGCGCAATTTCATTCGCTATACCTAAGTCAAACCCCAACTGTACTATTGCATCTTTTGTTAATTCAGCAAAAGGTTGACTCAAATGTTTATGTTCATCTGTTTTTTGAAATCTATCATTGGGTAAGGGATAACCCTCTGGTAACATAGACCTCTGATTAGGTGGATAAGCATTTACTGCACTGAATAAATGTTCTCCCAAACCCCTGTTCCATATATCCCAACCACCACTTGTAACATAGTCTGAAGGATTATCGGATGATACATCCCCGACTAAAGTTGTAGTCATTAGAGCGTGTCCTAGACGGTCTGAAGACCATTCTAAGACCTTATTAGCATAATGTTCCGCACCATCTATCTTCGGTACGGTAAAGGGGTTACATTCTTGATTGCGTTCCATACATATAGATTTGACCATGTACCACATAACAGCACTGTCCCATCCACCACTTAATAAAACTGCAATCCTTTTATTTAGTGGTATGTCTTTTTCTAACTTATCCTTCGCAAGCAACACAGTCTTCACCAGCTATCATACTCTGAAAATCAATCTCTTTGATTACTTCTCTTTCTATGCGTTTAGATACCTTGTCTGCTTTCCCCAACTTCTCAGACCTACAGTAATATAAAGTTTTCATGCCCTGTTTCCACGCTAGATAATGTATTGCATGTAAATATTTAATGTTGACATCTGGTCTAAAGAATAGATTAACTGACTGTCCTTGGTCAATCCATTCCTGTCTAGTAGATGCGTGTTCTACTACCCATCGTTGGTCAATTTCCATGGCAGTTTTGTATACTTCTTTTTCTTTGTTGTCAAGGCATGGCACATGTTGTACTGAACCATCATTAGCAATTATTGATGACCAAATCTGGTCGTAATTGAGTCTTTTATTTTCTTCGCATTTATCTTTAATGATAACATCAAGATGCTTATTCTTATTGAGATACGCTCCCGATAATGTGTCTTGTCGGTAAGCGTTTGCACGATAAGGTTCAATAGACGGCGAGGTGTTTCCCATAATAATAGAACTACTAGCATTAGGAGCGATAGCCATAACATGGCTAAATCTTCTTCCTGTCCCCTTCGCATCAATAGCCTCCCCTCTTTCTTTACCCAAGTCCAAGTTTGCTTCATCAAGTTTTCCTCTTATTAATTTAAACATTCTTATATTAGTGGATTTCGCCATGAAACCCTCAAATGGAATACTGTTCTTCTGTAGGTAAGCATGGAATCCCAAAGCACCAATACCTATACTGCGTTCTTGTTTGGCAGAATAAACTGCCCTAGAAACTGTAGGTGGTGCGTTCTCAATGAAATACTGTAATACATTATCCAGCATCTCTGCCACATCTTTTAAGAATGTGGTACTTTTTGACCATGCGTCATAGTGTTCTAAGTTAACAGATGAGAGACAACACACGGCAGTTCTATTTTCATTTGTTGGTAGTATAATCTCTGAACAAAGATTAGATTGACTAATTTTTAATCCTTTTTCTTTCAACCACTCTGGTAGTCCACGATTACTAGCATCAACAAAATGTAAATAAGGTTCACCTGTTTCCATTCTCATCTCTAGTATCTTTTGCCATAATGCTTTTGCTGATACCGTGTCTCTTACCTCACCTGTATGTGGGTCTGTCAAGTTCCACCTATCATCAGCAGTTGGGTCTGACATACACCGTTCAATTATTTCCATAAACCTATCACTAATGTTTACACCGTGGTGTAAATTTAGGCATCTAAGGTTTTGGTCTCCTGTTGGTTTACGCATTTCGAGAAACATTGTAATATCGGGGTGACTAATGTCGAGGTAAGCGGCATAACTACCCCTTCGTGTTCTACCCTGTCTGTATGCCAGACTACTTGAGTCATATGTTTTGAGGTGTGGCAAGACACCAGTAGACTTATCATCGCTAGCTCGGATACCAAACCCAATACCAACACCGCCACCAAGCATACTAAGCCAATTTGTTTCCGATAAATTTTCAACTAATCCCTCCGCTGTATCGTTTATATAATTGAGAAAACATGAAATAGGCAGACCTTTTTTAGACCTACCAAATGATAGGATAGGTGTAGAGTAAGACAACCAATGTTTACTCGCGTAATCATATAATCTCTGTGCGTGTTCATCATTTGATGAGAATTGTTTGCTCACAAAAGCAAACCTCTGTTGTGGACTGTCTTCGTCCTCTTTCATGTAACTTTCTTGTAGACGCTGGATACCCAATTTATCAAATAATTGGTCTCTCTCTTTGTCTATCCTAATTCCTAAATAATCTTCTGTCGCCATTATAGTTCCTTTTTCCAGCGTTCCGCTATAGCTTCATGAAATGCAAGGCCTGGGTGCATTAAATCCCTAGACAATGCATATCTTTCTTCTTTATGTTCGTTCCAATTTGATAACCCTATCTCATTCCTTTCTCTTGCAGATACGATTTTCAACTCTATATCGTGTATTTGACACAACTGTTTTATGGCAAGTAAATTCTTTTGTCTTGATATAAATCTCTCTGTCTTAGATTCTACCAATTCTTTTTGCCAGTCATAGTCAGACCAAAATCCAATTTGTGTATTCCACTCATCCTTCTCTTCATCTATGTACCACACTTCCCTACCCAATTGACTGTTCTCCAATAATAGAACCATCTTGGGTTTTATTACAGGCAACCAACTCAGCAGACTTCTGAAAGTAACATCAAGTCCTGTAGTACATAATGCCAAGTTCCATATCTTAGTGTCAAGTTCTTTCCCTAAAAGATATGGCCATGACATCTCTATTGGTAATCCTGTCGCGTATGTGAAACACTCACCAGCAGCAACAATAGAGTTTGGCGACTCCTTAAACTCTTCATCACGATAACCATGAGAGTTTAAATCATAATAAACTTCCGTGTCCAACCAACCATACTTTTCCAAAAGGTCTTTCTGGTTTTTTAAATTAGACTCCCAAGCATCTTCACTATCAGTAGAACTAAACTTCTGTCTACTAGGTTCATTTAGTTTTCTATTCCAACCAAAAGCATATGGAATTCTACCGTTCACCGATTCTACATGTTTATCTTCATCTTCTGTTTTACCAAAAAATATACGCTCGAATGCTTTATATCTACTAGTCGCTTTGTCTCGCATCGTTCACTGCCTTTACTACATCTGGGAAATGGGTTTCAATGACACTCCAACATAAATTAGCTATCTGTGTGTGTTCTAACTGTGTACCATGCCCACCTCTAAGACCACAATAATGAATCCAAGACCTCAATGTACCAGCCATGTATATGGTGGTAAGAGTATTACCTTCTGGTAGAACTGCTCTAGCCTGTTCTTTCGCAATACCATTATCAAGCGCCCATTTATAGGACTTTTTAGCTTCATGTATTACTTTCGCCTGTTTCATACTCCATTGTTCTTTGAGATGATTATCATCTGTCTCAATAGAATTCTGTCGATTTTTTTCGTCTTGTATTCTTGTATCTCTGGTTTCAAAATCCTCTGACACTGCGTATCTCTGACTAAACTCTTGAAAAGCAAAACTACGATGTCTCAGTATTTGTCTACCGATATCTCTTGTTGTTTTAATTTCCATTGTCAAGGATACTATTTCAAAGGGTGACCAATGTTCGTGCTTAATAAGATAAGCCAATAACTTTGGTGCGGTTTTGGTGTTCGCTTGATTTTCTGGGTTACTGACTCTAGCCGCATATGCGATTAATTCATTTGCGGTTCGACATCCAGTAGCAGCAGAAGGTTGGGTCACCCCAACCAAACTCACATTCGATAACATATATTATTTTCCTAGTTTGTGATTACTACCATCAATTGAATTAAGTAAATCTTCAATCATGTTCTTTTTAGTCTTCCTACGGTCAAGCTTAATACCTTTAGCTTCACCAAACTCATCTAACTTAACTTTTGTTAACTTTTCTAACTCTTCTAGTTTGAAAGCAGATACACTAACACCGTGTACACTCTTATCAACCTTTGCAGACTGTTCAGCTAACTTATCTTTAAAAGTTTTAACCTTGTCTTCTGCTTGTTTAGATTGTCTAACAAAAATGCCAGAGATAAGCGCAAGAACTACAAGAACACCCAGAAATATAGACCCATCAACTAGATTTATTACTTGGTTTTCCATCATTGCTCCTAACATTTTTTCCATTGGTTTAACAAAAACTTGGCAGTGAGTCCACTGTGTGTATTACAACTAATTATATCGCGTACATCAATACCATCGTTCACCATATCATTTATATCTTTTTGAGTCAATGGGTCTGGCCATATGACAACATTATAATCCATGTCAACATACTTTTCAACCAATTTTACAACATCTTTGTTTCTTGGTTGATTGTCGAATATGATTGTAATTTTATCACGGTCAATACCCAATTCATCAATTTTGTTGAAGGATGTTCCCGAACAGGCAATACTGTTTTCAAGAAACAGACTGTCTAGCGGGCCTTCAACAACCGATATAGGTTTAGACATATTAACTTTATCTAAACCAAATACTGTAGGCGCATCCTCTTTAATTTTTACGAGAATGTACCTCAGTGTTTCCCCTCTCATAGCCCTCAGCGACACCGACATCAACTGTCCATCTTGGTCAAAGAAGGGGATGACCAATCTGGGTTCTTCGGTTACTATCGATTTTTGATACTTGTCGTTGAGTTGTACTATATTCTTTATATTATCAATATAGTAAAGTCGATCCCATTTATCATTTGGGATATTTCTACTTTGCACATATTGAACTGCCTCGTGGTCATATGGAAGGGTATCCAATCTGTCCACAAGTTTATCAAATAAACTAAATTTTGGTGTGAATTTTGGTGGTTCTACTGGTTTGTCATCAAACAATTTATGGCCATTTGGTGTCCAGTTTGCACCTGTGGGTTCCCAATTCTTGTTCTCATTTGAACCGAATTTTTCAAGACAATATTCCTTGTGCGTTGTGGGAGCAAGTTCCTTGAGCACAGTATTAATACTTGCGCCAAAACCACAGTTATGACACTTGTATATCATATTGTTTTCTTTGCGGAAAAAATATCCACGCATTTTGTTGAGATTTTTGCGTGAATCGCCACAGAACGGGCATCTTACATTCCAAAGATAATCATTCTTTTTCTTGAATTTCTCAAAGTGATGAGATATCAAGTTTATATATTTCACATCTACATAAATCATAATATGGTACATTATACGCCAGACTAGGCCAAATGTCAAGTCTTTTTTTAATTATTTTAAGAAAAAATGAGTTGGAAAAACTCGGTATTGCCTATTAGAAAGCCCAAAACAGCAGCAGCACCCATCATCATCCATTGTCTCTTCTCAAGTGCCCTTATTCTATCGTCATGCTGACTCGCGTGTTCTGATATTAAAGCAGTAATATCCTTCAATGCATCCTGTACGGAAGCAGTATTGTCTTTGAGTTCTTTAGATATCTCTCGGTTTACTGTTGATATACGAGAGTGTAATTGTTCGTACTTTTCCTCAAATGTATCGTATGTTCTCTCTATGTCTACCTCCGTGGCAGTTATCCTTTGTTCATGCACCGCCAAAACTTCCTTTATACTAATATTTAGTTCTGTGATTTTTTCTATGGATATATCAAGCCTATCAAACAATCCACCCATTTGTCTGAGGTCTTGTTCTAATACTGCTACCTTGGTTTCGATACTATTTGCCATTTACTCGCCTCTTCTTCTTCCTTCGTTGAAGAGGCATTAAGTTAGGGTTCCTGCCAGGCTCGCCTTGAGCGCCAGTTCCTATCCCAGCAATTGCACCACCACCCATCGGGCCAGCTACATTTGCAATCTCTTCGTTTAAAGCGAAATAGGAGAAAGGTGTCCTTCCCATTTCTAACATTTTTGATTCTTTTATTACAATGTCATCTTGTGAATATAAATCAATCAGCGCCTCAAACTCACCATCTTGCATTTCTTCTACATCTTTGTTCTCTCGTAGAATTGCAATAGCGGCAGCAAATGTGAGAAGTCTCTTGGCAGTTCTATCTGGAGACTTCATTAAAGCTCGTTTTATTTTAAAAGCGAGTTTGTCCAGTAATGTGTAGGCATCCAACTCTTGAGAACCAGATGGTTCTTTTAATTTGTTACCGTCTGCATCAACAATCCCCATCAAATACGCTGGATGTTTCTTAATAGGTTGCGAGAACATCCTAAGTATTCGATATGCAATAAGACTGTCTACTATTCTGGACACTAAATTTTCCTTAATATGTTTATCACTTTCATGTCGAGTTGAATATCATCTCCTCTAACACCACCAGTGACTATTTGTTCCATAGGCATTCTGTTTAAGAATACCAAAAATGTTTTTAATATAGACCAATGTTCTCTATCTATTTTAAAAAACAATAAAGGCGTGGCCGCCTTATCAAATACATTATATAATACAATTAGATGATTTAGAATTAGTCTATCATTTAAAGTATCTGTTCTTTCATATCTACGAAACAGTCTTTTTAAATATTTAAACCGCTTTACATCTTCTTCAAAATCATCCATACCAGAACATTCTGGACTATTGTAATTCTTTAATGCATAAACTAGGTAATTATCGTCATTCAATTCAATCATTCATAAATCTTTTAATATTATTAGTTAGCGACTGTGGCAGTTCCCCCTATCAACCACCATTTACTATTAGTATATATGAGGGTTGCCGTATCGCCTTTATTATTGAATGTTATGGTATCGTGACCTAAGTCCGAATCATCCAGTGTCAGCGTCACTGCACTAGAATTACCATCCATGACAATAATTTTCAATTGACCTTCTGTCCCAGCAGCAATGGTTAGTGTACCACCTGTGCTTGGGTTTGTCAGTCTGGTCACATTCGTTGTGACTGAGACTGCGCCTGGCCCTGTTACTGTATCCGCGTCTGCGATTGATACCTTATCCGAAAAAGATACAGGTGTCGCCACATCAGCGAATAGATTCGCAGCTGTCACACCTTTACTAGTAGAACTTTGTACTAGATAAAAGGTATCAGCGGCTGCTACAGATGTAGCAGCCGTTAATTCTGAAAGTTTACTATCAGCCATTAGTTACACTCTGGACATGTACATGTACAACACTTGCAACATTTACACATGTTTCAGCTCCTTATGCTACTGCGGTAATTGTTCCACCAGCGGTTGATTGTGCAGCTGAGATTGCTCTCTCCGCATTTCCACCACCGATTTTGTCTACCATTGTAGAACCGTTGAGGTTAATCGATTGAGCTGCGAATGTTAAAACATCACCAGCAGAAATCGTTGAACCACCGGCACCAATTGTATTACTGAATGTAAGTTTGTCACCAGTAAACGGTAAACTTCCATCCATTGTTAATGTAACACTAGATGCTGAACCGCCACCTTCTTGACCGTTCTCTACATACATTAGAGGTGAAGCACCAGCGACTGTGATTTCCTCATTGTAGTGAACATTAACTATAATCTGACCACCAGCTGAGACATCAAATGTTGTTGACTCCCAATCTACAGCATCAATAGTTGCTTGTCCTAGTGAAGTTGCAAGTGAACCAAGTGCAACTAGAACTTCTGGAGTGGCACCAGTTCTGCCATTTCCTGTCATAGTTGACCCAGCCTTTACAACCCAACCACTAGAGTTAGCAATGACATCTTCTTTCTGGTCTGCTGTTAACCACTTTGGTTTTGATTCGTCTGAATCAGTTGCTCCCCATCCACTCATTTTTTCTCTCCTATGTGTTTTTGGTTATTAAAACTATTTTGCATGATCCATGAAGTTCTTATGACTTGCGTGGGCATGCGATTGCATCTTTTCTTTATCTTGAGGTTTGCCACTCATATATTTATTCAAGAATTTAGCGGCATGTGCTTTAGAAACTGTGTGATGTTTCCCATCTTTAAATTGCACCTTTTTACCTACTGATATTGCTTTCCTCATTTGAGGTACGATATGTTCGATTTCTTTAGCGTTCTTCGCGTCTGATACTTTAGGTGCATCCTTCTTAGTCGGTGCAAGACCTCTTTTATCATCTTTCGCGTAGTCCCTAGCAGCATCTCTGAATGCTTTGTTTTCATTTACTGCTGTATGAGCGCCATCTACTTTATTGAAGAATTTCTTCTTATCTTCATCGGACATATCTGATAATTTCTTACCTGTCTTTTTTAACATGGATTGAAATTTTTCTTTATAATCCATTTCAAAGATATCTGAGAAATTTTCTACATCAAACATGTCAATATATTCGGCTTTTAAATGTTCTTCATTTGCCTTTCGTAATGCTTTAGAGGCAACAGGATGGTCGGATAAACCTTTCTTGATTTTTTCCATTGCCTTAGCAGCACCTGTCATGTTACCACCTTTGTATCTCTTATCAAATGCGATACCTTTGGCCTGTCTAAGTTCTTTATCAGAATAGTTGTTCTTAGTAGGTGACTGATAGTTCTCTTGCATCTCTAAGTCCATGTCATCCAACTCTGGTAAACCTTCTAAGTCTTCCTTTAGTTTTGCGTTGGCTTTAGTAACCGCCTTATTCATTTGTTTACTAATAGACTTGAGGGTTTTCTTACCCTTCGCATCAGCATGTGCCTGATAGATATCAAGAGTATTCTTAGCGACACCTTCTGATTGATAGTTAGGCTTTTCTTCTGCTTTCGCCTTCATCTTTGCCTTTATCTTTTTGGTTTCGTCCTCAGATTTCTCTTTGGGTCTTGAATATTCAGATTCCTCTATGCCGGGGTCTGTATCTTTTTCTTCTTTACTTTTCTTAGCAGATAATTTCTTGGCCTTCCTTTCTGCGGCTAATCTATTTTCTTCAGCATCGGTGGCCATTCGTTTAAATGCACCTTCCTCCATTGCTTTTGCTTGAGCGAAAGGATTTTTAGACCAATCTATTTTCATTTGTTGTTCCTCTTGATTAGTTTCATCCGTCATGTAACCTTTCATGGGGCCCTTCTGGATGGTATTCTTTTTGATAATGTTTGATAACTTGTCGCGTTTCTCTGCACTCTTTTTCTTTGCTCTTTCTTTGGCAGCAGCTGCGTCTTTATTTGAAATTCTCATTCCACCAGTATTTGCAGATGGATTATCGTTTCTCATTGCACCATACTCATCTAACTGTTGTTCTTCTTTTTGCAATGCTTTTGTTGTACTTGAGTATGTGTTTAACTCATATGGATGTGAACCACCCTTGTTATAGACTTGCATATGAACCATATGTTTCTTGCCATTTTTATCTTTAGCAGGAAGATTCACGCGAGTAGTTTTACCCTCGCCTGGCTTTTTGGAATCCAGACCTATATGTTGTGCCCTGTCATCTGCTGAAGATTCTAATCCACCTTTTTTGTGATGATCCATTGCGTGATTAACTGCATCGGTATAAGACTTGTGACCAGTTTTATATGCTTCAGATACTATCTCATATTCTTCAGTAACATCTGGTTTCTCGTGAGTATATCCCTTTTTATCTAATTTTACATGGTCTTCGTAAGTTTCTGCTTTTACGCCTTTGCCTGTCTTAGGGTCATACATCATATGAGGTTTGAAATCTTCTTCGGATTTACATTCCTCTAAGTCTTCTGTTTGATATTTTTTCTGTTGTACAGAGGTTCTTGCTCTATTGAATACAGTATCGTCACCCAATACGATGAACATCATACCGTTTAATAGTGTGTTGACCGCGTTTCTTTCATTCGGAGCAGGCACTTTACCTTGGTTGAATTTCTCTAAACCGCGTTTTAAAATAGGTAATTGTGATGCAGGCATTAATCCCTGTCTCACTAACATATCAAGTCTCCTTGACATATCCGCTTCTAATAGAGTACTTTGTCCTTCTGTGAGGACTTCTCTAATTATTCTGTCTAAGTTGCTGGACATTTGGTATCTCCAATATAAATTCGTTTATAGGTATTATTTATAAAGTTCAAGTGCTAGGGATACCAATCACAGGAACATAATTAAACTAGGTAATCAATACTGTGTGAAGTTGTCACAGTTTGTTTGTTACCCATCGCGTCATATACAGTTATATTGTATATATCCTGTTGAACTTTAACTTGTCCATTATCACCAGAATATACTCTTGTAACAACCTGTCTATCACTCCATGAAGAAGCAATACTGGATACAGGTGGAACTGAACTAATACTTTGTCCTTCCATTAATACACCTTTTTAATATCGTATCCAACTGGGTTGACTACTTTTATTTCATGTAGTACACCTTCAGTATCAATAAACTTAAAATGTTTCTCAGATATCTTTTTTAGAGCTTTTGCCCTATATGTTTTTGGTTTTAGACTTTCGACTCTGGTTCCATCTGCTAATACTCTAGTTTCAGCAGGATAGAAAATTGTTATTTCCCACTCCTCGTAGAATATCTTTTTTAACCACTCAATCATACTAATCCTCTACTTTGGAACCGGCCCTCCATTGCTTACAACTCCAGTATCTTGCCTTCCAGCGAGGGCCTGGATTGTCGCAATTGTGCCTTGCACGAAATGACTTTCTGCGTTCTGGGTCATCTCGTTTTATTTCCATATTTGGGTCACCAAACGATACCTTGACAACATTACCTTTATCGTTTTTGACATGTACATAAAATTTCTTACTACCGCCTCTCTGAACTTTACCCAGTTTGACTTTCTTCTTTTCACCCTCTTCACTAATGATGGTGATTTGTTCGCCAGTCTCCTCTGATAGTTCTTCTGATACAGTCTTCCATCCACCACCAGCTTTCTTATATTGTTTGGCAGCCCACCCATTCGCGTATGCTGAGGGATAGACATCAAACTTTGATTTCGCCTGTGATTTAAACTTAGACCATAACTTTGGATTGGTCGGTACATTTTTTTCTAATAGTTCTGTAAATTTTATCATTTCGTTTTTGTTGCCGCCTTTGGTTTACTTGCTAATTTTGGTTTAGCAAAGGTTTTCTTACTTGCTTTAAACTTTTTACCCTTCTGTTTTGAAGCAGAAGCTAATGCTTTCTTAGGATTATACTTCTTCGCCTTTTGTGATTTCTGTCTTGACCCAGATTTCAATCTTTTCATCTCATTCCTACGAACAATAGGTATCATTCTCTGAGCAATCCTAGATACTAATCCAGAAAATCTCATTACCATACCTTCAATACGAGCCTTCTCAGCGGGTGGCAATGCAGTTAAATCCCTACCCCTAGCAATCCTATTCTTAAGCATATTCCTCGCACCACGAGTAGCACGCTTCTTCAACCTAGCAGGGTCAGCAGCCCTTCTTGATGCCCTCATACGAGCAACTTTAAGTTTTTGTCTATTTCTCCTAGCAGCGAATCGCCTTTTCATTCTACCTTGAATAGATAGAACCTCAGTTATTTGTATATCATCATGCCAATCTATATCTTGGTCAAATGCTTCAAAGTCTTCTAATTCTTCTTTGTCATACATCCCCAGACCCATCATATCTTCAAATGAAAGTTCATCAACTTCGTGTTCAATCGCTTCTATTTCTGGTTCTGTGAATATTGCAGTCCAATCATTATCCATAGTATCAAGAGTAATGATTCCTTCAAAGTCATCTTGAGTCCCATCTACATCTTTATGCATTTGGTCATGAGTTGCAGATGATATTGATTTTAATTCTTCTTTATCTCCTGCTTCCATTACTGCCTTGTAATGTTTCTTGTTTCCGTTAGACCTGTTCTTTTTAGTTGTCTTACCAGGCTCGCCAGGCGTCAGCGCTTTCATATAAGCAGTACCATCTGGTCTACCCCATTCGTACCTACTAATTTGAACATCTTCTTTGACATCGGTTTTAACCATTACTGGTTTTCCACCTTTACCTTTTCTATCTGCAACTGGGTCTTCTCTGCGTTTCCTTCTGGCAGATGTCGCCCTGTCTTTTTTAGACATACTGTGTGCTTTGTCTCTAGGCATACACTTCGGTTTACCCTCGCCAGGCTCTCTTGCACAATCTCCCTTGATGTCACCGTCTGTGCCTACGCGAATCCAATCCCCCTTCTTACCTTTACCAAACCACTTTCTTAAATCTTCTGATAGTTTTGGGAATCCTTGAGGTGTGGTAGATTTTCCGTATACTGGTTTACCACCCTTAGTACCCATTTTTACTTTTGTGGTTTTAGACTTAGTTCTGTTAAAAGAGTTTGATTTAGAATCCCTGTCAAAAACTCCTTCAGTAGAAAGTTTAGCGGCAATCGCCATCTCTCTGCGTTTCTTTTTAGATTTACCTTTGAACTGAGGTGCATCACTATTATAGAAATCTGTGATTACATCACCCATATCCATGTTCTTGATATCTTCGGTTGGGCCATATCCTTTTGGTGTCACATCTCTGATAGTGGTCTTGATTTTTGGTTGTTTCTTGTTCGGACTCCACTTACCATCTTTCCATGTACCCTGTACTACATTTCCTTTCTTATCGAAATGTCTTTTTAAATGCGGTGGTAATTCTTCTTTAATTTTTTGTTTTAATTCTTTTTTGCCATATGTGATACAAGGGTCTTGTCCACATCCACAGTTCTTTTTTTCTTCTTTGATATTGCGTTTTTGTTTTTCGTTTTTAATCCATGCTTTTGCCCGCCTGTCTTGAGGTGGTCTCTTTGACCAAGACATAAGACTTCTATATACAGACAATGCACCTCTTTTAAAATCTGCACCATCCGAATTATCTACGATGTACATATTTTGTTTAAAAAGGTTTGAAAATTTACCAATGTTTGTCTGAACCGCTTTCCACATTGGAGTGATAGCGGCCTTACCCAATGTCCTGTCTCTTGCTTGGTCTCTGCCAACAGCAGTTTGTAGGGATGTATTTACCATTATCATGGCAGTTTCATATCCCAGTTTTTCTAGTTCTGTTTTTTGTTTTGAGATTTTGTCGTACTCTCTACCAGTACCATCAATGACTAATCCAAGTCTACCACCAAGATATCCATCTTGTTTTTTTCCAGTGAGTAATTTAGCTCGGTCTCTGAGAGATTGACCTTTTGTTGAGAATATGTCTTCTGGTTTTTGAGTTAATCCTGCTTTTTTTAAGGCGATTTCAAATTGTTGGTCGGAGTTGACTATCTTGAAACCCAATCCAGTTAGACCTGTTTGTCCAACCATGAAAGACTTACCAGACCCAGGCCCGCCGGCAAGGAAAATTGCCTTGAAAATGGCAGGGTCATTGACACCTTCTTCAAGCTCTGGTATGTCTACAAAGTCTGCAAAAGTCTTTTCCATAGTAAGACTATTTATAATGTTTTAATCTGGGATGAGACACTATTGACTACCGCACTAGCAAATACTTTTAACTTGGGGTCATCAATATCTGCTTCGATTGCTTTTACATCTCGAAAGTCCTCAACTAAATCATTATATTCGTCAAAACTAAGCATACCACTGTCTCGCAATTCGTTCAACTCAGCAAGTTTGTTGCTATATTTTTGTACCAATTCTACTTCTGTCATAATTTAACCTTATTAAATATTTGGTGATAAGTTCCGTTTCCTATGCCCATTCCAAGCAATGAATCCAGCCAATCTCAATGACCAATAAGATAGAATGTTAAATAGATAGAACCCATTAACATTAATATTAATGTCTTTGAATACTTCATCCATCCACTTTTGGTCTTTAATTCCAACTGTTTTCTTTTTGCCTTTCATTAGCAAAGTCTCATACTTATATCCATAATCATGTACCAATCCACCAACCAGCATTATACCTACTGGAGAAAAAAATGTTCTCAGAAATTTTGGAATACTAGCACCATCAAACTGAAATCCTTTCGGAATAACATACTCAATATCATCTATTGTGTAGTGCCAGTCTTTGGTTACTTCCCAATTTCTTGTAGACAAAAACCAATGAAGCATTGATTTCCAAAACCCCTTACCCTTTGTCTCTATGACAATTGGTTTTAAGACTGGCATTTCCTTCATTGAAAATGTTAATCCTGTCTCTTCCCTCATGTCTAATCTATCAATAATCCAACCTATCAAGATGATGGCAATTAATACCGTCCACATCCAAAAAGTCATAGCTAAATCTAGTATCCACTCCATTTGTTCATATCCTTCCCTGTTTGTGTATTCGTCCGTGTAAATACAGTTTATACTTCTTCAAGTTTACTCATTAATCTTTCTGCTCTATTGGTTACTTGTGTGTACCATTTAGAGTCGCGGCCTTCAATGGCTGCTTGTTTCCAATTCTGTTGTTCTAATGCCTTGTGCATGTTTTTAAACTTGCTAAGTCTAGTCATACCCATATTGAATATCATATTAATACAGATATTTTGGACTTCCTCTGGCCACTCACAAAATCCAGACCAGCCGTATAAATTAACGGCGTCTCGGCAGGCAATTCCGATATCTTGTTTGAAGAGTTCAATGACTCTTTCTTCTGAGACTTCGGTTCCGACTTCTTTGTTATATTCTTCGTCCCCATCTTTGAGGAGATGACCGATACCACAGGTGGCGTACCCAAGGTGGTCGAGATAGATTTCATATTTTACTCCTTCATCCTCTTTTAGTTGTTCAAGAAGTTCTTCTCTATCTGCTACTTCTTCATAGTATTCATCTGGTAAATCAGTTGGTTCACTGATGCCAGGCCCACTTGATTTTGCCCCGAATAATCCCCATTTCCCATTTGGGAAATCAAGGTCTGGTAAAAAAGCATCGCCACTAGAAGTGGGGTCTGCGTATCCATGAGGTGCCGAACTAGGGTCGAACTTCAATCCTGTTGTGGGTAATAAACCCTTTAGATATTTTGACATATTTTATCCTCTTAAAAATTGTGAAAAAGTGTAGTGTTTATCTTCCTTTAACTCCATCCCACTCTTCACATCTTTGAATAAAGCTTGAGACCCACTATAACCAGCGGGCAACCCTCTTTTGAATGAGTTAAAATCATTGTTCTTGGCGAACAGTCTCATCTTACTAGCACTTATACCAGTTACGCCTTCCGCGTCTGGGTCTCTTTGTCCAGCAGAGATTACATCTATTTCGTCAAATTTAAAATCCTTACCATTGTATCTATCCAGTATCCTCTGGAATTCTTGAACCCTATCTGAACCAGCAACCATAATAACCTTATCATACTTTCCTGTAAGTAGACCTAATTGTTTTATGAAGTTTGGGTTGACTCTATCAGATGCCTTGAATTTAGTTCCTGTGAACATCTTTTTAAGATGGGCAACTTTTTTCTGTGGGGTCAATGGGTTCTTATGTTTATCTTGACTGTGACTAACTACAATAAGGTGGTCTGCTCTTTCTCTTTGAGCAAGTTGTTTTACCTTCTGTACAAGTTTTCCATGACCAGCAGTAGGCGGGTTCATCCTTCCAAATGCATATACTAATGTTTTCATCTATCCCACGCCTTAATTGCAGTAAAGTTATTATAACTAAATTCCATTCTGTCTACCAGTTTAACAGCATTACCAGACACCCTATCGATTGCAACATATCCTTCTGGATTTGTAACTTTAAATCCTTGTTTAGTTCTGACAAAAGTATCCATCAACTGTTTTACTCTATTTAGTTTACTAACAATTATCATTTTAGCATCTACCATAGAGTTCTGAAAATTGATAACATTTATAAGAAGAGCAGTATATTGATTTAGTTCCCTTAAAGTTTCTTTCTTTTTTATCTCTAGTTTTTTCTGTGACTGTTCCGTTTTTAACTTATTTATCTCTGTATCAAATTTGTCTTCTACCCACTTTGCGTATCCAGACACATGGCCAGAGACATTAGTTATCTTCGCACCAACCTTTACTTTTGAATTATTATAGGTTTTGATATTGGCGCCAACCATTTTTCCAGAAAACCCATTTTGAAATTTTAAGAAATTGTTTAATTGTGCTGAATTTATTTTCTTAAATATTCTACCACACTCGGATAGTTTTGTAGTAACAGCAGATGTCTCTGTTTGCGTAAATGTAGAAGTTCCACTAGTATCTCTATAACTAGCATCATCCATCCAGACACTTCTTGATTTTCTAAGACTACTAATGTTTACACCAAAAGATGCCTTCATACCTTCTAATGTGTTACCTGTATATGATGTGTGCCAAACAACACCAATCTTAGCAGCTTTAATTCTTTGTTCCAGTTCTGACATCTTTGGAATAGCATAGACTATAGTGTTTGGTTGGAATGTGGTGTACCTCTCACCATCTATAGTTTCAGATTCAAGAGATGCCTGTGTAAACATTAAGTCACCCTGTAATACACTCTTGATGCCGAGTTTGCTAAATTCTTGTAACGCGATTGTAAAGGCGGGTTTTAATGCCTGTGGCAATTTACTGTCTTTGTTTATTTCTTGTGTGGACTTATATAATAGTGGTGTCTTATTGAATACACCTTTCTTAGCAACAAAAAATTTACCATCACTGGGGTCAATACCAGCAAATATAGCAGGAGCACCGTCCCATTTAACTGTCATATTTACGGATGAACGAGAACTTCCCGACAACATATCTCTCAATGCCTGTAAGAAATTAATTGCACCACGAGCTCCACCTATTCCGAAATTTAATATTTCGTCTTCTAGGTGTTCAAGATGTAGGTTCTTGCCCTGTGCATCTTCGTTTAGATATGATAAAAATCCGACCATTAACTCTTTCCATAAACATTTTGTTTGCCACTATTTATAATTCAGGCGTCTTCTTTTTAAGGTTCTTCAATTCAGCACGAACTAATTTAAGTTCTTCTTTTACTTTTAGTTTCTCTTTTATTTCGTGGTCTAATCCAATTTTTTTCTCTTCATAGTTCCTCAAAAGAACTTGAACATTGGCATTAGCAGTTGTTAATTGTTCACGCAAAGCAACCCTTGCCTGTTCAGCAATAGCAAAATTCTTTTCTAGGAGTTTCATTTGAGCAAAGACTTTCCATTTTTCAATGTAGTCTAATTCTAATGCGTGGGATAATGCTTTGACTGTTTCAGCATCGATATCTTCATCGTATAAGTTATCAAATTCATCCATTAGTTTTGGATTCACAATTTGTGTTTTCAAAACTTCTTTTAACTCTTCAGGCATGTCCTTCATCACGAATTCTGCACCATCCAATACTTTCTTTATTTCTTTCTTTTCCATAATATTACCTCATAATTAAAAAAGGGGACTTATTGTCCCCTATATTTATACAACTTTTATGTAATTATTGACAAGTAAACACTCCGTTTGCATCAGCGTTACATGTGATAGGGGTTCCCAAATCTGTTCCAAATTGTTTGATTGTCGCGTTAAAGTCTGCGAGAATCGTAGCAAAGTTAGTATCACTACTAGCGGTATAAGTTAACCAATCTTCATTGGTCTCATGAATACCCAACATACCTTGAATACCTAGAGTTTCAGCTGCATCAATACCGTACTGACCCAACCCAACGAGATTGTTCATACCAGTGGTAGAGACTGCACCAATAGTAGTCATACCAAACTGACCCAACTCATTGAGATTGTTCATACCAACTGTAGCAGTATCCAACCCAGCGAGACCGAGTGTAACAGTCTGGTCACCAGCGGTATTCAATGCACCAAATCCAGCGAGAGCAACATCTACTGTTGCTTGCCCACCAGCAGCTGCGACATCAGCCCACTGTCCACCCATGTTACTAATCATACTTTGTTGACCTAGTTGGATATCTGCATTGGCCTGCATAGAAGCCATTTGAACTTCAGCAGCCTTGTTAGCAGCGTTCTTAGCAACATTTGCTTGAACGATACCCAATCCTAGTGTTCCGATAGTTGGTGTCAAGACTTGCGCCCATTTCAGAGCAGAAGATTCGACATACTGTGGAACAATTGTAGCATCATTAGATAGTGCGATTGCCATAACAGCTGCGGATGCAGCCTGACCATCACCACTAGATGCGACTTGAGCAAGAGCTCGATATCGTGCTTCAGACACTTTCGCTTTCGCTTCTGCTGCCTTTTGCACTGCTTCATAGTAATTACCACCAGAGGCTGAAGCACACCCCACATTTACTACTGAAATCAAAAAGATTGCAGTAATGATTTTAAACCATTTCATAACAATGTCCTCTTTTCGGTTATGAATCGAGTGTGTCAATTATTTGACACTAACATATTTATATGGAATAGCAGTAAAAATCAATATCGGATAATGGTAATATTCACAATCTGAATTCTCTTAATGCCCTTGCATTTGCCTCTAATATACTGGGGTCATCGTATGCTCTTGCACATATAGTATTACAGTAGTCACATATCCATCCTCTGAATTGTCCTGTTTCATGGTCATGGTCTAAAACAAATATAGACTTCTTCTTGGTATGAACAAATCTACCCTCATCAATAAAGTCTTGTTGACTTCTATTACATCTAGGACATCTATAGTCCTTATTAATAGGTCTAGGATATTGTTTCTTTAATTGATTTCTTATTTTAGTTTCTTTTTTACGACAGGAATTGCAATCATTTCTTCTTTCTGATTTAACTCCATTTTTCGTATATGACCTTATACCAAATTCTTCTTCGTGTTTTACCTGTTTACAGTGTATACACATTCTTGTGTTATGAACTTCTTCTTCACCCCACAATGTCATTATCTTCATAATACTATGAACCGTCTGTAATAGAACCTAATTTCTTTTTGACTCGTTTCATACTGTCACGGACAGCGACTGATTTTTTATCTTTCTTTCCATAGTCATCAGCAAGTTTAGATGTTGGATTTGCATCAGCAATCTTAGATAAAACATCTTTGAATCCACCATCGGGTTTAACCCTGTCACCCACACCACCTTTATTGATATTGGGAGCGCTTGGAATTTGTTTGAAATGTGGATTTTTTTGTAACATTTTTTCTTTGTCATCAATCTTCATCATAACTTCAAAGATTTCACCTGTTTCGGTGTTTTCGATTTCGTAAAGTGGCATTAAAATAATCCTCTATAGTGTGTTAAGAGACCTATAGCCAGAAGGATTGTACTGATAACATTCATGATGATAATCGCCCTATCTTTCCAAAGAATTCCCACATAAGTCCATCCAATCATACCAAAAAACCCAAACCACATATCATATATGCGTGGGTAATCAGCAGCTCTAATTGTAAGTGCTACTAATATTAATATAGATGAAATCCATTTCACATACCAACTAAGGTCATATTTTGGTGTAGCAGACTTAAATATGCGATTTGAATTTTCTATTTCTTCTGGGGCGAATTTTTGATGGGACACCTCTGGCTCCTTCTCTTCTTCCTTTGGGAAATCTAGGTCTAATTCTAGTTGTTTGGTATCCTCACTCATCCTTGGTCTTATATAAGTTTTGTTCCACTGGTTCTAGTCCTACGACTACTCGAGCAGCATCCCTAACCTCAGCGGATACAGCAAATCCAAACCCTTCTGGGTCTAGTAATCTATATATAAACTTGTATGCATCCAAAATTTCTTGGGCAAGTGGTTCGTGTTCATCATCCCACTTTGAAATTTCATCAGCAATCTTTTGCAATTTTTCCGTCATGTTATAATCCCACTTGTAAATTTACGATAAGATTTTTGTACATCTTCATTGGTCGGGGAAACAAAAACAATCCCGCCAGAATAAAAAGTCATCTCATCTGGATTTTCAACACCAGTAAGACAAACTCCCCTAGCAAACCCCATGCCTTCATTTGTTGTAATCAACATGCGTGGGTCATTCAATTTCAATCGCGTGTCTGTTTCTAAAGCAAGTTTACCTATAAACTCACCAGCGGGTGTAATCACCGATACTATATCATTTTGATTCATAATTTCTCCATATATAAAAGACGAGGGGCGTTTTCATTCCCCTCATGGATGTTCGGTCATCAACCTTTACAGACTTTAGCAGGCACTCTGTAATTGCCTATAATATTTATGAAGCCTTTTCTAGTTCCCATTCCAAGTCATCAAGTTCGTACTCAAAATCATCTTTCTTGTTTTCAGCATCCCTTTGCAACTCTTCAAATGGTTCTACTAGTTTGTAAATTTCAGACTCAAGATTGTTAACTGCCTCACGCACTTGGCGAACTTGATATTCAATATTAGATTCAAGTTCCTTTTTCTGTGCGTCAGAAAGTTTCAACTCTTCAGCAATACTTTCAACCTTCAAGTAAATGTTACTAGGAACATCGTTGTACTTGATAACTTTAGTCTCATCATTGACTCGACTAACTGTTGAAGATAATTCATCGGATATCTTTTCCCATTTTTCTATCTGGGTTTTAAGATAACCTTTTTCAGCAATTGTGTCTCCACAAGTTGAATCCATTCTGCATCTACTCATAACTGCCTCCTACCGTAAGTACTGTGGGCCAGTCCATCTTACCCAACCAGTTCCTTTACCACCCAACATCTCAAAGACATTGCCTCTAGGTTTGTTCCTAGCGGGGGCAGCCCAACCAGCGGGTTTCAAAATGTCACCCTTTTGGAATAATTTATCGGTTTCAGTCTTGACGATGAAACCCCAAACAGACCTGTCAGAAATTATTTTGATGTATTTCTGACCTTCTGATACCTCTATTTTAGAGGCGAATTCAGCGACCCTTTCTTTGTCCCTCTCTTCGTCTGAATAAGCAGACCTAGATGTCCAGTTTTGATAGTCATTCACTATCAATTCTTTTAGGTTTTCGATTTCTTTTTGCATATTTTCTCTCACTTCTCTAATTTATATGATCATGATCTCATATTTTACCCCAAATGTCAAGGGCCAAAGCGAAAAAAAGTGAAAATAAATCCCTAGTTAAATCAACAACTTACCTTCATCGGACAATTTTTTTAGTTCCTTAAAGTCCTGTTGGAACCATATTTGTAGGTTTAATCTTCGCGTATCCAGTGCTTTTGCCCTGTGTTCTTCTTGCGTGTTGAAGATGTAAGAGTCACAATATGGCACAAATCCATCCCTGTACTCAGTACATTCATAGGTCTTAGAATTGGGAAATAGTGGAAAACAAGCTATCGCTGGTCTATGGTAATCGTGGGACAGACCATCGACATGCCATGGAACAATATCGGTGGGAGCAATAGCAACCAGTGTAGCCTTAGTAGGTGATACCATGAACTTATCAGCTACCTCTTTAATCATGTCCAATGATATTTCTAAAAATTCTAGTCTATGGTTTTCTTCTGGTTCGTGTATAAAATAATTTTTAGCATTAGCTATATCGAATGTGAGCAATTCCTCCTTCAGTTCTTCTGATATTGTAAGGGGAATCTGAAACCACTGATTCGGAGAAGATTTGATTTTACACCTCTTAAATTATTTGCCTTTTTGGAAAGCCTGAGCCCCAAAGAAAGCTGCTACGATACCAGCAACAGCAACAAAATAAGTAGCTGCCATATCACCTAGAATCTTACTTGCTTGTTCCAATCCAAATAACACAGCGAGTACAACGGCGAATGGATATAATAACATACCACCCAAAGCAAACCATGCCATCTTGCGTTGACTGTCTCGCATTGCATCTTGGTCTTCAAGCTCTCTACGCTTAAATTCCATATACATCGCCTTTTCTTCGTCATCAACTTTACCATCACCATTTACATCTGCTGGTAATATTTTAGTTTTTGTTTCCTCTTCCGTCATCTTTCTCTCCTGTGACTTTTTCTTTTTCTTCATCATCAGACATAACGGTTCGGTAATACACTATCACTTCTTTGGTTTCTTTTACATATCGTTTAATCTCTTGGAGATTATACGCCATTAATTCGTAATCTGGTACAGACATTGCCATAAAGACCATCTTTCCAGATTCTTTTTCTATTTTAACTAGGAATTCGTCTAAGTTTTTGTCAGATACAACATACCACTTTGGTTCTTTCATATCTATTGGTCGAGGATATACAGGATGCTGTATAGGCACACGCACCTCTATCGTTTTGATTTCTACCTCACGCGGTTGTTTTGGTATTAAACTACAACCGTTAATTATCAGTATCAAACTCAAAACTGGAATCAGTTTCGAGACTGTCGAATACATCTTTTGTCGCATTGTTCACCCTTGGTTCAATAAGGCCTGGTTTAGCAGCTGCAAGTTTACTAAGGTCATGTCTGCGGAAAATGTCAAGGTATCTTGTCATCTCTGCTTCAATAACAGCATTCTTTGAAGTCAACTCACCAAGCGCTTTTGCCTGTGTTTCGTATTGTTTAGACATCTTATCTATGGTATCATTTTGTGTAGCGACTTGTAATTCCATCGCCATATTATATTCTCGGAGCTCAATAAGTTCTGCTTGCGTATTTGTGTAGTACAAATACCCAACAAAGCCTCCAGCTAATATTACACCTAATAATACTTTACTAATCATAGCCCTATTTATACTTTAATATCCCCCAAGCCTAATCTTTGTCCAAAGGCACCTTGGTCAAAAACTGGCTGTACATCTACCTGTCCAGAGTCTACTAGATTTTGTTGAGCATCTTCTAAATCATACAATCTCATCTTCGCCCTATCAACTCCAATCATAAATCGTTTGTTTCTTGTCGGGTCACTATATCTATTCTTCAATTGTTTAACCATCATGTGACCTTGTTGTTCTAATTCCTCTGTACTTATAAGAGCAAACATCAAGTCAGCAGTAGCAGGCAAACCAAAACTTTCTGAAGTATCTGTCAAGTCAACATCACTGTTGTTAAAACCACCTCGCGTGGTCTGGGTTGCGGATACTATTGGTAAATCATACTCTACTGCCAGTCCCCTTAGTTCCTCAGCAATTGCCTTGACTATGGTATATGAGTTTGCACCAGCATTATTTCGGAGTCGTTGACTCACACAAATATTTAGATAATCGATAAAAATTATGTCTGGAGAAAAGTTTTGTTTGAGTTTCAACTCTTCAAGAAGTGCTCTGAAATGACCAGCATGGGCAGTTGCAGTTGGATATTCTTTAACAATCAATCTGCCATCAACTTTGTTTTGAATTTTCTTAATACGGTCTGTGTACATAGACTTGGATAGGTCTCTCAAATCTTGCATGGAAACATCCATCATGTTCGCATCGATTCTTTCAGCGATTCTTTCCTCTGCCATCTCTAATGTGATATACAAAACATTCTTACCTTGAGCAATCATGGCTGCACCCACATGACACATGAAAAGAGATTTACCCACACCTGTACCAGCAAGAGCAATATTGAGTGTCTTGTTTATCAATCCACCTTCAGTAATCTTGTTGAAATATTCTAAGTCGAATGGTAATTTTTCTTCGTGCCTGTGATAGAAATCAAATCGTGCTTCCGCGTCACCAACATAATCG
>CEVS01057044.1_pt1 | contig 26996 bp, 30 predicted proteins | sample 361571 | NCBI WGS metagenome assembly CEVS01 (sample SAMEA2623850, study PRJEB7988) | marine metagenome | isolation source: saline water (ENVO:00002010), including | reverse complement strand
TAGTTCGTAGCCAGGTGCTCTATCCAACTGAGCTACGGGCGCTTTTTAATCCTCTTCAATTAATTTGGTGTGGATTTCTCCTCTGTGAACTGAAACAGCTTTAGGAGCATTTATTCCTAAACGGACTTGTCCTCCTTTAATTTCTAAAACTGTTACTTCTACATTGTCACCAATTACAAGAGTTTGATCTCTTCTACGACTTAAAACTAACAAATTAATTCCCCCCTTTAGTAAGATAGCAAAAAAACCATCCTTGCTAAAGATATTTAATTAAATATCTAATCCATACGGAGGTGACTTTAAAATAGTAGGGTTTAATAAATAGGTTTTGGTTCTAAGATACTCAGCAAGTTCTTCGTTTGATAATTCTGCATTGATGTTTGAGTATTTAAAAGGTTCTCCAACTATAAACTTAAAGTTGCTACCTATTCGTCTTTTTACTTCGTGAAATAACAATGAAGCTCTAAACATATCGCCGAGATGGCTCGCTAATTGAAACTTTATAGAATTACATCCATAAAAATAAATAGGTACTATAGTTGGATCAGTTTGCTTGATGAGTCTTGATGTAAACTTTTTCCAAGGCGGATCAAAAGCCATTTTAGTATTTTCATAAAATTTAGCAGTCGTAGATACAGTTCCTGAAGGAAATATTATTATGGAACCTCCATTAGCAAGATGTTCTCTTGATTTTTTCCTGGTATCTAGATTTGTTAATAAAGCCTGTTTGTCTCCAGTGAAGTCTATTGGTAACAAATAACCTTTTGTCTCAGGCGCTCTCAATAATAGTGAATGTGTTAGAACTTTAAAATCATCTCTATATTTTGAAACAAAATAGCTAATTACCAACCCATCCAAAACTCCATAAGGATGATTCGCAACGAAGATTGTAGGACCATCTTTCGGAATATTTACATTGGAATTGAAGTCTAACTTTAATTTAAGTTGATCCAAAGATCCATGCCAAAAACTATCCCAATTATTGGAGTTTTCCTGATATTCCCGATATAACTTAAATAAAGCAGGCTGACCTGCCAAAGATTCAATTGCTCTTATTATAAACTTACGATACCAAGGATCGTCTGGGTCCGCGTAGCTAAAATATTTTGACTCAATGTATTCCATTATATTTTTGGCGGAGAGAAAGGGATTCGAACCCTTGAAGGAGTTGCCCCCTTACCCGCTTTCCAAGCGAGCGCATTCGACCACTCTGCCATCTCTCCATATCATTTAATATAAATTAAAATTTTCTATGTAAAGCTCGAAAATCATTAGGTTCTTATTCCATATCCTCTTTTAAGCAAATAGTATGCAAGCGTAAAAAAAATTATTATAAAAAAGGTTATCATCAACAAGGCAAATTGAACATTGATATCCGATGCGCCTATCATTCCATATCTAAAGGCATTAACCATATATAGTAAAGGATTTGCCTTTGAGACCAATTGCCAGGTATTTGATAAAAGATCTACAGAATAAAAAACTCCTCCTAAATAAATCAGAGGAGTAAGAATAAAAGTTGGTACGATATTTATATCGTCAAAATTATCTGCAAACAATGCATTCAAAAAACCAGCAATTGAAAACAAAAAGGCTGTCATTACAACAACTAGCAGTGTCAGAGGAATGTTCTGAACAGTTATATCTGTGAATATCAGAGATGTTAGTAATACAAGGAAACCTACGATTATTCCTCTAACTACCCCGCCTAGAACAAATCCTATTAAAATTAAATAAGTAGGCATAGGAGAAACTAATAATTCTTCAATACTTCTTTGAAACTTCACACCAAAAAAAGATGAGACTACATTGGAATAGGCATTTGTAATAACTGCTAACATTACTAATCCCGGTGCCATAAATTGCATATAATCAAAACCAGACATTTTGCCTATTCTTTCGCCAATAAAAGTACCAAATATTAAAAAATATAATATTGTTGTTAGCACTGAAGGAATCAGCGTCTGACTCCAAATTCTAAAAAATCTTAAAACTTCTTTTCTTAAAAGAATAAATAAAGATCTAAGTTGTTCATTAATGGTCATTATTGGTGAGTTTTAAAAATAATTCTTCAAGTCTATTTGTTTCATTTCTCATACTTAATATTTCTATTCCTTCTTTATCAAAAAATTCAAATACCGAATTTAGATTAGTACCCTTATTAGCCTGCACAGAAAAAGTAGCGTCATCTATCTTTTTTATATCAAAATCTTGTGAAAATAAGTTTTTACCTGTTTTTTCCTTTAAATCAAAAACAAAAGTTTCTATTTCAATTTCTCTCAAAAAAGAATTCATGTCTGAATTTCTTACAATCTTTCCGCGATCAATTATAGATATGTTCTTGCAAAGTCTTTCTGCTTCTTCTAGATAATGAGTAGTAAGAATTATAGTAGTTCCTTTTTTATTTATTTCTATTAAAAAATCCCATAAAGATCTCCTAAGTTCAGTATCTACTCCCGCAGTTGGCTCGTCTAAAATAAGCAGTTCAGGATTATTAACCAAAGCTTTTGCAACCATTAATCTTCGCTTCATTCCTCCTGATAAATTCCTACCCTGTTCATTTCTTTTATCCCATAAATCTAATCTCTTGAGATAAAACTCACAGTTATTTCTTATTTCAGAAAATGGCATACCAAAAAAACCGGCTTGGTGAAGCAAAATATTATGAACTGTTTCAAATTGATTAAAATTTACTTCCTGACCAACAATTCCAATTTTTTTCTTAGCTTCAGAATGGTGAATATCAATATCTAATCCTAAGATATTTACTTTCCCGGAGGATTTATTTACCAATGAGCTAATAATTCCAATTAAAGTAGATTTTCCCGCTCCGTTTGGACCCAAAAGAGCATAAAAGTCTCCTTGTTCTACTTCAAAAGTTATATTATCTAAGGCTACTAAATTATTATCGTAAATCTTTGTAAGATTATTAATTTCTAAAGCTTTCAAATTATTTTTTTGAGAGGAATGACATCCCGTCTTCTAAACCTTTAAGTGTTAAAGGAAACATATTATCGTCAATAAGATGTCTTGAGATTTCAATTGAAGATGAATAATCCCAATGTTCTTCAGGGACTGGATTTAACCAAATTAATTTATCGTAAGTAGTCATGATTTTTTTCATCCAAACGGATCCTGCTTCTTCATTCCAATGTTCGATGCTCCCACCAGGGTTAGTGATTTCATAAGGGGCCATGGTTGCATCTCCTACAAAAATTATCTTGTAGTCTGATGCATATTTATGTATCACATCTTCTGTCTTAATCCTTTCGTTATGTCTTCTTCTATTGTCCTTCCATACGGTCTCATAAATGAAGTTATGAAAATAAAAATACTCTAAATTTTTAAATTCTGTTTTGCATGCGGAAAATAATTCTTCACATATTTTAATATGAGGATCCATTGATCCTCCAACATCAAAAAAAACAAGAACTTTTACTGCATTAGTTTTTTCCGGAACCATTTTTATATCAAGCAAGCCAGCATTTTTAGCAGTACTTTTGATGGTATCGTCTAAATCAAGCTCTTCATCATTGGATTGTCTGATGAATTTTCTCAACCTTCTAAGAGCAACTTTAATATTTCTTGTGCCAAGCTCAACTGAATCATCTAAGTTTTTAAAATCTCTTTGTTGCCAAACTTTTACAGCTTTATTTTGCTTTCCTTCACCATCAACTCTTATTCCTTCAGGATGGGATCCTGCATTACCAAAAGGAGATGTACCGCCAGTACCAACCCATTTATCTCCTTTTTGATGCTTGCCTTTTTGCTCTTCCAATCTTTTTTTAAATTCCGAAAGAAGTTTCTCAAGACCGCCCATCGTTTCAATTTTTTTTAGCTCATCTTCAGTTAAAAACTTTTCAAACTCTTTCCTTAACCATTCTTCTGGAACTAACGCCTGCAGAACGTCGTCTAAAGTTTCTAAGCCTTTGAAGTAAATATCAAAAGCTCTATCAAACTTATCGTAATGTTTTTCGTCTTTAACAAGAACAGATCTTGATAGATAATAAAAATCATTGATGTCGGCAAAAATTACCTGTTTCTCTAAACCGGATATCAAATCTAGAAGTTCTCTAAGGGTACAAGGAACCCCTACTTCTTTGAGAGTTTTAAAAAGATTAATTAGCATTTAATTAATTTTGGTTATTTCCCTCTCTTCTGGTCATAAAAGCTAATCTTTCAAGTAATTGGACATCTTGCTCGTTTTTAACTAAAGCGCCATATAAAGGCGGAATGGCTTTTGAGGGATCTCTATTTTTTAAAATTTCGTCTGGTAAATCATCTGCCATCAGCAGTTTTAACCAATCTACTAACTCGGAAGTAGATGGTTTCTTTTTTAATCCAGGAACTTTTCTAACATCAAAGAAAATATCTAATGCTTCTTTAACAAGTTTTTCTTTAACTTTAGGATGATGTACTTTAATGATTTCTTTCATTGTTTCTCTATCTGGAAAAGATATGTAATGAAAAAAGCATCTTCTTAAAAATGCATCAGGTAATTCTTTTTCGTTGTTACTTGAAATTATGACGATTGGTCTTGTTGTTGCTTTTATGGTTTCCTTTGTTTCATATACATAGAATTCCATTCTGTCTAATTCCTGCAAAAGATCATTTGGAAATTCAATGTCGGCTTTATCTATTTCATCAATAAGAAGAACTGCTTGTTTTTCTGATGTAAACGCCTCCCACAGTTTTCCTTTTTGAATGTAATTTGAAATATCTTTTACCCTCTCGTCTCCAAGTTGAGAGTCTCTTAGTCTTGTAACGGCATCGTATTCGTATAACCCTTGCTGAGCTTTGGTTGTGGATTTGATGTGCCATTCAATTAGTGGAAGATCAAGGGATTTAGCTACTTCCAGTGCCAACATAGTCTTTCCTGTCCCAGGCTCTCCTTTAATTAATAAAGGACGTTCAAGAGCAATTGCAGCATTTACTGAAAGACTTAGATCATCTGTAGCTATATAAGATTTTGTACCTGTAAATTTCATGTATTTTCCTAATTTAAGTAAATTTTAAAAATCTATAATAACAATTTTTTTAAGGATTATTTCTTAATTCTCAATTTAGCTAATTGTTTTGATTGGCCTACTAAATTACCTTTAGAATCCCATATTTCTCTATCCTCTTCGATATAGTTATTTGTAATAAATTCTGTCTTTGCGATAACTTTTAGAGGTCCAGGCTCAGGAATATTTCTAATATGAGATGTTAATGTAAGTGTAGGTACCCATCCTACTGTACCTAACTTGTTGTAGATAGGTGGAGTTGTTGCATCAAGAAATAAAATAAGTCCAAACAAATCTACTAATCCGCCGTCTTTCCACCCCATATATAAATTTAGTGTGGCTTTATTTTTTTTATTTGGGTTTTTCCACCACAATGAATCTGAACAATATTTTTTTTCTAAATTTCTATCTAGTTTAGGGCTAAAACCTTCTTTATAAGGAACTTGAGTACAAGTTTCGTAGGAATCAAATTTAGGTTCGTTTCTTAAATTATCTTTAAGACCTGCCATTTTAGAAAAATCTGTAAATGTAACAGTAGCAAAAATTTTTATATTTCCTTCTTGTTTTAAAGAAACATATGCAGTCGAAGTACTTCTAGTTGAAGCTACTTTTGTTATTTCTATATCTGCAGGACCAAATTCAACTCTATCTATATAGTTAGCTGATAAAACCAAAGGATCTTTGTGATCAAGATGCATAGAACAAGCTTTTGCTAATATAGACATTGAGTAACCTCCATTGGCAGTTTGACCGATACTCCAATTATCTGAGATATTTGCTGTAAAATTTCCCTCTGAGGTTTTAATTACTTTTATAGCGTCTTTAAAGTTTTCAGAAATACTCATGTTTAGACTTAATTATAAATTTTAATGATACAAAATTCTTATTTTGACATAGGAGCCAACTTAACTCATGAATCTTTTAATAAAGATTTCAATAGAGTTATTGAAGAGGCAAAATTTAATAATGTAAAAAAAATCTGTATTACAAGTACTTCCATTGAAGATACAAAAATCTCTTTAAATTTAGCAGAGAAGAATCAAGATTTTTTTATAACAACCTGCGGAGTACATCCTCATTACGCTGACTCTTTTGAAGAATCTGACATTAAGAAAATAAAAAAATTAAGCAATCATGATTCCGTAAAAGCGATTGGAGAAACAGGATTAGATTTTTACAGAAACTTTTCAAAAAAAGAAAATCAAATTCTTTGTTTTAAATCACAAATTGAAATAGCGCAGGAACTTAACTTGCCACTCTTTCTGCATCAGAGAGAAGCTCACAAAGATTTTATTCATTGTTTTGATCATATAGACCTTAAAGTTAATGCTGTAGTTCATTGTTTCACGGAGAATAAAGAAAAATTTTATGAGTACCTTGATAAGGGCTTTTGGATTGGTTTTACTGGATGGATTTGTGATCCCGTTAGAGGAAAACACATGATTGATTTGATATCAACTATGCCCTTAGACAGAATAATGATCGAAACAGACTCACCTTATCTTTTACCCAAAAATCTAAAAGTTAAGGGAAGGAGAAATGAGCCTAAGTTTGTTATTGAAGTTGCAAAGAAAATAGCCAGTTCTCAAAATAAAAATTTAACTGAAATCTCTCAAATATTTTTTGAGAACAGTATGAGATTCTTTAATCTTTAGGCTTCAGCAATTATTTCTTTAGAAACATAATCAATTACTTCTTCATCTAATCCAAGAGAAGATATTATTTCCTTCGTGTGTGTTCCTACCTTAACAGGAGGATGGCTTACTTCACTTTTTGAGTAGGAAAATTTTGGCGCTGGAGAAGGCTGTATTACGTTATCCATTTTAAAAAATGAATTTCTTTCAACATTATGATCATGCTTTATAGCTTCGCTCATAGATAAAACAGGAGCAAAACAAATATCAGTACCCTCCATAATTTCACACCATTCATCACGGGTTTTTTCTTTGAATCTAATTTCTAAATTTTCTCTCAATGCTGACCATGAGGTTTTATCCATTTGGTTATCAAAAATATCCTCATCTATATTCATTTTTTCTCTGAGCAAAGCATAAAATTGAGGTTCTATAGAGCCTATTGAAACAAACTTTCCATCTTTGCATTCATAGCAACCATAAAAGTGTGCTGCACCATCAAGAAGGTTAGAATCCCTTGAGTCTGTCCAAATACCTGAACTTAACATCCCATACATCATACTCATCAATAATGCTGATCCTTCAGTCATAGCAGCATCTATAACCTGTCCTTTTCCTTCTTTGTTTGCTGTATTTAAAGCAGCACACACTCCAAGAGCAAGTAACATTCCTCCTCCCCCAAAATCACCTATAAGATTTAAAGGTGGAGGTGGTGGAGACTCTTTCTTACCAATTGCTCCAAGCACACCGCTTAGGGCAATGTAATTTATGTCATGTCCCGCAGCATTAGCCAATGGTCCAGTTTGACCCCAGCCAGTCATTCTTCCATAGATTAACTTAGGGTTAATGTTTAACAGTGCATCTGGTCCAAGATTATTTTTCTCCATTACTCCAGGTCTAAATCCTTCAATTAAGACATCTGCTGAATCTATTAATTTTTTTATAATTTCCTGACCTTCCGGTTTTCTTATATCTACTGCTATAGATTTTTTTCCTCTTGAGGCAATATCTGCGCTAGAGCCTCTCCCAGCTGCTGTTATCCTCTCAACAGAAATTACTTCTGCTCCCATGTCAGCCAAAATCATTCCGCAGAATGGAGCTGGGCCAATCCCGGCCATTTCAATAACTTTAATATCTTTAAGTGGTCCCATGTAAATTTCTCCCAAAAGGTTTTAGATGTCTAATTAAAACGGGTAATAACATTAATGCTGCTAGGATCGCTATTATCATAGAAAAAGAAGTAAATATTCCAAAAAATACACTAGGATTAAAATTGGAACTTACTAAAATCATAAATCCCAAGACAATAGTCAGGGATGTGTAAAACATAGCCCTGCCAATTGTGGCATGACTATTTTTTATAGCTAAATCATAATTTTTTTGGAGATCGTATTCTTTTAAAAATCTATGAACATAATGAATTGTGTTGTCTACACCAATTCCAATACTGATTGCAGCAACAGTGACGGTCATAATATCTAAAGGAATTCCAGACCAACCTATTATTCCAAGAACGCTTGCAGCAGATAATAAATTAGGAATCATAGCAATTAAAGCCATATAAAAAGATCTAAATAAAATAATAAACATTATAAAAATTGCACTAAAAACAATTGTTAAGCTTCCAATTAAAGATTGAAATAAGCTTTGAAGAAGATTGTTATAGATAACTGATATACCGGATAAATAAAATTGCTCTTCGCTAAGTTGGTAATTCTGAATTAAATCTGTTTTAACTTCATCAATAAGATTTTTTCGATTTAATCCATCCATAGATTCAATAACTCGTGCAGATAACCTAACCTGATTATCATCCTCAGAAATATAAGAACTAAGAAGTTGATTATTAATATCCTCCGGAAGAACTTTTCTTAATAACGCCAATTCAAGATCATCTAATTTTTCTCCTTTGGCTATTTCAGCTAATTTAATTGCACTAGATACAGAAAGGACTTTTCCAATTTCTGGTCTTCTTTCTAAATAATCATGAATTTCTTCTAAGTAAGATAGATTTTGCGAATTAAACCAATAGCCATATTCTTCAGTCTCAATTCCAAAATCATCAAAGTCTTCTTCAAACTCATCATTGGTTTGCGTAGCGCTTTTAGGGGCAGAAATAATGATATCCAAAGGTGCTGTTCCACCTAACTTCTTATCAATCAATGATAGACCTTGGTAAATTTCAGTTGTAGGCTTGAAATAGTCAATAAATTTATTTTCAACACTTAACTTATTGATACCGACCAAAGAGAAAATAAAACCAATCAAAGATATTAATAGAATAATATTTTTAAATCTGACAACTAAAGAATTTATCCAAGTGGTAAAACCTGAAGAGTAATCAACTTTAGTATCTTTATTATTTTTTTTCATTAATGAAGCAAGAGAGCCAAAAAATACAAAAGATACTGTAAAAGCAATAAATATACTCAAAACCATTAATAATCCGAAATCTATAATGGGTCTGATATCACTAATTATTAACGATGCAAAAGCAACCATTGTGGTGAGAGCTGTATACAGACATGGTAGAAACATCTGTGACAGAGTCTTTTTTAAAGCCTCGCTATGGGTAAGATCATGAAACCTTGAAGTTATCTCTCTATACCTGACAACTAGATGAACAGTTAAGGAAATACCAATTATCATCAGCAAAGCAATGAAATTAGCTGAAACCACTGTTACTTTCCAACCCATCCAACTTATAAGCCCAGTAGTAAAAAGTGCAGATAAGCACGCAGAGATTAATGGGATAGCAACCCATCTGAATTGTTTAAAAATAATAGAAAGAATTAGGACAAACATAAAAAATACAGCTACGCCGAAAGTAAATAAATCTTGTTGAATCATTTTTATAGTATCGTGCGCAATCATTGCTCCACCGCCTAAGAAAATCTCTCCGTTATCTTTGTAGTTATTTGTAATGTTTCTTACTTCATTTATAAGTATTGCCTCATTTGAGAGATTGATTTTTTTTTGTTCATCAATTTTTAAATCAAGAATTTCTAAATTATTTTTAAAAACTTCCTCTTCAAGAGTCATCTCTAGATCTATTAAATCGTATCTCTCTGAAATTAATTTTTGATACTCTTTGTTTGGTTCTAAAGACATTTGAAAAGCAATAGTTTTTAAATCTTCGCTAATTAATAAACCTCTATAAACTTCATTGGTTTCAAATTCATATTTAGCTTTTGTTAAATCAACATTCTCTGTCGACAAAGTCACAACATTTTCAGCTAATTCACTTATGGATTGTTCTGAATATTTAAGAAGGGGTACGTCAAATAAACTTAAGACATTTTTAATACCATTTACGTTTTTAAGATCCTCTACGAGATTTTTTAATAGAGAAACTGTTTCTGATGTAAAAATTTCTTTATTTGGAGTAAATGCAATAACAAGAAAATCACTGGAACCATATTTTCTAGAATTTTCTCGATACGTCTTCAAATCAGGATCATTATCTAAAAGCAAGGTATCTGATGAAGCATCTAATTGAAATTTTGGAAGTCCTAAAATGCTTATTAAAGATAGTGCTATTAGCAAAAAAACAAAAAATTTTGACTTGTCTACTAAAAAATTGAAAAAAATATTCATGACTTATTCATATCATATTGTTTTTGTCTTTCTGCATATCTAATTCTATCTGACTCAGTTTTTTCAAAAAAACAATTATGGCAAGAAATGCCTTTTATATATTCAGGTTTTTGTAGATCTTTCTTAGAAAGAGGTCTTCTGCATGCATAACACTGCTTGTAATCACCAGGAGAAAGTTCATCAGTAACAGTTACTCTTTCATCAAATACAAAACAGTCTCCTTGCCAAGATGATTTATCCTTGGATTCTGATAAAAAGTTTAATATACCTCCTTGAAGTTGATAGATATCGGTAAGTCCCTCTTTTTCAAAAGAGTAAAGCGCTTTTTCACATCTAATTCCTCCAGTACAAAAAATTCCTATTTTTTTATTCTTGAATGTTTTTTTATTTCTTTTTAGAAAAGATTTAAATTCTTTAAAATTTTTTGTTTCCGGTATGACAGAATTTCTGAAAGTTCCTACTTTGCTTTCATAATCATTTCTTACATCAATAATTATATTTTCAGGATCTGTAACAAAACTATGCCATTCCATAGGATTTAAATAATTGCTTTGATGATTGAAGGATTTTCCGTTAGTTCCCGATGGTACCAATTCTTTTCTAGTTTTTATTTTCAATCTTTTAAAAGGAGAGATATCTGATGAAGTAAAACGAAATTTTATGTTTCCAACCAAATTGTTTAAATATAAATTTAAATCTTCTAAAGCTTTATCTCTTTCAGATGAAACAGTGGCATTGATTCCTTCTTGGGTAAGTATAATTGTTCCTTTTATATTTCTTTTAGTGCAGTGATCTCTTAAACCATCCTCTAACTCTTTATATAAAGGAAAATTAAAACATTTATAGAAAGTTCCAATTTTAAACACAAGAAAATTATTATTAACTGGATCCGCCTAAGCACTCAGGAGAATCGGAACTAGATTGATTATTCTTATCCCACTCTTTTTTAGTGAAGGGGTGTATTGCTATTGCGTGAATCAATTTCATCTCCTCTGTTAGTACTTTATAAATTAGTTGATGTCTTTGTACCGGTCTCATATTCTCAAATTCATCAGAGACAACAACTATTTTAAAGTGTGATTCGGATCCATCAGGAACGTTGTGATTAGGACTTTCGTTGATAACTTCAACATAAACTGAAGACATTTCTCTTTTTAATTTTTCTTCTATTTGTTCTTTAATCATTTTTAGTCAGGATTATCTACATAGTTTAATTCATTTAATTTCTCTTCATGACTTTCTTTGGTAGTTGTTACAAAAGATATAGTGAATAACGATATTGCCCATAAAATGACAGAAGCTGTTACTGCTGTGACTCCAAAGGTAAATAATATTTCAGGATCAACTTTTCCTGGAACTGCATTTTCTGGCCATGCTGCAAAAGTCAAAATCATACCTGCTGCGAAGGCTCCAGCTCCACTCATACACTTTTGAGCAAATGATCTTGCTGCAAGAAGAGTTCCTTCCATTCTTCTTCCAGTTTTAATTTCAACTTCTTCTACGGTATCCCAAACCATTGAATTTAGAGTGGTGAAAGAAATAACAGAAGTAGCCACTCCAATAAAGTGAAAAACAAGCACTCCAGCAAGAACAATTGGCGACCCATTTTCAGGTAATAAACCTAAAAGTCTTAAGACAATAATCCCATTTTCTACTGTTAATGAGATAGCAAATAAAACCAATGCGCCATTTTTCTTACCGAATTTATTAGCTAAAAAAGGAGACACAACAATTCCAACCAACGGAGCTAAAAATAAACTCAAACCAATTGTTAGAATATTAAGAGGAGTAAATTCCCAAAAAAAACTATAGTAATACAGCGTCAGATTAGTACCTATCCCCCCTGCTATGCCCATCATAATCATTGCAATAAACAAAATGATGTAATTTCTGCTAACTGTCATGGTTTCATATAATTCTCTAAGAATAATCTTAAAAGTTTTTCTTTCCATTTCAGGGGCATGAAGATCTTTAATGTGTCTATGAGTTCCAGTTGCAGTTACTACTATTGCTATGAACATTATAGGACTGCAAACAAGTCCATATGTAACCCAAGTATCAGCTACAAATCTAGCATCTTGAGAACCAGTTAGAGTGCTGTAAACGACGAAGATCCAAAGAGAATTCCAAACTGCTAAACCTCCCCACCAACCAAACCAATAACGATAAGAAAGAAGAGAACTTCTTTCTACGTAATCTTTTGAAAGTTCAGGTCCTAAGGCATTACTTGGTATTTCATAAATGGTAATTGCTGTTCTAATAAAAGCTCCTACAATCAGTAAAAACCAGAATAATTCCATTTGACTCATGTTTTGTGGAGGATCCCAGATCAGAAAAAAAGAAACTGCAACAGGGATGGCTGATCCATACATCCAAGGATGTCTTCGCCCCCATTTTGATTGAGTTTTATCTGAGAAATATCCAATCAAAGGATCTGAAATAGCATCAATGACTAGCATCAACAATATTGCTAACCCTGCTAAGTTTGGTGCTAATCCAAAAACTTGGACGTATACAAATAATAAAAAATAATTGAAAGCATTATCCTTTATTCCATAGGCTAATGAGCCAAATCCATAAAAAAATTTAGTCAAAAAGGGTAATTTTTCTCTCATTTAATTATTTAAGCTAAACAGAAAATAAGTATTACACACTTCTCAAAAAATTTATTGGTAGTTTATATATATTGGAGAGGACCAAGCTCTCTCTTCTGACATCATTGTGCAATTATCATCTCTTGATGTTTTGTAATTTCCATAACAGATATTTACTTTTTTACAGTTTCCTTGTTCGTCAAAGTCACATCTAAGATTTCCAGCATTAATTCTAAGAGACGGCTCTTCGATAGCTCTAACATAATAAACCGAATCTCTTTTATCGGAAGAGTAATCCTCGTCTGAAAAACGAACTCGACAGCCATTTCCCTCTTCGGGACAGTCTATTATTTTCCAAGGATCCATAATCAACTTGTCGATATCCTCGCTATCTGAATTCTGTGGGGTAATTTTTATAACTTCAATTCTGGTAATTGCATTTCTCTCTTCTGAAGGGTTATAACATTCGTTTTTGCATAAAGTTTGAATTTGCTTACTGGAAAGATTTCCTAACTTATAATCGGGGCAACCTGGCTTTTGCTTAAAAGAACCTATGGCCTTTACTTCGAAAACTGGATTATCTTTTTTTGAAGTTTCAGTTCCCATAGGAAGACTTCCAGTTGTATCTATTAAGTTAAACCAAAGCAAAATTCTTGGCCCGCTGGTAGCATAAGTCTCTCTTCTTTTGAAACTATCCCATATCCCTTTCCTTGATCTATTTTCAACATGAACTGCAGCCAATCCTCCTGTGGTAAAAAAAGATGATTGTCTTATGGGTTCCCATAAAGAAAATGGATCGGGGATGTCTAATTCTTCTAAATTCACTTTTCTTGGTTGGTCAGATTTTTCTTCTTGAGGGGTTAAGTTTTCTTCGAGAAATTTTAAAGCTGGACCGTTTGCTTCGGTTGTAACCATTCTATCTACTGGTTTATAACCTGTTCCAGGTCTTGATCGATGATTATCACTTGAAGCAATAAAACCAAATTTAAATCTTTGTTCTACCCCATCCTGAGAATTTCTTAAGGCTAAAGCATATTGAGCTGAGCCCCTAGGTCGATAATTAAATGCCGGAATAAAACAATCTTTGCATTGTCCAGAATCTAACCATTCTTCTGGAGTAATACCCTTAACCGCAAATTTCCCAGATAGCCCTCCTTCAATATAAAGCTGTCTTGCCAAAGCTGCCCTTTTGTCACAGATTGCTTCGCTATTTTGATTTTCAAGGCATCTTTCCTTGATAATTTCCCCAGCTTGCCAACAAGATGGTAAATAATTTTTAGAAGGTTCTGGACAAAATTGCACATTGTTCTCAGTAATACTTGCACTCCAAGGTCGATATTCTTCAGAATTTCCATGGCCAGACATAATTTCAAAAGAAATTTGCTTATCAAATCTATTTTGTTCTTTAGATAATTGTTTATCCCAACTTGACTCGCTAGGTGTATAAAAACCCCACGTGTTTCCATGAGGTATAACAATTGAATCTGAATTTATTTCATCTAGTGCAGCAAAGAGATCTTTTGGAGTTAATGCTGAAAAGTAACAAGAACTATTTGGATTATAAAAATCACCATCGCAATCTTCAGTTTTAACTATGTGTTCACTGAAAGTGATTAAATCTGCGTATCTATTTCTGTTTTTAAAATCAACTAATGCCATAGATAACATATTCGATCTTACAGTCGGAAGTCTATCAACGCTTCGCATTCCATCGGTAGCTACACCTCCAGAACCAATGGGCATTACTGGAACAGATTCTTCATCTGTTTCCAAAAACATGACATTTTTATGCCCATAATGATTTTCTTTATCAGGATCAATTTGTGTCCATTCAAAACCCAAAAAAGATATCAAATCGGGAGTTTCACTATTTTCATGAATTGCATTACATTGTCGAACTGCTTTTTTTGCCTCCATCCATTTTGTAGGTGTTGCGGCTTCTGCATGGTCAGAAATCACCCAAAAATCTAATGCAGAGCAAAACCTTGCATAATCACAAGCATCTGATACAGGATGAGGACCCTCTCCATTGTTTAAAGGCAAACTCCATAAAAATGCATCTGAAGAGTATGTTGAGTGAACATGAGTGTCGCCAAACAAAATTTGTTTATTCGATGGGTTATGTTCTAGTTGAGATTGTATTTTTTGGGTTAATAAATTCTTTGGGTATGTTGAATTAATATTTGGGCCAGCTTTTTCTAGAACCCCAAAAAAACCAAAGTAAAAAGCTAATAGATAAACGCCTAAGATTAAAGCTATAGCTGACAAAGTTCCTATCACCCAAAAAGTAATTTTTAGAATAAGATTCAATGTTTTCTCCGATTCATCTCTTCTTCAGATTTTTTAATAAAATCTATCACAACATCATTATTTCTTTGAAATGAAAATTCTTTTGAGTTCCGATCAAAGACTTGCCAAGATGATGTGTTTTGTTCGTGAAATAATTTTACATCTTTATTTTTAAAGAAAGGGATTAGGATCATTCCTGATAAGAAACCTCCAATATGAGCAAAATATGCTGTTCCTCCCTCCATATCGACCGATCCAGGGATGCTAAAGAATTGTAAAACTAGCCAAAATCCTAAAACTAAAAAGGCAGGTACTCTTATCATTTGAATGATTATGATAATGAATACTAAGCATTTGACGTTAGCTTTAGGAAAAAGCATAAGATAAGCGCCTAAAACACCAGCAATTGCGCCGCTGGCTCCAACCATTGGAATTTCAGAAGTTGGATCGACCAATCCTTGACAGATTGCTGCAATTGTTCCGCAAAGAAGATAAAAAATAATAAATTTTAAGGCGCCCATTGAATCTTCAACATTGTCACCAAAAATCCATAAATAAAGCATATTTCCCGCTATGTGAAAGAATCCGCCATGAAGAAACATTGAAGAGTAAATCGTGAATGAAGAGTAATCTGAAAAAAAAGAAGCAGGTATAAAACCAAAGTTATAAAAGATATTTTGATTCATCTGACTCAAGTACTGCAAAGCAAAAATAAAACAACAAGCTCCTATTAAAAAATAAGTTACATAGGGAGTTGAAGAACTTGGATTATCGTCTGATATGGGAAAAAACATCTAATTTACTTATAACCTAACTTATCGAGTGCCTCATTATGAGATTCTCTAGAAATATTATAAAAAATTAAAATGATAGCAGCTGAAACAGTTAATAAAGGTGCGACAGTAGATTGAAAAGTGACTAATTTATAAATAGGTTCTTGCATTTCAGAAATCGTTCCCTGAGCATCAAACCCAACCAACTGAAGAACTATTCCAAGAATAAATAATCCAAGCCCCGTAAGTACTTTTTGTATCAATCCTGGTCCAGATAAAAACAAACCTTCGTCTCTTCGACCCGTTTTAGTTTGACTGTTCTCTACTACGTCAAAAGCCATTGATATAACAAGAACAAAACCCATAACTGCTAAAAAGTCTGTAATACCTGTATGAATGCATATTACCCACCAAAGTAAATCTGTTCCGTTGGCAGGAAATATAGAAAAAGCAAAATATTGTTCCGATAATCTAAGCCAATAAGGCATTGGAGTTAATATAGTTGCTGCAAAAAATACTGAAACACAAATAACTTTCTTTTCTCTTCCAGTTGCAAGAACAACAGCTGTAATTGCCCCCAGTATTGCTGAAACTCCTGAAACTAGTGGAAATGCAGCTACATCTTCTGGAGTCCACTGCCAAAAATATGCGCCTATGTAAGTGCCTGTTCCATAAGTTATCCCTATTGATAAGGCATAAAAACATCCGGAAGAAACCAAGATTAACCAAGGACGATTAGAAAGGCTTTCAAGTAATTCATTTTTAAGTTCTTTGAGAGAAAATTTAGATTCGACTTCGGGATTATGTAAATGAGGAATATATTTATGAGTGCTTAAAGCAGAAATAAAACCAAAAATAATTGTCATCAAAGCAGCTAACACTCCAAAGTTTTCATAGGCGCCTGTGTTGAAGTAGGCATTCGCTCCTTGTAAGGCTTCGGTCTCCTCTAAAAAAAATCCCAACATTACAAAAGAAACAAAAATACCGCCAACAAATCCCATTGACATTCCCATCCCATTTAACAGGTTCCTTCTGTCGTAATCCTTGGTAAGTTCTGGTCCCAAAGCGGCTCTGGGGGTTTCGTAAAAAGTCAAAGCCAATCTTACTAAAATAACCAAAATCATTAGTTTCCAAAACAAATAGGACTGAGTGTTGTATAGAGGTTCGCTAAATAAGAAATAGAAACAAAGTGCTAGAGGGACAATACTAAAATAGACAAAAGGATGTCTTCTGCCGATCTTTGTTTTTACTCTATCCGACCATGCGCCTATCAGAGGATCTGAAATTGCATCAAAAATCAATGATATAGATATTGCTAAAGAAGCTAATGCCGGGTTGAGCCCAAGTACTTGATTGTAATAGATAAGAAGGTATGTACCGAAAACTACATTATTAACACCAACAGTTCCTGAACCGCAGGCATACAAAAAAAGATCTTTAGTAGTTACTTCTTTTTTTATTGACTCTGACATTTTTAAACTATAATAATTTTTTTCGGGAGAAGATTATTATGCCTACATTAAAAGATAAAGTCGCAATAATTACAGGCGCTGGTAGAGGAATTGGAATGGAAACGGCTCTATTATTTGCTAAAGAAGGAGCAAAAGTTGTTGTAAATGATTTAGGTGCAAATCCAGATGGCTCTGGTCATGAAAAGATTGCTGATGAAGTTGTTGCTGAAATTAAAACTCTTGGAAGAGAAGCTGTTGCTAATTACGATTCTGTAGACTCATACGAAGGCGGAATCAATATTTTTAATACGGCAATGGATGCGTTTGGTGCAGTGGATATTGTGATAAATAATGCTGGAATCCTTAGAGATAAAACTTTATTCAATATGGAAGAGTCTGATTGGGATGCCATCATGGCGGTCCATCTAAAGGGACACTTCAATTGCACTCAACCGTTTGTCAGATATATCAGAGAAACTAACAGGCTGAATTGTAGAATCATTAACATGTCCTCTGTTTCTGGTCTTATTGGAAACTTTGGCCAGACAAATTACGGAGCTGCCAAAGCAGGTATTGCGGGTTTTAGTAGGTCCTTATCTATGGAAATGGCAAAATACAAATGTACTGTCAATACAATTTCTCCAGGAGCTGCAACAAGACTGACTATTGATTTGATGAAAGCAGCTGGAAGAGAAGTTAATCCAGATGATTGGAGTCAAGGTCCGCAACAAATTGCACCTATCATTGCTTGGATATGCTCAGAAGAGGCTAATGAAATTACCAACCAGATATTTCATGTCTCTTCTGGAACTGTTGGCATCATGCAGCAGCCAGCAGTAATAAAATCCTTTAAAAGTGAGGAACTTTGGTCTATGGACCAGTTGAATCAACTCATGCCAGAACTAGTTGAGGCAAAGAAAGCTCACGACAAAGAAGTTGAAGAAAAAGGCAAACCTTCTTAATTAGGCTTCTGCTTTGTAGATGGATTTTTTTGTCTGAGACAAAACGTTTTTAAGCATAGGCATAAAAGTTTCTATTGGAAGACTCTCATACTCTGGATCAAATGAATTTTGATCATACTTAGCACAAAACTCTACGCAATCTTTCCAATGCTCACTATCTTTGTATCTATCTCTCATGTGCCTATCAAGACCTAAGAAATGAAAAAAGTAATAGCCTTGAAAAATTCCATGATGTTTCAAAATCCAGTAATTCTTCTCAGAAATGTAAGGTTCCAATAAAGTAGCAGCAAAATCTGCATGATTTGCAGGAGCTAAAATATCACCTATATCATGTAATAAAGCGCACACCACGTATTCTTCATCTCTGCCATCTCGGTAGGCTCTAGAGGCTGTTTGCAAACAATGTTCATATCTATCTACAGCAAAACCACCAAAGTCGTCTTTTAACATATTTAAGTGTTCAATAATTCTATCTGGTAAGTTTTCTGAGTGAACCATAGCGGCTTCAACAATTGGCGTGTAGTCATCTTGAGTGCCATCAGTCATCTTTGTAAATGTTGCTTTTTTCATATCATTATTTTCTCTAAAAATTGCTCTTCATTCAAATAATTTATGAAAATAATTCTCATTGTTATCTTTTTTCTCATTAAAAGGTTTTAGTGTTTTAGCTGATAAAATTACAAAAAAATATGGAGGAAAAATGCAAGAACTCAATTTAAAAGAAGTATGCACGACATTAAATGAAATTATGGAGTATGAACTAGCCGGTGTAGTTAGATATACTCACTCCGCATTGATGGTAGTTGGCCCTCATAGAATTCCCATCGTAAGTTTCCTGCAGGAACAAGCAAACGAATCACTTCAACATGCCCAACAGGCTGGAGAGCTTCTTACTGGTCTTGATGGGCATCCCAGTCAGAAAATAGCTAAGATTGTGGAAACTAATAATCACTCTATAAAAGATATTTTAGAAGAAAGCCTAGAACATGAACTTCATGCGTTGGGTTTATACAAAAAACTTTTAATGATGGTTGAAGGAGCGTCCATATATTTAGAGGAATACACCAGAGACCTAATTGGCCAGGAAGAGCAACATCAACTTGAGTTGAGAAAAATGCTCAAAGACTTTAGTTAGATTCCTGAAGTTTTCTTTTATACCAATCTAAATAGGTACCAATTACCGAAGAAAACTCATCCAATTTAGAAAGTTGCATCAAATGATTATATGTTTTGGGATAATCTGAAACAAAATTCTTAGAAATAAGATTAAAACCCTTATTTTTCAAGTCATCTTCGTAATGTCCTTCCCTTAAAAATTGAGAAAAATCACAAAAGAATGAAATATCTACAATAGTCAAATGGTCAAAACCAATAAAATCAGTATATTTTAAAGACTCTTCTATGCCATTTAGGAAAAATTCATAAGCTGATTTCATTCTTTGATACAAAGCTTCGTTCATATCTTTAAGACCAAATAAATATTCTTGATGCTCTCTAGAAAAAACAAGTCCAGAGTCTAAAAAACTATCTACACGAGATGCTTCAAATGAATTTTTTCCATACAAATTATTTACCTTATCTTGTCTAGCAACGGCTCTTAAAATACTGTTAGACTCAAATATTCCAATTTTTCCATCGAGACTAAATGCTGCTGGAACCGTTCCAAAAGGAATTAATTTAATAAAGTCATCGGTTTTGTATAGTGCTGAATTGAAACCCCTCTTACCAACTCTTTCAAAATGTTTATATTTTTTTTTATCAGCATCAGTTAATTTTTTTGGCTCAGCATCCCAAAGCCAATTAGGAATTTCAGATGGTTTGTCTCCAATAACTTCAACTTGAATGCCGGCAACTTTTGCAGCTATCTCAGCTTTCCAAACTCTGGGGTTTGGTAGATAAGAAAAGATTTTTAGTCCCTTTTCCATAGACTTAAGTTAAATAAGCAAAATAAATCTTATCCACATCCAAATCACGATTAATAAACTTGGTAGCCAGAAAATTGCCCTTAAAGGCGTATCTCCAATAAAGCCATTTATAAAAATATGATACACAGAATGAGAAACTCTTAAGCCTACAAACCAATAGGCAAGCAAAACAAAATAAGAGTCTACTTTTCCGGTTATGTATAAAACAATGCAAATAGCATAAAACAAAATCGGGAATTCAAATAAGTTAGTTAAGTTTCTATCAGCTTGTTTTATTATCACCGATGCAGATGATGGTGGAGAAAACTTCATCATTTCAATCCCAGTGTGTTTTTTATCTATCAACACGTTCTTGAATCTAACAATTGTACCGACTAAGGACACCGTAAAAGTTAATAAGACCATGTAAAACATGGGTATGAATATTTCTGCGTTCATTTATTTCTCCCAAAAAAATTATTCTATATCTTGTTCTCTAGCTTTTAATTTCTCAAGACTTAATTTATCTTTCAAGCTCATTAAATATGCAGCGCCAGCAAGAATAATGACTGCAGCAGCCTCAGCAATAATCATCAACGCATCCATTTCTTTATTTTGCATAACGATCAAACGGCATAAGGCAGTGATCGCAATAATAATTGGTAAAGTTACAGGAATTCTTGAAGTCGAATAAAAAGCACCGACCATGCCAAGTATCTCGGCATAGATGAATAACATAAATAAATCTGGCAAAGTGATCTGTCTTGCTAAAAACATCTCATAACAATAAAGAGCTGCAGCAATACAAGTTGATATCCCAATAATAGCAAGCAAAACTTTTTCACTTGCGATTGTGGTCCAGTGAAGTCCCTTGTTAAGTGATTTATCGTTTAGTCTCTCAAACATAATTTAAGTTTATCTAGTTCTTAACTTCTGGCAAATAAAAATTATATTGAATTATTATTTTTATAAATTTATCAAGAATTAAAACTAAGGGATTTAAAATAAAAATATGTATGAAAGAGCTAATCAAGAGAAATTAGATTTTATCCAAAAAGGATTAAAAGATTATTCGTCGCAAAGAAATTATGATTTTGGACCAAAATCTAGAGAAAACATTTCAAATTTATCAAAGTATATTTCTCATAGAATTATTAATGAATACGATCTCATCAGAGAAATTCTTTCTGAATATAATCTTCAGAAAGTAGATAAATTCATACAAGAGGTCTTTTGGCGCGTTTACTGGAAAGGTTGGCTTGAGCATAGACCTGAAGTTTGGAGAGATTTTGTTAACTCCAGTCCGACTTGCTCTGAGGAAGAATATAAAAAAGCAATAAATGGTAAAACAGGAATCGAATGTTTCGATGATTGGGTAAAAGAAATAGAAACAGAAAACTATTTACACAATCACACCAGAATGTGGTTTGCGAGTATTTGGATATTTACTCTAAATTTACCTTGGGAGCTTGGTGCTAGATTTTTTATGAAACATTTGTTTGATGGTGATGCAGCATCAAATACTTTAAGTTGGAGATGGGTTGCAGGTCTTCAAACGCAAGGTAAAAATTACCTAGCCCGAGAATCTAATATAAAAAAGTTTACCAATCGTAGATATGTAAATACTTCTCTCAATGAAAACGCACTGTCCTTAGAAAATCATAAAATTTACAACCCACAGGAAATTAGACATTTACACACCGAACAAAAACATAAAAATTTAATTTTATTTGAATCTGACCTGAATGTGAGTGAACGTCATTCTTTTTTTAAAAATTACGAAAATGTTTTTTTGGTATTACTTGATAATACAGAAAGAAACATTGAGTTGAATGAAAAAGTCCTGAATTTTAAGAGAACTCTACAAGAAGCTTTTACAAAAAAAATATCTAATTCTCAATTTGTTAAAGGAGATGAGATTAAAAAAATAAATGAAGAATTTGATGTGATTTACCCATCAATTGGAGAAAATCTTGATTTTTTAAATCGAGAAATTAAAGATATTTCTAAATTACATTTTGTAAGTTCAAAAGAAGATATTTTTTGTTGGCAATTCTCAAAAAAAGGTTTTTTTAATTTTAAGAAAAATATTCCTCAGGTGATTAAGTACTTGCTTCATGAGGAAGGCTTCTTTGATTAAAAAATTATTTCAAAATAATTGTTTACAAATTCTTTATTGGATTTAAAATATTTCAAATCGTGATTTGATCCTATTGCCGCGATTTAAAAGAACGTGCTAAAACGGAACCTTAAAATTCCCAGGATTTAACTTTAATAACACGGAGTTTTCTATGAAAACATTCTATGTAAACGTCCGCTATTTGATAGTTCCTGTCATGACAGTTTTAACTATTTACGGACTTTTCTTGGGGGGTATCTATGCTTGGACCGGAGTATTTCTCTTTGGGCTTAATATCGTATTGGATACTGCTACTAAAAACATTCACTTAAGAGCAGATTTTGATGAAAACAGAAATTCCTATGGAATTAAAACTTTTCAATACATTGTGATGTATTTAATGTTGCCAATTTTCATTGTTTTGCAATGTGCCTTAGCTTGGAATTTATACCAATATACAACTTCTAACGCGGTCGCTATTGAAACTCTTGTTGGGGCAATCCTCTCAACAGGACTGTGGGCTGGGTTAGGAATCATTTATGGTCATGAGTTATCACATAATAAGAAAGAAGGTTTTTCTGTTTCTAGAGCCATCATGGCTTTAAGCGGCGCTTCGCATTTTACTTATGCTCATGTCTATCAACATCATTTGGAATTGGGTCATCAAAACGATCCTGCTACAGCTCCGAGAGGAAGAAATGTTTATTGGCACACTTGGTTATCTCATTTTGGTCAATCTAAGTTTTCTTTTGATTTAGAAAAACAAAAACTGGAAAGACACAACAAATCATTTTTTTCTTTAGACAATAAATGGATATTGGGCTATCTATACAGCTTGCCTTCCATAATCCTCTTTGTCTGGTCTGGCGGAATAACCGGTATTGTTGCTCTTATTATCGTTTGGGGTATTTCTAATTTTCTCTTAGAAGCTCTAAATTTCATGGGTCATTACGGGCTTATTCGTGAAGCTGGCAAACCCGTTGAGCATAAGCATTCCTGGGATAACGATAATCTCTTCACTAGCTGGTTTTTTATTGAAATTGGAAGACAAGGTGATCATCACGTTCGAGGAGAAACTTATTTTTGGGAACTAGATGAAGTAGGAGCGCCAAATTATGAAATTGGTTATTTCACTTTATTTTTATTAACTCTCGTTCCACCATTATTTAGAAATTATACTCAAAAGTATTTAGACGAATGGGATCGTAATCAGGCTTCCGATGCTGAAAAGCAAATCGCCAAAGATTACTACGAAAATACCAAGCACTTAACAAACGAAATTTCAGCTGTTTAATGTTTGGTTTATTTAAAAAAAATAAAAGTTTTACTGCAAAACTTGTTGATTACGAACAAGAGTTTGTTGTTGAGCCCGGTGACTCACTTCTTACTGGAGCATTAAAAGCAGGTTTATCTTGGCCAAAAAAATGCCAGGTAGGAAGTTGCGGGACTTGTAAGTGTAAAATTCTTGACGGTAAAACAAGAGCAGAAATTGATTTCTCTTATGTATTAAGCCCTGAAGAATTAAGCGATGGTTATGCATTAGCATGTCAGACTTCTTTGAAATCAGACATCTCGGTTGCAGTTAATTTAATAGACTAAAGGAGGACATTATGGAAAGTATTAAAGCAATTGTTTTGATGGCACTTTGGACTGTATTGAGTTTATATACTCTTTATTATTTAGGTGCCTTTGAAAACTTTAGAAATCTTTATTTGATAGTTCCAATTTCCCTTTCTTTGTTAGGTATACATATGTTCAATATGTTTATCTATTTTAAAGTGGGTGAAAATAAACCTTATGAGTGGAAAAGATTGAACTAATAATCTGAAGGGGACGTCTTTTCTCTCCCAAAAAAAATAGACGTCCCCTTTTTCTTATTTTAAGAAACTTACCGCATCTAAATGCAATGCTTGCCACCCTGATCTTTCTGCCATCACGGCAAACATCTCGTCACCGCGTTCTGTTCTTTCCACAATCATTGAAGACATAACTGCCATTAAGAAACCCACAAAAGAACCCCGTCGATAATCATTCCAAGCTTCTTCAAAAGAATAACTATCTTCGACATTCAGCGAAGCATGGTAATTCTTTACTAATTTTTCTTCAGCGTCAGCCCGATCGTTTGGGTTTTTAAAACTAGTAGAAATGCAATATGCAACATCATTAAGAGGTAATCCTACTGCTGCAGTTTGCCAGTCTAGAAGAATCGCCCTATTGTCATAATCATAAAATAATATGTTATCCAGTCTTAAATCTCCTTGAACCAAAGTCATAGGTCCTTCTCTTACTTCAGAATATTTTTTATAATTTGCAATCAATGCATCTCCCATTTCAAAAATATTTTTACTGATTCTTCCTTGATATCTTTTTTTCCACTCTGGATATACTGCAGGTAACAAATCTGCAACGAATTGTTTTCTTTCTTCACTAACGCCATAAGCAAGCCAAGAATAAGACAAGAGTTTCTCATCGTTCCAATAACTTTTATGTAATGCAGCAGCTTCTTCAAGTATCTTAGAAACTTCTAAACTTGTACAACCATCCATTTGAGGAATTTGTTTTGCAGGGTGCATATCTTCTAAAAGCAATATTCCATCATCTGAATCAGGATTAAATTCAGAAAAATACAATTCTGGTACCCTTGCAGAACATTTTTTTGATAAATACCTATAAAAAGAGGTTTCGATTTCGTAAAGATGTAAATTTCTTGCAGTATCTCTACTGGATTGATCAGCAGCAGGACACTTAGCTATAAGTGATGTGGGAAGATTATATTTTTCTTTCCACTCTAAATTTACTCTAAAACAGTCTCCAACTTGACCGGAACCTACTGGTTTAAAATTAAATGACTTTAAATTTACTTCTGGAGAATTGAATAGGTTAGAAATGAATTTTTTAGAGAATTGACTTGGGTGATCTAACATTCAAAGAAAATTATTATAAATTTTTCATTTCTTTCCAAAGGATACGTAAGCCAAAAAAGGCTGGCAAATAACAAATCAATGAAAAAATGATAATTTGTCCGATTAAAGGAGACTCTCTAAATATCTGAAATGCTGGAAAATCAATTAAATCAATAATTAACCTTACGAATATCAAAATAAAGAGCATAGGTGCGCTCCTCATATAAATAGCAAAAAGAAAAGACAGTCCTATTGCAAGATTTCTTGCAACAAACAAAGTAGAGCCCAGACTTAATTCGTTATCTCCAAGTCCTTCAAAAAATTCTGGATTAAATAAAGCAATTAGAGGGCCAAAAAACATTGGCGAAATTAATAAAAATAAAATTAAGCAAAGAGACCATGGATATACTAATTTATTTCTTGATTCTAAATTGCTCAAATGTAAGGAATTTTTCAATAGTTATTTTTTTAAAATTGCATCCAAATCTGATTGAAAAAACTTTTCATTATTCTTTAAGATTTTATCTAAAACTAAAAGAACCTTGTTTTTATCAGTTTCATTTAGTGAGATTTTTAAGGCTTTAGAACTGATTCTTTTAATCCATTCGATATCTGAATAATCTGAAGTTTCTGAAATTGCATTTAAAGAATTTAACAAGTTATTGAATTCATGATTCTCGTCGTATTCAATTTTAAAATTTTTTGCTTCTCTAAGAGTTAAGTCAGGAGGTATTCTATTCCCGTCAGAATTAAAGACTGTAAGACTCTTAAACCAAACATCAATGGAAAAAATATCTAATTCAGATATAGAAGTTTCGCTTGATATCTTAAGGTCTTTTTTTTTAACAGGTTTTGGCTTATTTGCTTTTGGTCTTTCGAATTTACACCCCAAAGAATATTTATCTTTGAGGTGTTTTCGAAGATCTTCAGGATCAGATTCGAAATTAATTATCAAATTAATCTTCGCTTTTTACAGGTTCCGCTTCTATTGTAAAACTTTCAATCGGAATGAATACTGAAGCAGTTATATTATATTCAGCATTTTTTATTTTTCCTGGTTTCAAAGAATATAGCCAAGGTGTAAAGATTTTTGAGGAATGAGGAGGAAGAGCATCAAAACTTAAATCGTCTGCCAATTCCGCATCTCTTTGATCTACTAGCTTAGTGGTTACTTGAACTCTAGAAAAAAATGTATCCGAAGTATTTTTAATAGCAATCTGCATATCAACATCGCATTCACCTTCGTCAGTGTCTTTATTTCTGTAGGCGCTGACACCCATCAAATCAGCTACTCCGCCTAATGAAACAATCTTTTTTAGTTGAACCAAGTCACCTACTTTCTGAGGAAAATCCATTGTTCCAACTTTTACAAATTCTCTTTTGTAAGTAGTGGCTTCAAAATAAGCCTTTAGATTTTCTCCTGATCCATTAATTTTTCCTGAATCAACACTATCCCAACTCATAAATGATATATCTCCAGAACTTTTGGATTCTATAAAAGCATCATCGAGATAAGTATCACCTCCGCCAACGGTAACTCCCGCTTCGTTAACTAAAATGTATGATGTAGTTATGTATTCAACGTCATGAACGGATTTATTTTCTATTACACCTTCTGCTTCTAAGCTGACTCGCCCATCCGAATCTGGGTTATCGTATGTAAATTTTGTTACTTTCATGTTTCTCCTGTGTTTTAAAAAAGGTCTTTGAGTTTAAATTAATTTAAATTTTTTTGTCAAGTCATAAGTAGTTAAACTCCAAAAA
>CEVS01048870.1_pt1 | contig 27098 bp, 26 predicted proteins | sample 361571 | NCBI WGS metagenome assembly CEVS01 (sample SAMEA2623850, study PRJEB7988) | marine metagenome | isolation source: saline water (ENVO:00002010), including | reverse complement strand
TAGTACATCACATTTTACTTCTAATATCTCCTCCGAAAGTTCATCTGCGCCATCAAATCCTGATACTGTATGAGATTTAGCAATATGTTTAAAAAGCTCAGGAATATTAATACCCCTTGGATTAAATATTCCTCCTCCTAAGTCGTTGATAGCAATTACTTTAGCGCCCCTTTCGTATGAGTCTAGAGCTGCATACCGTCCAACATTTCCAAAACCTTGGATGACGACATTAGATCCTTTATAAGTTTTACCAATTTTTTCCATTGCTTGAGCTGTTACGGCAATAGCACCTCTTCCGGTTGCCTCTCTTCTTGTAACAGAACCACCTAATGCAGCAGGTTTACCAGTGACAATACCAGGCTGTGGCGATCCAACAAAGTTGCTATATGTATCCATAATCCAAGCCATAGTTTGCTCATCTGTACCTAGGTCTGGTGCTGGAATATCTTTCTCCACACCAATAACTGGAAGTAGCTCAGCGGTATAACGTCGAGTAACTCTCTGCTTTTCTCCACGTGTTAGAGATGTAGGATCTATTGCGACTCCACCCTTGGCTCCACCAAAAGGTAGTCCAACTATTGCAGACTTCCAGGACATTAAAATAGATAGTGCGGTGACCTCGCCTAAGTTAACATCTGGAGCGTACCTAATGCCACCTTTAGTTGGCCCCATAGAAAGAACATGTTGAACTCTATAACCTATAACAGTTTCAACCTCTTCATACTCATCTCGTCTAAACGGAAACGTAACAACAAGAGCTCTTTGAGGGTGTTTTAGTCTCTCTCTTATGTTTGAGTCTAAATTTATGAACTCAGCTACCTCTTCGTACTGTCTAATAACTTCTGTGTACATATGAGAGTCATATAACTGAGCATTTGTCATTATTAGTTATTGTATTGCAAATATTTTTAAACTTCACCTAAAAAGAGTTTTTTGTCACACCTAATTTCTATATTTGAAGTATGAAAAATAATAAAATAGAAGATATCCTAAATATGATAGGCATAGAAACAATTGTCGTATGTAAAAACCATAATGACAACTGTAGTTGCCACAATGTAGTCAAAGAGGCTGCTTAAATTAGGAGAGAAAATGACTAATAATTTGGATCAGATTCTTGAGCTAACAAAAGAAGTATCGGCTCAAGACACTGCAGAACTTGACTTAACTGTTACAAAGTACGGAGAAGAATTATCAAACACAGATGATTTAGAGTTTCTTTGGGTAGCAAGAGGTACAACTAACCTTGTTAAGAACACCAGTAGAGATATTAAGACTTTTAGTGATCATAAGATGGCAAAAAATATTGAAGACAGTGGTGCTATAAGGCTTGGAGATGAAGTATTTGTTTTCAATAAATCCTACACCTGGAAAGTTCAAGATTTAAAAAATTTAATAAACTGGATAATAGAAAAGTCAACAGATAATGAAGAATTATCTCAAGCTTTATTAGCAATCATGGGTCAAAATTTTGTTCCAAAGCTGAAAGGTCTTGATGCGGTTGCTTCAGGCAGAAATCAAAATCCAGACATGATAAGAGACACTTTCCTCCACAAAGAGTGGAAAGATAAACCTGAACTAAAGTCTATAAATATAAATAATACCTCAGCACCTATGTGGGCAAAAGATTTAAAGCATAAGGAAAGAAGGAAAAAATGAATCAACTATATGAACTATCGAGACAATTCCCAGATGAATGGGTTAAAAAAGCACCAAAGGGTAAATTCGGAAACTATATCCCTCACTCAGTTATTACTCAGCGACTTCTTGAAGTTTGTGGACCTTTTGACTGGGAAGTTGTTGAGCTCATACGAGAAGAAAAAGAAGGAAAAGTTGTTGGATGTTTTGGTAAATTAACAGTAGAAGTTGATGAAAAAAAAGTCACAGTTACTGCTATTGGTGATGTTGAGAACGATCAAGGTAATGATGGAACAAACTCCAAACATGCTGAGTCTGATGCATTCAAAAGATGTGCTATGAAAATTGGTCTAGGATTGCATCTTTGGGCCGGAACAGAATACTATCTTGATAAAAAACTTTCAGGTGAAAAAGATTCAAATAAATTAAAATTACAATCTGCTTAATTTTGTAATTTCCCATTTTCAGATTCTAAAACTATTGTTACTGGGCCATCATTTTCAATAGATACCTTCATATTTGCACCAAATATTCCTTCTTTAACAGTAGAAAATTTTGATAATTTATTGGCACAATATTTAATCATTTCAGCAGCAAGATCTGGAGTTTCCGCATCGATAAATGATGGCCTGTTACCTTTGGAGGTATTGGCAAGTAAAGTAAATTGACTCACTAATAGAATTTCACCCTCAATTTCTTTAATTGATTTATTCATTTTATTTGAATCATCTGAAAATATTCTTAAGTTACCAATTTTATTAATAATATTATCTGCATCTTCAAAACTGTCTCCCTTTTTTACTCCCCATAATAAAACTATCCCATTACCTATTTCTGAAACGATTTGTTCATCAACTGCGACATTTGCAGATCTAACTCTTTGTATTACAACTTTCATATAAATATATTAAAGTAAGTATATGACTTTAGATATTAAAACTATCAAAATGGCTAAGGGTGCAAATTATGCAGCGCTCACAACATTATTTGAGAACGGTTCCCCTCAAACACACGTTATGTGGGTTGATACAGATGGAGAACATATATTAATAAACACTGAGATTCACAGAGTAAAGTATAAAAATATTCAAAAAGATCCTAGGGTCAATGTAATGATATGGAAAAGTGATAATGCTTTTAAATTTGTCGAAATAAGAGGAACGGTTGTAGGAGAAATTACTGGTGAAGATGCTTTACAAAGTATTAATGATTTGTCAGATAAATATTTTGGAAAACCTTATCCATTTACAATACAAACAGAAAGAATTGTTTTAAAAATAAAGGCTGACAGAGAATTTATATACAATCTTAAAGACGAAGATTTTGAAGATTAATCTTTTTTATATTCGTAAAACCCTTTTCCAGTCTTAACCCCTAAGTCACCTTCATTTACCTTATCCTCTATGAACTTTTTGGGATAGTCTTCTGGTTTTTTGGTTTCATTATAAATTTTTAGTTTTGCATAATAGTGAATATCTAAACCTGAATAATCTGACAGTTCGAACGGTCCTAATGGGTGGTTAAGCCCTTTTTTAATAGCCAAATCTATATCCTCAAAATCTGCAATACCTTCATCATATAACTCATATGCTTCGTCAATTAATGCTGCAAGCATCCGATTTACAATAAAACCTGGGGTTTCTTTTTTTAAAGTTACAACTGATCTTCCCATTGATTTTCCTACTTCTTGGGTTCTATATAAAACATCTTCATCAGTTGATGTTGGATAAGAAATTTCAACTAGATCCATCCTTAGTGGTGGGTAAAAAAAATGCATATTTATAAATCTTTCTGGATATTTACACTCTTTAGCTAGTTCAGAGGCAGGTATAAATGAACTATTTGTTGCTAAAACAACATTTGAATCAGTAATTTCTGATAATTTAGTAAATATGTCTAATTTAACCTCTAATCGTTCGACAACAGCTTCAATAATAAATGTTTTGCCCATTGCAACTTCATCAACACTGGTAGAGATTTTAAGATTGTTTTTAAATTTGAGTAAATGTTCTTCTTTATAAATATTTTTGGAAATTAGATTTTCAAGATTGTCCTCTGCAAATTTTAATTTAGAGGTGAGATTTTCTGTATTTTCATCATAAACATGAGTTTCATAGCCCGCCATGGCCGCTAATGATGCAATCTGACTCCCCATTTGTCCTCCACCAATGACACCTATTTTTTCACTCATCTATATTTGTTTATTTCCCTTCTTGCTATAGACCTTAAATGTACCTCATCAGGACCATCTGCAATTCTCAGTACTCGAGCCCCGGCTGCCATTCTTGCTAATGGCGTATCCTGTGAGAGTCCCATTGCACCATGAGTTTGAATAGCTTTATCGATCACATAAGAAGCAGCTTCAACAACTGTTACTTTAATTGATGAAATTTCTATCTTTGCTTCCTCTTTACTGTAAGTATCTATTAGCCATGCGGTTTTAAGTGTAAGTAACCTGGCTTCTTCTATTTTTATCCTAGATTTTGCAATCCACTCTTGAATCACACCTTGTTCAGCTAATTTTTGCCCAAAAGTTTCTCTCTCAAGGGACCGGGTTATCATTAATTCCAATGCTTTTTCAGCCATTCCAATTGCTCTCATGCAGTGATGAATTCTTCCAGGTCCTAACCTTGCTTGAGCAATTTTAAAACCTAATCCCTCTCCCCCAATAATATTTTTTTTAGGCACAACTACATTTTCGAACAATAACTCTGGATGACCCGTATAGCCGTCATCGTAACCATAAACTTGCATAGGTCTAACTATTGTTATTCCTTCACTATCCATTGGAACTAAAATCTGGCTTTGACGTTGATGTGGAGGATTTTCTGGGTTTGTAACTCCCATGAAAATACAGATTTTAGCTCTAGGATTAATAGCATTCGAAGTCCACCATTTTCTACCATTGATTATGTAATTATCGCCATCACTGACAATAGAACTGTTTATATTTGTTGCATCAGATGAGGCTACATCTGGTTCAGTCATCGCAAAACATGATCTTATGGTTCCATCTAAAAGTGGTTCTAACCATTCTTCTTTTTGCTCTTCAGTTCCGAAGTCATAAAGCACTTCCATATTTCCTGTATCTGGAGCAGAACAATTAAACACTTCAGGTGCCCACCAAACTCTTCCGGTGATTTCTGCTAAGGGTGCATATTCAACATTTGTGAGACCGGCACCATAATCACTGTCTGGTAAAAATAAATTCCATAATCCAATTTTTTTTGCTTTATCTTTAAGTTCATCAAGAATATCTGGGATATGGAGTGAATTACCTGAATCTTCTATTTCTTGGTCATATGCTTTTTCAACTGGATATATATGTTCGTCAAAAAATTTATTTAATTTTTCTTGTAAATCTAACGATTTTTTCGAGTAATTAAAATCCACAATTTATTCTATCAATTTTTTGTCTGCGAAGAAGAAACTTTAGTAATATATTATTAAATGGATTTTTTTAATGAAAATGTTCGTAAGTTTATCTCAGAAAATATTGATTTGGATATTAATTTTAAATACGAACGATTTAAAGTTGGTAGATCAAATATTACATTCAAGATATATGACGATTTCAATCAGTATGTACTAAGAAGACCTCCCTTTGGGAATAAATTAGAGTCAGCTCATAATATGCAGAGAGAATTTAGAGTCATATCAGAGCTATACAAATATCAAATCAAAGTCCCGAAAGCATTACTGATTTATGTCGATAAAAAGATTTCTGAAGATGATTTTTACATAATGGAATATGTCGATGGGGATACTATCTCAGACAACATTGTTGCAAATGAGTACTCTATTAATGATAAAAAAAAGATAACAGAATCTCTTATAAAAAATTTAGCTTACCTACATAATTTTAATGTACTAAGTACGGATTTAAAAGATTTGGGTAAGCATAATAATTATGTAGAAAGGCAGTTAAAAAGATGGGGCAAACAGTTTGAAGCACAAAAGATAAGAGACTTAGAGTCTATGGATAATGCAACAAATATGTTACTAGACACAATTCCTGAACAACAAAGAGTTAGTCTAGTACATGGAGACTATCGCCTTGATAATGTACGCATAAAGGATAACAATGTTGCCGCTATTTTGGATTGGGAATTATGCACTCTTGGTGATCCACTTGCAGATTTGGGAACAATAATTGCTTCTTGGTCAAATAAGGATGAACTTGATACGCCATTTATATACTCCCCGTCTCTAAGTGAAGGTTTTTTAAGTAGAAAAGAGATTTTATCAATTTATGAAAACGAATGCTCACTAAGTCTTAAGGATATAGAATTTTATGTAAGATTATCTTTCTGGAAGCATGCAATGATTATGGAGGGCGTATACGTAAGATATTCTCTCGGTTATTATGGTGATACAGATAAAAATGAAATAGATGCTTTTGGACAAAGTACAATTAACTTTTTAAAAAAAGCAAATAATAATAATTTATTAGAGGAGATTTTATGAATGTAATCCCAGCAAATGAACTTGAAAATCATATTGGAGAAGAAATTGGAGTTTCTGATTGGATAGAAATCACACAAGAAAGAATAAACCAATTTGCTGATGCTACAAACGATCACCAATTTATACATGTAGATCCTGAAGCAGCAAAAGCAGCTCCTACACCTTGGGATACAACTATAGCCCATGGCTTTTTAACTCTAAGCTTGCTATCTTATATGTCTGCAACATCAGGTTTTATGCCAGCGGATATGCAAACTGCAGTTAATTATGGACTAGATAAAGTTAGATTTATGGAAGCTGTACCAGTCAACTCTAAAATCAGAGCAAAATTTACTCTTTCAGATGCTCAATATAAAAAAAATGGAAGATGGTTGGTTAAATCGGCTGCTTCAATAGAAATTGAAGGTGTTGAGAAACCTGCAGCAATTGCTGAAGCATTAACTTTATACATTGTAAAAGAATAATTTAAAACATTTAAGGAGGAAAAAATGAGAGAAGCTGTAATTGTATCAGCTGCAAGAACACCCATAGGAAAAGCTTATAGAGGGGCATACAACAATACTGCTGCACCTACATTAGGTTCATATTCAATAAAGGAAGCTATTTCTAGGGCAAATATAGAAGCATCTGAGGTAGAAGATGTGATTATGGGGTGTGCACAACAACAAGGTACCCAAGCTTTAAATATAGGAAGATTAAGTGGTATGGCGGCAGGTCTACCTGATAGTGTACCTGGAATGACTATCGATAGACAATGCTCATCTGGACTTATGGCAATTGCGACAGGTTCAAAGCAAATAATAACTGACAATATGGATGTTGTTGTCGCAGGTGGTATTGAATCTATCTCACTAGTACAAACAGCAGATTTTAGGCTTGATTCTGATCCATTAGTATTGGATATGCAGCAGCACGCTTACATGCCAATGATTGAAACAGCTGATCACGTTGCTGAAAAATATAACGTTTCAAGGGAAGCTCAAGATGAATATTCATTAGAGAGCCAAAAACGAACAGCTGCTGGACAAGAATCAGGTAAATTTGTTGATGAGATTATTAAAACATCTTCAACTAAGCTCGTCAAAAATAAAGAAACTGGAGAGATAACGGAAGAATCTGTTGAACTCTCGCAAGATGAAGGGAACCGTCCAGAAACTACCCTTGAAGGTTTGTCTTCCCTTCCGGCAGTTTATGGCGAAGGTAAATTTATTTCCGCTGGTAATGCTTCACAGCTATCAGATGGTTCTGCATCAGTTGTCCTTATGGAAGCAAAAAAAGCTGAAGAAAAAGGTTTAGATCCATTAGGTTATTACAGAGGAATGACTGTATCTGCTTTGGCACCTGAAGAAATGGGAATTGGCCCAGTTTTGGCAGTACCAAATTTATTAGAGAAATTTAATCTAAGTATCGATGATATTGGATTATGGGAACTTAACGAAGCATTCGCTGTACAAGCACTTTATTGTAGAGATACATTAGGTATAGATCCAAGTATATATAACGTTAATGGAGGATCAATCTCTATCGGGCATCCTTATGGCATGACTGGTGCAAGAATGACAATGCATGCTCTTATTGAAGGAAAAAGAAGAAATGCTAAATTTGTTGTCGTCACTATGTGTGTAGGTGGTGGAATGGGTGCAGCCGGTTTATTTGAAGTAATTTAAATAACAATAGATATTTCTAAATTTTATAAATTATTATTTCGATTTTTTGATTTTTAAGTCAACCCTTATAATGCTTTATGGAGAAAATCATTGACAAAAATTCATATTTAAAGTCAATATCTAAAAGAAATTTAAAAATATACCTTATGGGTGAACTTGTAGAGGATCCTTTAACTCATCCAATAATTAAGCCGAGTATTGAAGCTATGGCAGAAACATATGAACTGGCTGTTAGAGAACCTGAATTAGCTTCTGTTCTCTCCCCTTATACCGGTGAATCTATCAATAGGTTTCTTCACATTGCACAGAGTAATGAAGATTTATTTATGCAAAATAAAATGCAAAGAAAGCTTGGTCAATTAACTGGGACATGTTTCCAAAGATGCGTAGGAATGGACGCTTTTAATGCACTGCATTCAATAACGTTTGAAATTGATGATGCCTGTAATACAAAATATCACGAAAAATTTGAAAATTTTCTTACAGAAATGCACAAATATAACCTTATAGTTGGTGGAGCAATGACAGATGTTAAAGGAGATAGATCAAAACTACCTCATGAACAAGATGACGAAGATTTATATTTACGTGTTGTCGAAAGAACCGAAAAGGGAGTTTACGTTAAAGGAGCTAAAGCACATCAAACAGGGTGTATAAATTCTCATTGGATGATTGTCATGCCAACTCTTAGATTGTCAGATAAAGATAAAGACTATGCAATTGTTGGAGCGATTCCTGTTGATGCAGAAGGAATAACCTATATTTACGGTAGACAATCATGTGATACCAGAAGTATGGAGCCTGGAGAATATGATGTAGGAAACAAATATTTTGCTGGCCAGGAAGCAATGGTAATTTTTGATAATGTTTTTATTCCAAATGAGTATATTTTCATGAACGGTGAACACGATTTTGCATCTACGCTTGTAGAAAGATTTACAACTTACCATAGAAGATCTTATGTATGTAAAGCTGGAGTAGGTGATGTGCTTATAGGGGCAGCCGCAACAATTGCAGAATACAACGGTGTTGAAGAGGCATCGCATATTAAAGATAAAATTGTTGAAATGAATAAACTCAATGAAACAATATACGCAACTGGTATTGCTTCATCTCTACAAGGAAAGAAAACAAAATCAGGAAACTTTATTAATGATGATTTATTAGCAAATGTGTGTAAGCAACATGTTACAAAAGAAACTTATGAAATTGGGAGATTAGCACAAGATCTTGCCGGTGGGTTAGTCGGCTCAATGCCCTCAGGCATTGATTTCAATGAAGGCGCAATGTCATCTGACTTAAAAAAATATTTAAAGGGTAAAAAGGATATCAATGCTGAAGATAGAGTTAAAATTTTACGATTAATTGAAAATATGACACTTGGTAGAAATGCTGTTGCTTATCTTACTGAATCTCTTCATGGTGCTGGTTCACCACAAGCTCAGCGAGTTCAAATTACAAGAAAAGTGGATATCGAAGAAAAAAAAGATTTTGCTAAAAAATTATCGGGTGTCAAAGAAAGAGAGTAGATATGAAGAGTGTTGTATGTACAAAATTAGGAAATCCTGAATTACTAGAAATAAAAGATATGGATAAACCTGAGGTATCTAACAATCAAGTATTAATTAAAGTAGATGCAGCTGGTGTTAATTATCCTGATGCTTTGTTAGTCCAAGGAAAATATCAGGTTGTTATAGAGCCTCCTTTTATACCGGGTAATGAAGTTTGTGGCTATATTGAGGAAGTTGGAAAAGATGTAAATCTTGAAATTGGTACAAAAGTAATTGGATTGCCAGAAATGGGTGGTTTTTCAGAATATGTATCTGTAAATAAAAGCTTAGTCATACCCATATCTGAGAAAGTAACTTCCTTTGCGGGTGCTAGTCTTCCGATTAATTACGGAACAACTTACTACGCATTGAAAAGAAGAGCACAAGCTTCTAGAGGTGAATCACTTTTAATTTTGGGTGGTTCAGGTGGAATTGGGACTGCAGCAATACAATTGGGACACATTATGGGTCTCAAGACCATTGCGGCTGTTGGGTCTGATGAAAAAGAAGATTATGTAAAAGAATTAAAAGTTGACTCGATAATCAGATACGATAAAGAAAATTTGAAAGAAAAAGCAAAAGAACTTACCGATGGAAAAGGGGTTGATATAGTAATCGATCCAGTTGGTGGAGATGTGAGTGAGCAGGCATTACGGGCTACTGCATGGAATGGAAGGTTACTAGTAATTGGTTTTGCACAAGGTGAAATACCTAAGATCCCATTAAATATTACATTAGTAAAAGGTGTTTCAATTGTTGGTGTTTGGTGGGGCCGATGGACACAAACTTCTCCTCAAGAAACAGCAGAAGATTTTTCCGAACTTGTAGGATTCATTGAGAGTGGAGAATTAAATATTACACCTAAAAATATTTATGCTGTGGAAGAAGTGCCTGAGGCATTAAATAATTTTTTAACAAGAAAAAATATAGGGAAAACAATAATTAAATTTTAATTATTTTTTTGAGGATTCAAAATAAGGATTATCTCCAGAAGCATGATCAGTAGCATCAATAATATTTCCTATTTCAGGAATAGCATCTCTTAATGATGTTTCAATGCCCTGGGTTAATGTAACCTGTGCCATTCCACAACCTTGACAGCCACCGCCAAGCTTAAGGTAAACATCTTGGCCCTCTACTCCTACTAATTGCGCTACTCCGCCATGGGATGCTATAGCTGGATTAATCTGAGACTCTAGAACAGTTTGTACTTTTTCAGCTAGTTCACCAGTTAATTCAGGCATTTCATCAGGATTACCAAATATCTCAGGACTCGGTGTATTTGGGTTATCCATAGTCAACCCAGGTGCTGCAGGGTCATCAGAAAGTTCTAACTTAGCATTATTAAATTTATCTAAATCTTTAGATGCAATAATTACAGTAAGACTTCCAAACTCTAATCGCTTATCATCAGATCTAGCTTGTTCTAAATCCAAGAAACTAAGATCGTAAGTATATTGATTACCTTGTACACCATCGATTTGAAGAAATAAAGCATATTCATTATCCCCAGGCTCTTGTTCCTTTATTTCAAGGATTTTATCAATTGCTTGCTCTCCAATATCGAATTTAAATTTATCGGTCATATAATAATGATAGTGAATTTGTGGATTGTGTAAAATAAATGAAAAAAGTATTACTAGTCATTCCTGAAAAAAGTTATAAATCTAATGATTTTGTAGTAGCAGCTAAAAGATTGAAAATTCCATTTTCAATAATTACTGATAGTCAACAGGTATCTGAGAGTTTGACTGACAATATTATTATTTCCAATTTTGATGAAGATATTTCTCCTGAAGTACTTATGAAATTAAAAGATATTACACACGTTTTGCCTGTTGATCATTCTTCATTAGAGTTTGCTGCAAAATTAAAAGATTTACTGAGTGCTACTGGAAACACTTATTTATCAGTAATGAATGCTATGGATAAATATAAATCACGAATTATTTTTAACGAAGTAACTAAAGTAAAAATTGAGAACACTTATGTGAACGATTCTAAAGATTTAGTGACTTTTATGTCAAAATTTGACATAGGTGTTCTGAAACCTACTAGGGGGACAGCAAGCAATAAAGTTATCAAAGTTACGCATCAGAATATGGATCAACCGCTGATTAAAAACATAATAAAAGATTGTAAAAAAGATGAACTTATTATTGAAGAATTTATTGAAGGTGACGAATATGCATTTGAGGGCATGTTAATTGATTCAAAATTATCAGAATTTGTGGTATTTGAAAAACCTTTAGTCTTTGTAGAACCTTATTTTGAAGAGTCAATATATATAACTCCAAGCAATTTAAATAATAAAATAATAGAAGAAGCTCAAAACAAAATTGAGAAAGCATGTCAGAAACTGGGTTTAACAAATGGTCCAATCCATGCAGAATTTAAAGTATCAAATAATGAAATATTCTTAATTGAAATAAATCCCAGAATGATAGGAGGGCTTTGCTCAAGATGTTTAAGCTTTGGATTATTCAAACAATCACTAGAGGAGCTTATACTATTATCCTTCAGTACTGGAAAGTTTAAGCAGATAGAATTACTGAGCAATTATGTTGGCGTACTAATGTTGCCTGTTCCGAAAAATGGTAAATTTAGATCTATAAATTATCATGAAATTATGAAGATTGAACACGTATCGTCAGTCGATATAACCGTATCAAAAAATTCACAGATAAATATGCCGCCAAATGGAGAAAAATATCTAGGGTTTGTATTTTCTCAAGGAGAAAATAAGACAGTGGTAATGCAAGCATTAAAAACAGCGCTTAAAATTGCCGAACCCGTTATTGATTCTTAAATTATGATAATCTTCATTTATCATGTCTAAAGTTTTAATTTCACTCAGTGGAGAATGTTCGGTACAAAGGGATCAATTAAAAGAAGACTACGATTTAATTTTTGGAGTAGATGGAGGTACTGAATTCTTATATAGATTATTTCTTGTTCCAACACATATAATTGGTGACTTTGATTCAATAAAAAGCTCTACAAAAGAGCGAGCTAAAAGAGACGGTGCCAGGGTATTAGCTTTTGATGAGGACAAAGATGAGACTGATCTCGAGATTGCTCTAAAAACAGCAAAAGAGTTCCAAGCAGATTCAATTACAATCATAGGCGGGGAAGGTAAAGATCTTGACCATCTTTTTTCTAATTTATTATGTATCTCATCATTTAATGACAAAGAAGTTACTAAATGGATAACGAAAACTGAGTGTATTATATTTAGTAACCAAAAGATCTATGATGCTGAAGAAAATAAAATATTTAGTATTCTGCCCTTAACAGATTTAGAAAACTTAACAATAAAAGGTTCTAAATGGGATATTGAAGATGAAACTATCCCCTATGGATCATCAAAAACTCTCAGGAATGTAGCAACAAGAAATACACTGGAAGTACATTGTAAAAGTGGTAAGTTTTGTTTAGTAATTAAAAATTAAGATCTGGGAATATCTTTCCATGGTTTGTCTTTATCTAGTTTCTGTTCGCCTGGTAATCCAAGAACACGTTCAGCAATTATGTTTCTCATAATTTCTGATGTACCGCCTTCAATTGAATTAGCTCTTGAGCGTAAAAATAAACTTTGTGTGTCAGTAAAGCCAAATGTGTCATTATCAAAATTTAACTCAGGTTGTGTTAAAGCATAACCCCTAGGAAACAATAACCCATCGTTTCCTAATAATTCCATGCCAAACTCATAAGACTCCTTATTAATTTCTGCTTCATAAAGTTTACTCGTAGAACCTTCTGGACCAGGAGTGCCTTTTTCTCTTAATTCAGATGCTCTTAAATTTGTCAACCTTACAGCTTCTTGTTGAATCCATAGTTCTATTAGCTTGTCTTTTTGAATTGGATCATCTAATTCTCTATCCTTCCATATTTGAACAAGGTGTCCAGGAGCTCCACTGCCTCTTTCTCTTACATTTCCACCAATAGCTACTCTCTCATTCATTAATGTTGCTAGGGAGACTCTCCACCCCTCACCTAGGCCACCTAAAATATTTTCTTTTGGTATTTTTGTATCTGTAAAATATACTTCATTGAATTCAGCTTCTCCAGTAATTTGTCTAAGTGGTCTTACCTCTACACCTTCAGATTCCATATCAACAATAAAAAAAGTGAGTCCCCTATGTTTTGGAGCATCAGGATCAGTTCGCGTAACTAATAATCCCCATTTTGCCAAGTGCCCAAGTGTAGTCCATACTTTTTGGCCGTTAACAATATATCCATCACCATCATCGATTGCTCTAGTAGACAAACTAGCTAAATCTGAACCAGATCCTGGTTCTGAAAATAGTTGACACCATATTTCATCAGCAGTAAACATTGGTCTTAAATATTTTTGTATTTGCTCAGGAGTACCGTATTCAACAATTGTTGGAGCTCCCATGCCTACACCAAGAATATTTGCAATTCGATTATTTTGAGAAATTCCTTCATCTCGTAATCGGTTTGTAACCATTAATTGATATTTTGGGTTAATTCCTAGCCCACCAGACCCTTCAGGGAATTGCACCCATGCTAAACCCAGGTCAAATTGTTTACCCCAAAATTCTGGCATTGACTCATTAGTTTTTCTAAAATTTACTAATTCATCTAATTTTTCTGAAACTATAACTTCAGGATCATTTATTGTTTTTGTTTCGGACATTATTTATTCTCCCTGTAGAGCTTGTTGTATTATTACAAATTCATCAGCATTGTTCATTGGATAAGTACCATCTTGTATAACTCTTATTGATTCAATATTTTCTGAAATATCATCAGCAGTTGCCTCTGTATTAACATATCCTTTGTGAGTGTTAATTCCTATTCTTGCATACCTACCTGCTCCAGCTGAGAATATTTCATGTGTAGTATCACATTCCTCAGAAGCTAAGTAAACAACTAAGGGAGTTACTTGTTCGACTTTGAATAATTTAGCAAACTCTTCTCCAAATATTTCTTCAGTCATTCTTGTAGTCGCATTAGGAGCTAATACATTTGCTTTGATATTATATTTTGCACCTTCAATTGACATTACATTAGTAAGTCCAACAATACCCATTTTTGCAGCACCATAATTGAGTTGCCCAAAGTTTCCAAACAAGCCAGATGGAGATGCTACATTAACAAATCGTCCATAACCTTTTTCCTTCATGTGTGCGAAAGCTGGTTGACACACATAGAAAGTACCCTTTAGGTGTACATCTAGAACGAGATTTAGATCGTCCTCAGTCATCTTTAAGAAACTTTTATCCCTTAAAATTCCTGCATTATTAACTACTGCGTCCAACCCTCCGAATGTTTCAAGTGCTGTATCAACTATATTTTGACCACCTTCTTTAGTAGCAACAGAATCATAATTAGCTACTGCATTTCCACCGGATTCTTTTATTTCATTTACAACATTATCTGCAGGTGTACTTCCTTCTCCTGTTCCATCTACTGATCCACCAAGGTCATTTACAACAACATTGGCACCACGGTTAGCAAATTCTAGTGCATAAGCTTTGCCTAACCCATTACCTGCACCTGTAACAATAACTGTTCTGTTTTCAAAATTTACCTGACTCATATTTACTCCTTATACATAGCGTCGATTTTATCTTTATATGTTTCGTTTATAACATTTCTTTTAAGTTTAAGTGTCGGAGTTAATTCTCCGCTGGTGTCAGTCCACTCTTCTTCTAAAATAGTAAATTTCTTTATCTGCTGAACGTTCGCAACTTTGCTATTAGCCTCATCAATTTGAGCTTGGATAGCTTTAACCACTTCAGGATTGTTATGAAAAGTATCAATATCATAATCTATTGAATTATCATTAGCCCACTTTTCACTTGTACCCTCTCTGTCCAGAACAATTAAGGCAGATAAGAATTTTTGTCCGTCACCAACCATACATATCTGACCAACTAGCGGATGGGGTTTTATAAGATCTTCTAATTCCACAGGTGCTATGTTTTTACCACCGGAGGTAATAATAATTTCTTTTTTACGCCCAATAATTTTTACATATCCATCCTCACCAATCTCAGCTAGATCTCCTGTATGTAACCAGCCATCGCTATCAAATGCTTCTTTGGTTGCTTCATCTTGTTTATAATAACCATTTGTAACATGGCCACCTTTCATACAGAGTTCACCATCTTCTAAAATTTTGATTTCAGTACCAGCTAATGGTATCCCAACCTTTCCAATGGGATTAAATACTTTTGGTATCTCCACTCCTGCTGATTTTAACTTATTAGTTAAAGACTCAACTGCATTAGAAGCAATTCCAACTGTTGCTGGTCCAGTGTCTTCAGTCATTCCATAGATTTCAGTTACATCAATATGTATTGCGTGAAACCAACGCTGAACATCTGGATTCATAGCTGCTGCTGCAGTTACAAAATATTCAGTATTCTGTATGCCTAAACCTTCTTTAAATTTAGAGAAAACTAGTTTGTTAAAAACCGCATCAAGAATTTTTACCTTTAATGGGACTTTTTCACCACTTTGCTCATATTTAACTCTTTCAAGTCCATTATCTATAGCCTTTAATGCAAGATCTGCTTTGTCAGATTCATTTATTTTATTTAGTAGTCCAGCTTGAAATTTTTCCCAGACTCTAGGGACCGCTAAGAATACGCTAGGTTGAATGGTAGGTAAGGCAAGTGACATGTCCTCCAATACTGGTACAGGAAATATTTGCCCAGTTTTGTATATTGCCTGGTAATGATCTCCTGCTCTAGCTGCAATATGTGCCATGGGTAAGTAGGAAACAATCCTTGGATGCATTGATGCAGGTACCAATTCACCAAATAAACTTTCATTTGTCCACAATACATTTCGATGGGTAATCATTACTCCCTTTGGATTGCCAGTTGTACCAGAAGTAAATATTAAGCAAGCAAGAGATTCAGGTGTAACCGTTTTGATTGCATCACGTAGCAATGTATCGTCTTCGGCATTTATTTTTTCTCCACGCTCTATTAGTTCATGGTAAGAAACAACATAATCTTTATGACTTACTTCATCGTAGCCATTGATTAGAATAATTTTTTCTAAGCTCGGACAATTACTTTTAGCTTTATCAATTTCATTAAATAGTTCTAGATCTCCAGCAATCGCAATTTTTGCCTCCATAAGATTTGCTACATACTCAATTTGACCAGCTTTTAATTGTTTATATAAAGTAGATGGAGTAGAGCCTGAATGCATAATTGCTAAATCTGAAATATTGTGTTCTTTCGTATTATTTGACATAATAAAAGCCATATCTCCTGGCTTAAGACCTAGGTCTATTAATCCTGATGCAAGATTATGTATATTTTTTCTGTACTCGCTCCAAGACATTGCATCCCAGCCAGTGTATTCAGCGTTAATCGGAGTATTAATAGCAGGATAATTTGGGTATTCATCAGCATTGCTATTAATGTAATCTATTAAAGTTTTGCCATCTATTTTTGCATCAATAGAAGCTGCTTGATTTTTCAGAAATTCATGTAATTCAGTAATATTAACTCCTTTTGTTAATTTAATTTTAATGTAATTTACAAAATTTAACTAATGGATTTAACTTTAATAAAGATATTACGCATCTTGGAATATTATTTTCTAAAATATTTTTAAGGAGATAAATTTTTTGAAATATAATAAAACGCTTATAGTTACATCTTTTGACGAGAAATACTTCGATTATGCATGTGTGCCAATTAAAACTCTTGGTATGAACTATTCAAGAAGTGAAAAATTAAAGGTTTGTTGTTTGGTGCCTGAAAATTTGCAAGAAAGAGAATCTGAATTTATTAAGATAATTAATCAAGAAAATCTCGATATAAATTTTATTACCTCTGAAAAGTACATTGAGTTTACAGAGTCAGGTTATGCATTTGAAAAAGAATACATAACCAAAAATATGCATCACAGATTGTTTTTAGGAAGTACATTTAGTAAATATGACAAAGTTATATATATAGATCCAGATACAATAATTTTGCGAGATGTAGCTCCTCTTTTAGATTATGAAATTTCTTCTCCTATATCTGCAGTAGTCGAATACACGGGTATGAGCTTTAGGACCTTCAATGAAAAAGATTATCCTTATTTTAATAATGGAGTCTTTATTGCGAATCTAGATTACTGGAGAAAAGAAAACCTAGAAAATCAGTTTGTCGAGTGGATAAAAGAAAATGGTCCAACTGAGTGTCCGGAACAGGATGCAATGAACTTTGTATTTAGAAATAAATGGGCTCCCCTCCCTCTAACTTTTAACTTACTTGCTTTTAAATTGATAGAAGATAGCAAATTAGCTGAAAATTATCCTGAACCGCTAATAGTCCACTTTGTAGGAAACTATAAACCATGGAATGATAAACATATACCAATATGGACAGATAGGTGGCTTAGCGAATACAGAAAACTTTTTCCACAATAGAAATGGAATTGTTATTTTTCGTGAATTATTATCCCTGTATTAGGTTGTAATTTATTAATCAATATTTCTTTATTTTCTAGTTTTATATCAAATTCACCATATATTTTTTCTACACTGTGAGCCTGAGAAGAAATTTTAAAATCTTTAACAAGTGAATCTCTGTTAAAAATACAAATTAGAGATTCTTTTTTTAAAACTCTACGAAAAATAACTACCCCTTCGGATGATGGAATTAATTCAAAAGTACCATATTTTAGGATGCTATTAGAATTTTTTAAATTCATTAAGATTGATGTAATTTCTTTTAACTGAATATTCCAATTTGGCTCATCATTCCATGGAAAAGGCTCTCTGTTATTAGGTTCATTGCCACCATCTAGACCTATTTCATCTCCGTAGTATATAGATGCAATGCCTGGAAATGTTGCTTGAAAAAATATAGCTCCATAAACTTCTTCAGGTTTCTCACATCTATTTAGAAACCTTTTTACATCATGACTACTGAGTAAATTTTGGCAGGATGATATTGCTTCAAATGAATACATCGAATAGAGGTGTGCAAGTGATTCTGAAAATTCATCGGGTGTCATATTTTTATTTGCAAAGAAATCAATCATATTTTCTCTAAAAGAATAATTCATAGTCCCATCAAACATATCTCCCTGTAGCCACTGGGAAGTATCACCAAATATTTCGGAAAGCAACAAGATATCTTTTTTAGCTTTTTTTGCTACCTCTCGAAAATCTCTCCAGAAAGAAGTATCTATCTCTTTAGCAACATCCATACGCCACCCATCTATGTCAAAGTTTTTTATCCAATATTCAGTAACTTCCAAGGCCCATTTTCTGGCATCAGTTGAGCTGTAATTTACTTTTGGCATATCTGGGACTCCCCACCAAGATTTATAAGTTGGTTCACATATTGGACCATCATCTTCAAATATTTCAACAGGTACCTTTGTTTCGCTAAATGTTTTATCAAGGTATTCTTTATATTCTTCCTCATTTCCATCCCATCCAACTTTGTAGGTTTGAGAATACAAATGGGGCCTGTATTTTAATCTTATCGGATAATCAAAAACCGTAAACCAATCTTTGTATTTTGAGTCAGCACCATTTTGTATTAGATCTTGAAATGCAAAATGTCTTGGATGTACATGATTTAAAGAGCAATCAAGAACAACTTTCATGTTCATTGAATGGGCCTTTTCGATAAGTAAAGTTAATGCTTCGTCACCCCCAAAGTTGTCATCAACTTTAAAGTGGTCCCATGTATCATACTTGTGTACACTTCCAGAAAGAAATATTGGATTTAGATAAATAATGTTAACACCTAAGTTTTTAATATAATCAAGCTCTTCAATTACTCCGTATAAATCTCCACCTTGAAATCCAAGTCTTGTTGGCTTAGATCCCCAATCAAACACATTCTCAGGATTTAATTTGGGATTAGAATTTTTAAACTTTTCCGGAAATATCTGATACATAACGCCACCAAAAAACCAATCCGGAATTGTATGACGTTTAAAAGAATCTACATCTAATGACCATTTTTCAGCTGGTGAAATAAAATTTGCTACGCCACTAGTGCCAAAATAAACATTGATATTTTCTTCTGTTTGGGCTCCAAAGCTGAATTTGGCTTCTTTACTTCGTAGGTCAACGTGTGCTCTCCAATAATTAAATCTTTCTGTCTCTGCGTACAATTTAAGCTCTACTGGGCGAAATTCAGAATCCTCTAATAAAAGCCATGCTTTTTTAATGTTCGTTTGTGTATGGATTCTTATTTTAAGGACTCCATCAGATGAAATGCTTAAGAATTTTTTATCAAGTGCATTAAATCTAATGTCATAAAACCCTAAGTGGACATCGCCGTCAAAAAACTCTATTTTTTGAGCTTCACCTTCATCATTGAATACTGGGCTGTGGTTTTCTACCAAAATAATCCTTTTTTTTCTATTTACATAATAATATAAAGTATATTGAAAGGTCATTTTGGATATTAAGAAAAGTAGCGGTTTAATTTTCCATCCCACGTCTTTACCAGGTAAACATGGAATTGGAAATTTTGGAAAAAATGCAAAGACTTTTGTTGATTTCTTAGTAGAAACTAATACAAAGATATGGCAAGTATTACCACTTGGTCCAACTGATGAATTAGAGTATTCCCCATATTCAAGTCCATCTTCAGTTCTAGGGAATATTAACCTCATTGATCTTGATAATCTTCATAATCATTCGGACTTCACCTTAGAAGAAAATAAGTTTCCTGACGAGTTTATTGACTTTAAGAATGTATATAAATATAAAAGTAATGCTTTGTATAATATTTCAAAAAGCATTGACATAAATGAAAATTATTATCAACAATTTTTAAATAATAAACTTATAAGAGAACACATTACATTTTTAACTCTTAATAAAATAAATCAAAATCCCTGGTTAAGTTGGAATGAAAGTGAAAAATCTTATTCAGAACATTTATTTGAATATGTTAGTAACAAATATGAAGAAGAATTTAAATATAATCTTTTCACTCAATATGAATTTACACGGCAATGGAACGAATTAAAACAATACGCAAATAAATCAGGTATTAAGGTATTAGGTGATATACCAATATACGTAAATCATAATTCTGCTGATGTTTGGAGTAATAATAATCTTTTTGAACTCGACAATACAGGAAATATGTCATATGTCTCTGGTGCAGTCCCAGACGAATTTACTGCTGACGGTCAGGTGTGGAATACAACTCTCTATGATTGGGATATAAACAGAGAAGAGAATTATGAATATTGGATTAATAAACTTAAAAGTAATTTAGATAAAGTTGATTATTTACGTATTGACCATTTTGTTGGCTTCTTTCAATATTGGGCAATCCCAATTAAAGAATCTGCTTTAAATGGAAGTTGGAGAAAAGGTCCTTGGAAAACATTTTTTAAAGAGGTGAGTAAAGAAATACCAATGTCCAAGTTGGTGGCTGAAGACCTTGGAGTTGTATTATCTGAAACAGAAGAAATACTGAGTAAATACAACATACCTGGAATGAAAGTTCTTCAACAAAGAATTCCTTCAGATATAATCCATGACGAGATACATCCGAACGAATGGAAAGAAAATCTTATTGCGTACACAGGAACTCACGATAGTCCCACTATTAAGCAATGGTTTGGCGAAAGTAATGAAATGCAAATTCAATATTTTAACGAGTACAGGAAAGAACTAAATTTTAAACTAAGCAATGATGTGTGGGACTTTATCTCGCTTGTATGGGAATCACCAGCACAAGTTTCTGTTACGACCGTTCAGGATTTATTAGAACTAGATAAAGAAGCAAGATTTAATTCTCCAGGTACAAAAACAGGTAACTGGGGATGGAGGCTTAAAGAGATGGATCAACTGAATTCAAGTATTAAAAATCTTAAGTTATTAAATGAAATGAATTCAAGAAATATTTAATACTGACTTTTTATAAAATCAATGACAAGAGTTACCTCGTTATCGGTAAGTCGTTGAGCTGGCATTGAACCCTTGCCCATAGTTATGGTTTGTATCCAATATGAATCAGGCATTTGGGCAGCACTAGAGTCGGACTTTAAGCTGGGTCCTACTCCACCAGATAAATCAGCTTTGTGGCATGCTGAACATCTTGATGTATAAATTTCTTCACCGGATGTTAGTTCTGTTACTTCAGCGGATGTACAAGATATTAGAAAAATAAAAAAGATACTTAATAACTTTTTCAAAGATTACTCTTCTTCTAGACCGGATTTAAACTCTCTTGTTGATTTACCCAATGATTTAGCAAGACCTGGTAAACGTTTCGCCCCAAAGAGCAACAATAAAATTGTTAATATAATTAATAATTCTGGTAGTCCTAATCTCATGACCTAATTGTAACTAGATTCTGTAATTATTTTAAGTTATAGATTTCTTTTGAATGAATGTAATTAATATATAACCCAAAAAAGAGAACGCAATAAAAAATCCAATTGAATTAGCCTCAGTTAAATCAGGTATGATTGGTTGTGTTACGACTGCCTCTTCAACACCATCACTATTAAGTCTTGTTTCTATAATTTGACGAAATGGCCATATTTTAATTAACGAACCAATAAGAAACCCTGATAATAATGAAAGTAATTTATTTTTATAATTTTGAAACAAATAGTGCAAAAATCGACTAAAAATTATTAATCCAAAGATACATCCAGCTGCGAACACTATTATTACTCTCAGTTCAAAATCCTTTATTGCATTAATAATGAATTCATATTTAGAAAGCAACAAAAGAATAAAAGATCCACTAATTCCGGGAAGAATCATTGCTGTAATAGCAATTGATCCTGTAAAGAATACATAGACGTCTGTATTTGGGATATTTGTAGAATTTGATATAGATATAGCTCCGGCAGCAATTATGCCGACAAATACCCAGAATGCTAAATTAATATTAAAAGATTGAATATCTTTAAGTATTAAAACAGCAGAAGCAACTATTAAACCAAAGAAAAATCCCCAGAGTTTATATTCATGATTTTCCAGTAGAAAGACTATAACCTGTGCGAGTAAAATAACAGAAGTAAAAATTCCTAATAAAAGAGTGATTAAAAATTTTCCATTAAGTTCATTCCAAAATTTTTTAAATCCAGAAGCAAAAAAGGATTTAAATAAATCTAAATTTATATTTTTAATTGTAGTTATGAGTTCCTCGTAGATACCAGTAATAAGTGCAATAGTTCCCCCAGAAACTCCTGGAACAATATCTGCAGCACCCATAGCTACACCTTTAAAATAGAGTATTAATCTTGACTTCATTTAGAAGATTCGGTTGTCCTGTTAAATAGTCTAAACATGAGCGGTGAAACTGTAGCAGTTAATACCGCTAGTAATATAATTTGTTGTTCTAAATTCTTAGTAAGTAAATCGAGTTCAACACCTATTTCAGCCATCGCAATAATTAAACTAAATCTAGCAGAGAGTAAAAATCCACCTCCAAGTATTTTTGCCACTGAAATTTTTGAAAATATTAGAAGAAGTGATGGTAATACCTTAACAAGAACTGCAATTCCAAATAAATATAGTACATCTATGTAGAAATCTGTATTAGAGAAGAGTGATATATCATAATTTAATCCAATATTTATGAAAAAAATCGGAATTAAAAAACCATAGGAGAATCCCTTAAGACTACTTTCCAAACTTCCTCTGTTGGGAAATACAAATGCAAATAAAGTTCCTGCGAGAAACGCTCCAAGAATAGCCTCTATATCGAATAATACAGCAACACCTACAAGTGCAAGCATTAGTGCGAGTGAACTTCTAATGCCTAGTTCTTCAGGATCATTTCCATCGAACATTCTTGAAAATAATTGTGGATTCCACCAAGCCAATCTTCTTAAGATTCTTAAAAGGAATATAACAATTGCGAAATAGAGAATGATGTTTAAATTTTCAATTGAAACGCCGTTGGACTTTATTACGGATGCATAAACAGTTGCAGCTAATAGAGTCAATATGTCAGCAAGCAAGGCAATTATGAATAACATCTGTCCATAATCAGTCTTGATAGTGTCATCACTTCTTAATACGGAAATTACAATATCTACACTTGTAGTACACAAAACAAGAGCTAAAAATATTGGGTACTCTAATTCAGTGATAATCAAGAAAGAGATACCAACTGTAGATAAATAAACAAGTATTGGTAAGGCTAAAGTTCTAAGACCCTTTTCTCTAAATGTTTCCAATTCAATTTCAAAACCTGAAAGAAACATTAATAATAGAAATCCAAGAACTGCTAATCCTGAAATAAACTCAGAGGGTTCTACTAAATGAAGAACCGGCCCAACAACTATACCAAATGCAATCTCGAGTACTATAGATGGAATTTTCAATCTAGAACCAACAAGAGGAAGTAAAAAAGCACCCAAGGATATTACTACAAGGGAAATTGCATCAAAACTTTCCATTTAAACTCCTAATTAGGGATATATAAAACTGAAGAAGAAGAATTATGTGAAATATACTCGGTAGTTTTTTTAAGCTGCCATCCTGATGATTTTTTATAGCCTATTACTGAAAGATCAAATTTATCAGAATAAGAAGTGAATAATTTGGCTTCATTTCCTTCATCTGTTAAAACTTCTAACTGTACTTCATTAGATAAAGCAGCATCCTGTAATTTCTGTATATTTGAATTTTGTGATTCAGAATTCTCGTGTGAAATAAATTTTGGTTGTGAGATAACTACAGCATAAACTTTTGAATTTAAAGTAGATGCTAAATCAAACGTGATAGCGTTTGGACTATTTTCAGAAAAATCAGAGTTTGCTAGAAAACCAATATTTTTAATTGGAGAGGTTCCTCTTGAGAAGAATATTGGTATCTTATGCTTATTAGAAAAATTTATATACGATCTTATAGTTGAAATTTTTGTTTCCTTTTGAGTCGGGACTATTAAGGTACCTATAGATAATTCATCCAGTTTTGCTTCTATCTCTTTTAAAGAATTTTTTTCAATATTTACTGTTTTAAATTTTTGATCTTTCAGAATTGCTTCGAAAGTTGTTTCATCACTTTCTAATGAGTCAGTAAATATATTTTCCTGGGAAATAAGAACTAATTCTTCAGCTTTGGTATTTCTAGTATAAAATTCAGCTTCTGTAAGATTTTTTAATTCGTCTTCAGAATTAATTATTAACGCAGTATTTTTTCCAAATTCTAATGGGAATCTCGATTCTGAGCCAGAAAAGAGTTTTATTACATTTCCGAATGCTCCAGACTGTAGGACAACTGTTACAAGATCACCAGTCTCAAGTTCTGTATCACCATGGGGTATCACTACATTCCCTTTTCTAAGAAGTGCTCCAACTATAAAATAATCTGAGCCAATGTCTTTTAATTTTTTCCCTCTAACAGGACTATCGCTATTAACCTCTAACTCAATAGCCTCTGCCCTTCCTCCAGCAAAAGCTTGGGAAACAACTCTTCTAGGTTCAAGAATTTGCTCAAATCTTCTTGCTAGTAATATATGCGGATCAACAAGCTCAGCGTCTAAGTCTTGGTATGATTTAATGTTTGATTCGTTGTTCAGAACAGAAGAAAGTCTGAGAATATTGTGACTTTTTGCTAGTTTCAATATTTCTAAATTTACTTCATCATCATGAGTAAGAGTTATAACTGCACTTGCGGTTTCTATTCCTGCTTTTTTCAAAACTAATGTGGAAGTACCATCACCTTGATATTTTTCTATCTGTCTATTTGGATTAAAATTACGTAAATTTTCTTGATCAATATCAATAACAGAAACACTCCATCCAGTGCTAATTCTATTTATAAGTTCTTTAGCTTCGCCGTGTGCACCGACAATAATTACTTTCACGTGCTCTATTATGTCACAAAAATAATTTAGTTTAAGGAATTAGTTGTAAAATCTTATCAAACATTGAATAAAAAGTGAAATACATCGCCATCTTGGACAATATACTCTTTACCTTCAGCTCTTAACTTTCCGGCTTCTTTTGCCCCCTTTTCGCCGCTATGCAAAATAAAATCCTCAAATGATATAGTCTCAGCACGAATAAATCCTTTTTCGAAATCACCATGTATTTTACCTGCAGCTTGCGGAGCAGAATCACCAATGCTAACTGTCCAAGCTCGGACTTCTTGTGGGCCAGCTGTAAAAAAGGTTTGGAGACCTAGTAGATCATAACCTGCATTAACCAATCTATCTAACCCAGATTCAGTTTGACCTATTTCAGACAAAAATTCTTTTTTTTCATTTATGTCAAGTTCAGATATATCAGCTTCTATATCCGCACTAATAGCAACTACTTGAGATTGTTCCTTTTTAGCAGATTCAAATATTGAATTTAAGTGTGGATTATTTTCAAATCCGTCTTCGCTTACATTGGCAACATATAAAACAGGCTTGATTGTTAATAATTGAAAACCTTTAAGTAATTTTTGCTCTTCTTCATTTAAGGACAGTGTTCTGACACTTAATCCTTCTTCAAGCGTAGGAAGTATTTTCTCTAATAATGCTATGAGAGGTAGACCTTCCTTTTGCCCTGACTTTGTAGTTTTTTTAGCTTTTTCATAAAGTTTTTCAACCCTATTTAAATCAGAAAGTATTAATTCTGTATTAATAATTTCGATATCATCAGTTGGAGAAACCTTACCTGACACATGTACAATATCTTCATTCTCAAATGCTCTAACAACATGAACGATTGCTTCAGTTTCACGAATATTAGATAAAAACTGGTTACCTAAACCTTCACCTTGAGATGCTCCTTCAACTAGTCCGGCGATATCAACAAATTCCATTGATGTAGGAATAACTTTTTTTGGGTTTACTATTTCTGCTAACTGGTCTAAGCGAGTGTCGTTTACTGGAACTACTCCTATATTTGGTTCAATTGTAGTAAAAGGATAGTTTGATGATTCAATCCCAGCTTTCGTAAGAGCATTAAAAAGAGTTGACTTGCCAACGTTAGGTAGTCCAACTATTCCACATTTGAATCCCACAAGTATCTTTCCGTTTCTTTCTTTAAGAGATATAAATTGAATATAGTAGTTTATTTATTTAATTTTTACTTTCTTTCCGACAACTTTATAAATTTGATATTAAAGTTTTTCTATGGGGGATAAATGACAGAAAAAAATAATAAAAAAACCATATTTGGTTGGTCAATGTATGACTGGGCTAAATCAGCTTATGAAACAACAACTCTAGGGGCAATTATGCCCGTGTATTTTGTAAGTGTGGTGGTGCCGGAGGAAGGTTTCTTATTTAGAGGCAATCTCTATACCGGAGCTGAAGTTTGGGGATTCGCAATTGGATCAGCTTTATTTATATTTTTTCTGATAATGCCAACTATTGGGGCTATTGCTGATCTCTCAGGTTCTAGAATGAAACTTTTCAGATCTTTCGCATATGGTGGTGCAGTATTTGCATCCACATTTTATTTTGCCCAGGAAGGTGATGTTGTTTTAACTCTCCTAATCTATTTTCTTGCTCAATTTGGAGCTACAGGTTCAAATGTATTTTATGACAGCGTTTTAAAAGATATAACTACTGAAGATACTATTGATCAGGTTTCAGCTAGAGGTTACGCATTAGGTTATCTTGGAGGTGGATTACAGTTACTTCTTTCATTGGTAATTATTCAAGTTGGGCCTGGAGTTTTAGGTATTGACGCAGCTTTAGCTTCAAGAATAGCTATTACATTTGCCGGACTATGGTGGTTAATATTTTCAATGTTTAGTTTTTCAAGAATGAAAATAGAGGAAAGCCAACCAACACAAAATGAAAAAGTTAACTACTTGAGTGCTGGGTGGAAAACAAATTTA
>CEVS01032319.1_pt1 | contig 27280 bp, 17 predicted proteins | sample 361571 | NCBI WGS metagenome assembly CEVS01 (sample SAMEA2623850, study PRJEB7988) | marine metagenome | isolation source: saline water (ENVO:00002010), including | reverse complement strand
CAGTGTCAGAAGAATAGTGTGTTCCAAATATTAAATCATAACTACCACTAGTTCCATATCTAAGCTGTCTAATAAAAGACCCAACTTGCCCATAAATATCTTGACTTATTGCTCCAGCATTGGGACCACTAGAAGTAACTCCATTATGTCTATCGACAAAATCTATACCTATTTCAGAAGATCCATAATTGAATCCAGTATCTATTCTAAGTCTAGTTTCAGCACCGCCCATAATGTTAAGAACGCCTGAAGGTGGATAAGTTGCATTATCTGGCAAAGAAGAAATTCTAGTAGACTGACCAGACTTACACACATCCAACAAACCTTTAGGACTAGCTACTCCTATACCAACCCTGTCCGTACTAGCATCAGCAACAATTAAATCTTGTGTACCTGTTCCTTCAACTCTAAAATCACGATTGAGTCCATCATGATTAATCCTAAATTCTGTATTTGTAAATTTAGCATATTGAGCATTGCCAGCTCCAAAGATTAAATCTTTAGATGTAAGAAAAGGCCCAACCGCCACGGCTCCAGTTACATTGGAAAAAGCTACGCCACCAGCACCAATAGAAGCCACTGAACCACCGGCATAAGCAGTGCCATAGCTATACATAGCACCAAGTCTAGTGCCATTTTCGTGAGATTCAAATACTACGTTTTTTGTGGGACTAGTGCTTTCATTAACTATCCAGCTACCATTATTATTAATATTCTTAGCCCACAAAGTAATATTACCAGTAGCGCCTTGTGCTGGAGTATTAATCCCAATAGTATTTTCACTTTCATTTATAATCCCAGAAGTTAATATTCTAGAATCATCATCTCTCCATATAGCAACTGAATTTTGTACCCCACTACCATCTAAGAATCTTCCATTTAGGTCTACGCTCAAGTCAGGCAAAGTAATTCGCCCCAAAGTTAACTCGCCTTCTTCAGCACTAAAGTTAACTTCATTAACATAATAATTTGCCCCAGTACCTCCACCATCACCTCCACCGCCAGCAGTACTTTGAATTGTTCCATCTGGAAAAATAATACCAGCGTAATCAGTATCTGGTCCATATATATAACCAGAGGCATCTAATGTAACACCTTTATTAGCTGGCAAAGTTACAAATACCATCGAAACGCCCTGAAGACTAATCTTAGTTGGAGCGTGTCGTGGGCCGTTGCTACTAGCTAATATAGTATCTCTAGAAAGGCTATTATAGAACTCGCTATACGTACCTACTCCTACTTCAAACTGAGAGAAGTTTTCTATCACGTAATAAGTAGTATTACCATCGCCCACACCGTCTGCAAAAGATACGAAACTAGGGAAGTTGTCTTCAAATACAACATCTCCAGTACCCTCGGTGAGTGTAGATTGTTTTACTCGATCTGCGATTTTTAGTGTCATTTATTTACTTTTTCTTTCAGCTCTAAATATAGCAAATTTGACTAATTTAGTAGCACCATAATTAAAGAAGGGTATATTCCTTTTAGTGGCTTCTTCTTTTAACCATACACATATAGTGTCTATATTTTGCTTGCACCACTCAATTCCTTTTTCATTTAAGAATTTGGCTTTACTGTTACAATCACAGTTTTCAGTAGCTCTAATATTCATCCAAGATAATAAATTTTTTAGTTCAGTGCCAACACCTTCTCCAAAGTTTTGAGTATTTTTTACCTTGCCAGATCTAATGTTTTCCATGATTCTGTATGAGGGATGGTCTTTATTATGTTTTGGGAATTTAGGATAAGCTGGATGGTCAATGTTGATTATCCACATATCGTCGGTCTTTTTTTCTACAACGCAAGCCATGACTTCATCAATGTCATAACCTCTTTGTTCACATCTAGCTATTAGATTTTTTTTATGAGTAGTAAATGTAGTCATATTCTTTCCTTTTAACACGGTTCCTGATTAGCTTGATCTAGTTGTACGGTTGGTGGAGTAAAGTTACTACAGTATATAGAAGCTGAAGATAATCTAAACTCATCAATTTTTACACATGCGACGAGTGACTCATTTATACCTCCAGCGCCACCGCCAGCAAAATAGTTAGAGCCATGTATATCAAGTATATTTACAATCCATAGAGGATCAAAGTATATATCGTTCCAAGCTGTTTCAGTTACAAAGTCTCTATATACCATAGCGGCACTATACTCTTCAGTGCCATCTAAATATAACTTAATAAACCCAGCGTCTGTGGCATTGTTTAACTCTCCGTCTATAACTAACGCAATGTGATGCCAATCATTATCAGTTATAGAACAGACATTAGTATCGTCAAGGTCAGTTAATAAAGATATATTTCTTGGATTTCCTTGATCGTCAAATCGGATTGTTTCATCTGAATAATTTAGGTATATATCAGCTTGAGTGTTACTTACAAAATCAATATCAAAAGCAGTAAACAGCGCATCTCCGTATTCGCTAGGATTATTACCGTGCATACTTATAAAAGGTACTTTACCAACAGACGACTGAGCAATAGTAGGAACTTTAAGCCAATATTCTAATGTAAAGTTACTCTTAATATTGTCATGAAGAATAATATTGTCATTGTATGAATACATGTCGTTAAACTCGTAACAAACTCTAGGAGCAGTGTGGGTTTCATCATCGACAAAATTATCGCTCATTACTGGACATGTAGTTAACTGAGGGTCAGCACAAGCTGTTCCAAATTTATAGTCTGACGTATCTACACAACTCAAGTTGCTCGAACCGAAGTACTGAGAGGAAGGTTCATTTACATATCCAGTACCACATCCAAAAATCTTTGTGATCCTACTGTAAGAAGATGCGTCTGGAGTATACACGCCAATATTTTGTCCGTAATACGCTTCATTAAAATGTAGTAACAATTCAGTATAAGGATTATTACTAGCTGATGGACCAAGACCGCGAGTATTAGTAGCGTATACTTTTACATAATATTCTTTACTTGCATCTAACGATGGTATACTGACAGAAGTTCCTACACCATCCCAATCATGTTTAGTATAGAGGGACTCTCCATCATGTCTATATTCTACACCATAAATAATATCTCCACAATCACCTTCAGCTGGAGAAGACCAATTGACATCTAACTGAGTGGCATCAGAGCTATTCTTAGCAGAAGATAAGGTTCTAGGAATTGATGGTAGGGACTGAACTGACCAACCTTGTGTTGCGGAGTAATTATATTGTCTATCATTTTTATAACCAATTCTAAACTCATATAAATTACACACAGCTACCGTGGGCGCATCTGTAGAAATATACGAAGTGTCACCACCTATACCATTAGTTTTAGAAAATGTCAAAGTTAGCGTAGCGTCGATCTCTAAATCGCTTCCGTAATAAGATACATACTCTGACTTGCTCATAACTACATATTTTTTCCAAGGAGAGAAAGCTTGAGTGCTTAAATCTCGCTCTCTGTACTCTATGGAAAATTCTGTCATTTGTTCGTATTCTGAAGATGGAGTGTAACTAATAGTCCATGCATCAGTGCTTGCATCTCTAGTTCCATCAGTAATTATGAAATTTGTAGCCGGAGCTAAAGGAGGAGCAGTTGTATAAGTAGTTCCTTTTTCTTCAAGCGGATCTAAAGTAGTTGTTGTTGTATTTGTTATAGTGGCAGTGTTGCTGTACACATAGGTTGGAGAAATGATTAATAGCCTAAAGTTCAAATCAGTACCATATTTTTTAATGGAGAAACTTAATTGTTCTCCTGACTTTACAGTTAGTAAATCGCTAACTCTTTCCTGACAGCTACCATCAGTAACTTCTACGTAGTATTGAATATCTGTATCATAGGTGCTAGATATTGTAGCTGATAATGATACAACTTCATCTTCTAAAGTTGCAGTTAAAAGTTCATCAAAAGTTAAAGAATCAGGTGGCATAGTAGTTGTTGTAGTTGTAGGATAATTTTCATCTAAAGGAAGGCATATAACACCATCACCAAAAAGCTGTATTGAAACTGGCAATGAATCACAACAAGGTTCATGACTATATTGGCAAACACTTTCAATGTCTATAATTAAAGCATTGTCTAATAAATCAATATCACTGTTAGACTCCAAGACAACACAGGGCTTATCTAATATTTCGTGCCTTCTGATTTTTGTTTTAGCTTCATACTGACCAATAGTTTTTGAAGCAATTACTGTTTGATTTTTAAAGTCCCTAACTGTTATACGAATAACGTTTTCTATTATTAATCTATAGAACTCTCTAGCCTCTTCAGATGTGTCACCATCTTGTATATCTAAATATATAACTATATTCTTAGGAGTTAGACTTTGATCAATGTACTCAGTTACTGTAGAAAATTTTTGATCTCTTCGTAAAAGAACATCTTCATGGTGTAAAAGGTCAACGTGATGGCTAGTATTTTCATCTTTAACTAACGCACGTACTGTAGGATTAGAAGCTCCAGCAAATCTTCTTCCTTTAGGAAGTTTGACAATGCCACAGTCGCAATCGCTAAGGTTTGTTCTATCAATTAATACATCTTCAGGACTATCTGTAGTGGTTGTAGTAGTAGTTGTAGTTGTAGCTGGAGCGGAAGTATATTGTATAGTTCTACTTACAGCATTGCCCTGCTCATCCACGGCAGATATGGTTACATCAAACGTTGTGTCTTCAGCAAAGAATAAAGATCCGGGCAAATCTATAAAATTAATATGTTGTGTCATTATAATGTTCTCTTGTTAAAAATTACAAAAGCCGGGGGTACTAAGGTTTTGCATGTATCCATATCCTAGTGTACCCCAATTTAATACTGGGTCAGCTTCAATTATAACTATATCGTATAGGTCTTCTAATTTATTGCCATCTCCATCAGTTAATCTAAGTTTGTTGAAACACCAATCTCCATATAAACGAGAGTCGTCTTCTTCGTTGGTATACACTGCTCGTACTCTGAAGCGAAATTTGTAGCACTCCTCGTCTGGGACTATTTCTGCACTCCCCGTATGATTGTGACTTTGGCTCCCGAGCGTTGCAGTTGGTCTTCGCGCATATTCTTGTGTGTTTCTCAGCTCATAATTAAGCGGACTCAAAGGAGACAACTCAACGTAGTGGCGTACAATTTCATCACCTTGACCATCTGTGTACGTATCAGTACTATACTTTACATGGGGATTTTCACGGGTTATAGATTCAAAAATATCTTCTTCTTGAGCATAATTGAAGTAAGCATCATAAGTAGTAAACCAAGGGAAATATCCATCACCGTTCTCGTCGGATCTTTGTATTTCATAATCTGTAACAGTATATGTCTTGCCGAATGCCTCATGCGTTGTCGTTTTTGGACTTGACCACTCAACATAATATTTTTCGCGTCCTATGTAATGAAATAACAACAAACCTTTAGAAATCGACATGTTTCCTATTACTTCAATCTTATTATATAAATCCCAACCACTTGACTCTGGAGTAGTGGGAGGTCGATACATCCAACGTAAACTCATATGACGACCACCTACGTATATCTGTTGGGTCGCATTCCAATTCCTACTCGGATTAATCTCTTCCCCAAGTTTACCGTTAAGAATAAAACCTGTAGGAATAGGTCTATTTTGATTATCTTTTCTGCCCATCATGACATGATGTTCCAGCTTATATGTAATATCACCCGTCTCAATCATGTATTCCATAAGATCTTTGCTACCAACCGCATATACTTTGGAAGTTTGAGTAACTTTATCAATATTCCAAGAACCCCTACAAACATTATTCATGTATCCAGCTTTAAACAATGCTTTTGGTCGGCTTTGAAGATCAACTACCATTGACCTCGCTGAAGATTCTGGTATAACGCTTCTCTCTTCCGCGCGCACAGCATTTCCATCAAAATACAATCTCATGCCGTTTTTTGAATTTTTTGGTGAGATGAAAGCAATATATCTTGCTGGAGTAAAACCCATATCAATTTCTTCAAAATATATCCTAAGATATCCATTACTAAGGTGAATATTCACTTCGTCTGTATCTATTAATAGACTCGGTGGTGGTGTTGTTGAGACAGATGTTGTATCTGAGGGTAGAACAGTATTAGGTGTTGCTCTACCATTTGACCAATTTCTTGTACCGGGGTTTAAATAAGGGCTATCTTGATTAACTATATAACGGCGTTTATTCCAAGTAATTTCACTTCGCGTTGAATAAACTGGATAATCTACATCGCCCTTCATACCCAAAGTTATACTAGCCCCAAGATAATAAGTTCCCGGTCCATGATTAAAAAGACGCACGTTATCAACTAAAGGATTACGACCTATGCCCGACGTGTCATCGGCAGGAGAATTTGGCATTTCAAAAAGACCGCCAACAATAGGATAAAATCCACCTTGACCACCCATCGAAGCCCGTTGTTGAAACCTGATTATTGGATGTATGTCAGTAGTTGAGAATATGTCATATACATGACCATTAATTTTATAGTGAAAATTATAACTTACTTGATTTCCAGCTGAATTCCTTAAACGATCATTGAAGTCATCGGTGAATATATAACCCCTAGCATGACCAGTATTATCAAATGTATCAATTGTTACATCTATTCTTAAATCCTTCTCTGGATCAAAAGTTATATTATTCCAAGCTAAAGCCTGCCCCGCACCGAAAAGCCTCAAAATAACAGAACTCCGATCATAAGAGGAATCAAGAATGATATCCTCTAGACTCTGAGATGGCCCAAAACTCTCACGCATGGATAGGCTGGAATCATCTGGAGTAGTATCAACAGTAGAAAAACCTCTTGACTGCACAACCACAGTACCGGCTGGTAAGTTCGGTGGAATATAGGGAACATAGGGTGTAGTTGTTGAAGTAGTTGTAGTAGTTGTGGCTGGAGCGACAGTAGTAGTAGGTATTGGGGTGGTGGTAGAAGTGGTAGTAGTCGTCACGGGTGCTGCGGTAGTAGTGGTCACTGGTGCAGCGGTCGTGGTAGTGGTTGTAGTAGTGGTTGGAGCAGTAGTCGTCGTGGTTGTTGTAGTATTGTCTGGTGCAGCAGTCGTGGTGGTTGTGGTTGTAGTCGTTGTGGTGGTGGACGAAGTAGTAGTTGTGGTAGTTGTTGTAACGCCAGAGATGTTAATAGTTCCTGCCATTGATCCATGAAACTGACAGTTATAAAAAAGGGTAGATGGAGCGTCAGAGGGAATTACAAACGTAATAGTTCCTGTAGAACTACCATTATTTGTTACGCCAGAATTATACTGATTAGCTGTTCCAGTGGAAGAAACAGTTTTAATAAACAATGGATGACCTGAAGCAGACATATTAAATGTAACAGTGTCGCCAGTATTAAACGATAGTGTAGGATTATTACCAGCTATGCCAGAAAAGGTATAAGCTGAAGCTCCTACATTATTTACTGTATAAGTATAACTAGCCATGATTCACCTATGGTAATGGATTTTCACTTGCGGGACAACTAACTACATCTATAATCTTGTTGTGTATTGTTTCTTGGCAATTTCCAGAAATATCTTTTGGAAGGCATGGACCTATAAAATTAAAATTAGAAGATGCACAGTTTGAACCATACATATCAAATAGCGTGGATTCTGGTTGACTTGAAAAATTATTATGTTGTCGAACAAGTGTCATAACTTCCGACTCAGATAGTTCACAACAAGTAGCGTATACAAGTTGCTGAGAACTACTAGATGAAGCTTGGCATTCACCATCTGCATCTTCTACGCAATCAAGGACTTGTTGACATATAATATAAATAGTGTCATCACAAGGCTCTGGAGTGGTTGTTGGTGGGGTTGGAGTAGTAGTTAGATCTGGTTCATTGTGATCATGATTATTTACTCCAAGTCTTAAAACGACTTCGGAATTAAACGGTGGCATTTCTACAGGAATATTAATCTCTCCCATAGTTAACACATTGCTAGTACCACCAGACCAGTTAGTACCTCTATTTACACTAATGTCTTGCAGGTGAACAACATCGCCGGGAGTAGGTGAAGCCAACCTGACAATATTAGGAGCAGTTGAAGAAACAATTTCTGCAACAGTAGGTCTGTCGTAGTATGTATATGGAGGTATGACGGACCCCGGACCATTACCAGTAGGAGCCTCATCTAATCTATACTCACAACAATCTTCTGTTGTATACGTGAAAGCATCTTCTAAGTAATGAGTACCAGCTCCCAGTAGCCACTCTTTTTTGTATGCATCGAGTCTTGTGTTGTCAATATTATCTATAAATCTAATTGTCAATTTATATGGAGGTTTAGTTGTCGTAGTAGTTGTTGTAGTAGTGGGAGCTATAGGGGCGCAGATAGTTACTGTTGCAAATCCACCACCAATTGGCATCTCGTTTAATGTAACATCTACCCTAGTGCCAATTAAATCAGTAGTTACAAAATCAGAATCATCTGTAGCGGTAATCTGACCTAGACCTAAATCTTCAGGAGGACAAACATAAACAGCTTGTACATTTTCTAGGATGTCATCTCCCGGTGGTGCAGTAAATTTAATAGCAGTAATAATCTCTCCATCACATCCATTTTTACGTATAGAGCCTCCTAAAAGCGCATCGCAAAGTCGTAGAAATACTACAAACTGTTCATCAGGAGCGGGAGTAGTCGTTGTTGTACCTAATAGCATTTCGACACAAACTTTATCCTCCCCTTCGCTCCTAGTTAAAGACTTTTCTAAAACTACAACAGCGTATGCATCGCCACGGACTCTATTACCATCCTCGTCTACAGCGTTAGGATTTTCTACATTGAACTGATAATTAAACTCGTTCTCGCCACCAAAATAATTCATGAAATTATTAATATTGAAGCTATGACTTAAAGTTACCTGTGGATAACTAGAAAAATTACTCATCTCTAGACCATGCTGGTAAGGAAATAAACCTTGGGTTGAATCTGCTGGATTTTGAACTAAGTAAATCTTTACACGATCATACCACACCGTATCCGTACTTCTGTAACTCTTTTCTAACTGAGTTATTACTTTAGTTGTTACCTCACCTCCGTCATTGATTTGCATCCATATAACATTAATGTCTTTATGTTTTCCACCAAGACAACCAATCGCTGGTTCTTCTGGAGTGCCACGCCCAGTAAAACTCCAATCAGTATAAGGAGATATAGGACCGTAAGGGGCGAATCTACCCCAAGTGTTAACAATCATCTGGTTACTATTGTCTCTAAAAGAATAAGCTGGATAGCTACCATCTACAGGCAAAGTAATAGGTGCATTACAGAAAAGAAAATCTACATCTATACTTTCAATAATTTTGGTAAATCTTTTATTCTCAAAATAATCTTCAGCTACTATATTTAAAGTAACGCTTTGAGGGTCTAAAACTTTCTTTAATAGAAATATTTCATTTCCTTCTAGGGAAAACATTTCTGCACTATCTCCAGTAAGATAAAGCTTTTGAGGTCCGCAAGCATTGATTAAGTTTACATCAAAAACTTTTAATCTAAAATCTTCATATACCGGAGCAGCTGTGGTGGTAGTGGTTTGTATTACAGTAGGCTCATCCTCAGAAGATAAATCTGTACTCCAATAAATTATAGCATCTTCTTTAATTGAACCTATCTGAGAAATATGACCTTCAAACGGAGTGTCTAAAGCTACATTATTTAACGAAAAGGATGGAGGTATGGCAAATGACATAGAATCATCTTCAACTAAAGAAGTGAATTTAATTTCATCTGCTTCAGTAAAAACCAAAAAATTATTTTCTATAACAAAAGGGGATGCCTTTATTAAGCCATCGTTCTCATTTGTAGTTAAAGAAAAAGATCTTTTTGTAGGTATAGATTGTAACAAATGAAACCACTCAGTGAGCAACAAGCCAGCTCCTTCAGTTTCCATTGCGTGTAATATAATCTCCTGATTAAAATCAGGCATCCTTACTCCGTCAAAAGCATTGTAAGTTGGCGCAATCACATAAAGACTGCTATTAGAAGGTAGATGCTCAGACGACCACCAAGGATATGACATAGTTACACTAAAGCCAGCGTTTGTAAATATCTCTTCTATTCTATTGTCGAAATCTTCATTATCATTTCTAAGTATGCATACGTCACCAGCGGTATCACCGTTACTTCGAGTAGCCCAGAGAGCAGAATTTAGTAATAGCCTGATAAAATAGTCTTCATTTGAAGAGTGCAAATTCTCCAAATTGATAGCTTTGGAAAGAGCAGCTGCTCTGCCCTTACCGTATACTCTACCCGCCATACCTATAGTTTGACCCATTATACACCTATAATTTGTTCTCTAGTTCCATAGTCTAGCATAATATAGTATGTCTCTCCAGTAACTTGGGAGACAAAGCTAGATACATACCTGTAGTTAAAATCATTTATAACTGTACTTAATAATCGAGAATCGACAATGCCAAAAACTTCTTGAACAGAAATACTAGTAAACCCAGTAATAGCCTCGTCGCCAGAACCTTGTGGAGTAATATTATCTAATCCACATACATAATCTAAATTTAAATTAAGTTTTATTTTGTGATTGTTTGTTCTATTATAGTAAATTTGTAAAGGTAATACATAATTTACTTCGTTAGAAGATACTGGTGGATAGAATATCTTATAATAATCTATATCTAAAGTTTCTTGAGTACCGTCTGGATTATCTTGTACTAATAATACAGAGTTATGATCACCATCAAGAGTATCTATATAATCTATCCCGTCTTCTGTGTTACGACCTATCTCAAAATAAACACCACCATACCAAGGAGATCCAGAAAGTATTGAGTTTGGTAATGCAGCACCAGTAATTTGATAAGGGAAAGGCGACTTACTAACGAATAGTTGTAACGGTTTAAGTAACCTATCAGCATCTGGAGTTTGCGTAAACACACCTTCATCATCAGCAGTTATGTCTGCGGCATAGTACATTGACGTACAGAGAGGTGGCAAAGTTGTAGTAGACGTTGTAGTAGTTGTAGTCGTAGTTTCTACAGCTTCTCCTCGTATAAAAACAGTAGCTCTAGTCTCAGGTCTAAAGGGCATAGTAATAGGTAAAGATATATCTGCAATTTGTTTTAGCGGTTGACGAATTTGTATATTAATATTCCCAGCGTCAATATCAGAACTTCCATCTCCAAATATTAATACGGAAGGTTCTTCGTAGAATACATAATTTGAACTTGCATATACACTAACAATGGCAGCTCTTTGAGAACCCTCTGGTCCAGATATTGTAACCTCGTCTTGACCAATATATCCTCTCGTAATCTCACCATCGTAATCTAGTATCATCGAAACAAATGCTGGGTTTACAGTTGTAGTTGTGGTCGTGGTTGTGACTGTAGAAACAATAACAGATGATACAGTACCATAGCCTACTGCATTTAGTGGAAGAATTTCAAGAGTGTATTCTACTTCTACGTCCAAGCTATCTACAGTATACTCCCTAACTTCAGTATCTTCTACGATTACAGAAGAGTAAGGAATATCAATAGTATTTATAAATTGGTTGTCCACATTTCTCTTAACACGAATTTGGTACTCTGTTAAAGGTTGAGAACCTACGTCTTCTGGATCTAACCACTGTAATTTTATATTATCAAAACCTGCTACAGCTACGAGCGATCTAACTGGATCAGGAACGGTTGGGGGACGAGGAGTAGTAGTAACAGGTGCAGGGGTAGTCACTGGAACATATCCAATCATGCAGAATCCTTTACCGCCAGAACCTCCATTGCCAGCGCCACCTCCACCAGTGCCACCAACTCCGTGTGGATCTAAAGTGTCTCCACCTCCTCCAGCACCTCCTGCTATTACTTTTCCTTGTAATGAGTCTCCTGCGCCACCTCCACCATAATACTTGTAAGTTTTTTTATCAAATGTTATAGGTAAACCATCTCCACCAGCTCCAGCATCAATTGTTTCATTATTAATTACAACTGGTGATGACTGACCAGATTCTCCAGCGCCTCCTCCACCGCCACCGCCGTTTTCGCCAGTGGAACCACCTCCGCTGTTACCAGAAAATCCCTGACCGCCCAAACTATTACTTCTACCTCCAGAGCCTCCCCCACTAGCGCCGTTAGCACCTCCCGTGTTGGCAAATGTAGCCCCTCCAGCACCACCACCAATAGCTCGTGTGCCAATTTCTTCTATTAAAGTTACTTCTCCATTTCTTCCTCTGTATCCACCTAATCCAACGTCTACAGTATAAGCTCCAGCGCGTAAATCAAATGGAAGTTGTTTGACTTGTCCAGCTCCTCCTCCACCTCCTCCAGAGAAAGATCCACCACCACCACCACCTCCAACTAATAATATTTCTACCTTAGCTTTATCAAAACTTTCATTATCATAAGGCACTATATAAAACACACCATCATCATTAAACTGATGGAATATCATATTCCCACTAGTAAATATATTATTCCCACCAAGAGCAGTAAAATAAGAAGGAGGCTCAGGTGGATCTATCGTTGGACAATTAATATAATTTCCAGAATCTGGAATAACTACAACAGCTAATAGTTCTGGGGGTATTGATTCAGACGGAGCTAGAGTTGTTGTAGTGGTTGTTGTAGTTTCAACGTAAGGAAAATAAGGACTGTCTTGAGGAGCAGGTCTTATTCTTCTTGATCTTTGCTCCTCTCTAAAACAATCTTTATCATCCAAACACTCTGGAGGTTCAGTAGTAGTTGTTCTTGTCATAGTCCTGCCTTACCTATTCCTTAAGGAGCGCCAGTGATAGATATAGGTCTGTACTCACCATTGACCTTCATAGCTATAATATAATCTCCTTGTCTAACATTTAAATAAGGGTCTCGTAAAGTTACTAATATAAGGTTCTGATTTGGTGGGGCGTTATCAGGAGCTGCAACTAATTTGTTATTAGAGTCTACGATTTGTCTACGAATATAGAATTGTAAAGGTGTATCATTAAAATTATTAGGAAGATCACTAAAGTTAATATTCTGTTCCACAAATCCCTCTATAACAAAGTTATCTATATCGTTTTGTATTTGGTCAGCTTGAGCTTTATTGCTAGCTATTTCCGTATTGGCAGCAACAATGTCGTCGGTGTTAGTTTGTATGTCTGCTAGGAACTCACCACCTCCAGATAAAGAAGTTCCATTGCCAAATAATATATCACCCGCTATTTTTAGATCGCCGCGAACTTCTAGGGTAGGTGGTTTAAGTAAAATTGATTTGGCTAAATAATTTCTAGGAAGCACTGTTGAACCAATGCCGCCACCTTCAAATGTTAATAATGTCGAGATAGATCCACCTGCTGCTCCAAAGCTAGGAATTACATTTAAATTCTTGCCATATTCGACTTGCATATCGCCACGAGTTGTCAAAGTACCAAAGACGTTTAATTTAGTATTAACCTGAAAATATTTTACAGTACTATCAGGACTAGTAGATCCTTCTAATAAAAGATTATTACCATGACCTAGTGAAAATTCATAATCGTTCATGGAACCAATGTCTGTTCCTATAGCTATTCTATAACTCTTGTCATATTGTGAAACAGTGTTAGATCCTATAAGAACATTATTTTCACCAGCAACAATATCTCTACCAGATAAAGATCCCACAGTTGTATTAGAGGAGCCAGATATAAGTTGATTTAAACCTCTGTTACCTACAGCTGTATTGTGGGTTGCTCCAGATAAATTTAATCTAGATGCAGGGGATAAGAATCCTGCAAATGTATTCCCTAAATTATCTAAAACAAGAGGTTTATCTAATACGCTACCGTCATCGCTAGAGGCGGTCATATCAACATTGAATATATTTCCACTGGAATCAACAAATGATAGAAAACTACTTTGAGCAGGATCAAGGTCATTATGTCTAGTGTATATTTGACCATAACCAGAAGCAGCTACTGGAGAAGAATCGGAATTAAACATTGCAATAGAAGCATTAGGATATTCTGCATCCCCCAAAGCAAGCATAGCATTAGTTGCCATTTTACTATTAAGCACAGCTATACTGCCACTTGAGTCGTCTATTGCTAAAGATGGTTTTTCTGAACCGGCATTGTAAGTATTTAAATTAAACACTCCACTATTTTTTATGTACTGAAGTGATACACCGTATTCAAGACAATTTTCAGCTCCTAATAATTGTAAGCTTGCTTCTGTATCATTATTATTTTCAGCTGTGATTCTACACACCGCATTGCCTGTACTACGAACATTAAGAATAGTGTCAGGAAGCATTGATTCTGAATAATCAAAATTACTAATACCAACATAACCTTCAGTCTCATCTTGTAATAACGTAAAGCATCGTTTAGCAAAAGAGGAGTCATTGTATGATGAAACGATATATCTATTTGGTCTTTGGCCTACTTGCTCATTAAAGAAGTTTGGAGGTTGTAACGTAGAGTCACTGATATATCCAGATTTAAACCCAGTGATTTTTTCTAAACCAGCATCGTCTTTATTGTTTACTACTGTATTGTCTAAGAACGTTTGGAATAAATTCACGCCTGAGTTAGCAGCTTGAATTGATATTGTATAATCATCCAATTCTTTTTCGCTAGCTATAAAGTTTACATCTCCTAAACCAGCTAATCCACTATGTAAAACTTGATCTTCTTCTGATAAGTATGCTATACCGCTGTGTAAGAAAAGTCCTAAGTCGTAATCATATGTGAACATACCAACGATGTCGTTATTGATAATTCTATCCGTCTTTACGTGTGCGCCTTCTGCTGTAGCTATACTAATATTTGAAAACCAAGAGTTTCTGGAAAAGGCGTTGTCTAAAGAAAGATTGCCCCAAGTAACGTCTTTAGATCTAAAAGTAAGCTCGTATGTTCTTTGGTAGTCAACGCCACTAGCGCCTAGCATGAAACCAGCATCATTTAATAATTCATCAACTAGATACTCTTGAGGCTTGGTAGGGTCTGCTGGTGAGTCGGCTTTAAAATAATCATGTACACCTCCAGCGCCACCACCGTCTACGCTATTTAGTTCATACTTTGAAGCTAAGTGTAATGTTTTATGTCTGAAGTGAGTTTGTTGTTCTGCATTAAAAACTTTGAACTGACCAACACCCTTGGCATATACATTATAAAAATGCGCATTGCGCCAAGGTTTAATTGTGCTACCTACGTCGTGTGCGTATGATGATTCTGGAGTAACACTACCTTTAATTTGTACAGCATCAGAAAAAGTTCCGGCATTGCCAGAAATGTTTCCGGCAACTGTAATATTACCACCAGTACTAACGATATTTTGAGCGACCGTAAGGTTATTGTCTACATTTATATTTTGTTGGAATACAGAGTCAGCAGTAAAAGTAAAAGTATTATCTGTATATGTTATTAAGTGGTTGTCTGGGAAACTAATTAAACTTTTAAGGTATAAATTTTTGAACCTATATGAACTGCCACCAAGATTATAAGCATCTGTAACTGATGGGTGAGTGTGTCCTCCTACTTGCAATGTAGATCCATCGTGTAAATTACCTACTCCTATACCAAGTCTTAAATTTGATTGCGACATATCTCCTAATACAAGGGGTAGCAAATCAACTCCAGTAGTATTCGCACATATGTAATCTTCATCAACAGGATGAGCTGCAATGTATAATTGGTAATCTTTATTCCTGTGTACGTAGTAACCAGCGCCATGACCTAGAGCTATATTGAAGCTACCTTCTTTATTATTATTTAAACTAAAACTACCTACACCTACGTTACCATAACCATTGATAGTGCTACCAAGAGCGTGATGCCCAACACCAACATTATCTACGCCATACATATTGCAATTTAATGCAAACGAACCAAGAGCTGTATTTTGCTTGCCATCAATTTGAGACTTCAAAGCAGCGTAACCAACAGCAACATTGTCTGTGCTGTTATAGCCTCTAGCTGTCCTTTTGGATAAAGTATCTACACCTACTCTAGTAGTTCTAGAATCTAGTGTAGAAAAATTGACAGAATTTAATTCATTGAACTCTGTAAGAGTACTAATAGAATCTATAATATCTAAAAGATTTCGACGAATATCTTGAGGCGAAACAGCGCCTACACTATTGTCTAGTATATCTTTCTTGATATTATCTACAAGAACTTGTTTTGATAGTTTCATATTATTACTTTAAACTTATTTCTAGTTGGGATGGAATAAACTGCACAATGTCGCCTTCGCCAATGGACTTCTCTACTTCTAATGGAGCATACATTAATATGTTACCTTCTCCGTAAGTATCGCTATCCATTAAGGCTACTGCTTTAATAATGCCCCATCCATTCCTACCAGCTCTTTCAAAAGTAATATTATCATCATTCTGTATAAATCCATTGCCATCATATTTTCTATAAACTATTTCATCTGGATCTGGATTAACCTGATTACCTGCATCACCTTGGTTGTCAGGTTTATAAAAAGAAACTCCGGGGAATTCCTGAAATGTAAAATTAGTGCTTGTTGTACCACCAGCTGCATTAGCCTGAGCTTCTGCAAGATATAATGGATAATAGTAACCAGAAACATCTACAGCTTCTGTATAGACAAAATATGCAGAATTAGGATCATTTCCTACATCTGTCCATTTGCCATCTCCATCTACAGCTGGATCTCCCAAGCTAGCTCTAGCGTATTGAGTGGGGACAGCAACGCCAGCTTGATTTTGATTTTCAGTAGCTACCTCGTCCATTGTTGTACCAGTGTCATTATCTCCCGGCACAGTATTAAGTAGTGCTACGGATATGTTCGTTGGCTTGTCAAAAGTTCCTTTTCTAAAGATAAAATTCAATAATTTACTTTCAAGATAGTCCGATATAGCAGCCATATTAGTTCTCCTAGTAATTCAAAAAAAAGTAGAATCTACTTGTATATACACAAAAAAGCCACCCCCAAGAAGATGAAGGTGGCTTAATTGAATAGCATTAAATAATAGAACTAGAATGATCCAAGAATAATTCTTCTATTATCTAGAACGCCAAAGCCAAGCTCTGCCCACCCGTAGTAGCCAGCTCTTTGCTGACGATGGAGAGTAGGATCTTCATAGACCTGTAACTGCTCCTTAACAGGCATTACAAAGCTATCATTTGACGACTGATCCAAACCAACAACCAGCTCTACGTCAGAAGACTGCAAGTTGCCATTAAGACCACCAGCGCTACTGAAGAACGACTGATATTCCTGACCCTCGCCAAGCTCGTCAAGGTCGTGAAGATTCACGCCAAAGATACGAGTGATAGGAGCGCCATCTTCAGATGCTGTGTAGATCTCACGACGAGTAACTTCGTCAACTTGATCGAGACCCCAGTTTCTTACATCTTCTAATGCTTCTGGAGAAACATAGAGGTCAGTAAGTCTACCACGACCAGTAGAGGCACTGTTACCACCAGAGTTACGGCGCATAACAGTTTGCATGAGGGAAACAAGTCTCTTACTGAACATACCTTGAGTAGCGTCAGCATCAAACACGAGAAGGTTGCGGTCAACACCAGCTGCCAAAAGCGTGTGCCATCCGTCATCATTCATCTTCTTTACGAAGCCAGCTTCCATGACTTGCATGGCACGACCGACTACATCCCAACGAGCTTCACGAGCATATCGGAGAAGGTAATCTACCGATGATGCAATGTTGTACGTTGGAATCATGACGTAATCGCTTTCAACCGAACGCTCTGGTATTCTACCATGTCCGGGGTTTGTATAAGCGACATGCTCGCCTTCAAGACCGGGACTGATAAGATCAAGAGGAAATTCCGTTGTTGATCCAGCTTCTACGTTAATAGTTTCAAAAATATTACCAAGAACGTTACCGACAAGAACGCCCTTACGAAGTGGTAACTCAAGCGCTTTAGCGAATTCACGCTGCGCAGCTTGTGCTACGTTGACATCTGAATCCCCTGATTTTCGCAGGAGAGAGATGAACTCATCACTAGGTCTGTTATTAATTGGCATAATTATTATTCTCCTTTAGTTGTTATTTTGATCAGGGAAGGTTAACTTCTACTTTTGCATAATCATCAGCATCAGTAGCAGTTAGGAACCTACCAATTTGGTAAGTACCAGATGTAGCGACATTACCGGCGGTGTCTTCGCAAGCATATGCGGGATCACCAGCGTCAACGTCGGCCTTATTAGTGATATCATTAGTTACAACGTAACCCTTACGAAGAACTGTTACCTTACCACCCTTTTGTACTTCATCCTTGTATTGATTAAGGTGAGTACGTGTGAGATCCTTGTCAACTACGTCATTGAGAAGGATACCTACTGGTACAGCGGAAGTTGATTTAGCGCAAAGATTTACGCCCTGATCCATGCCACCACCCGTAGGATCTGTGGTAGCAGCATGAGCAACGACACAACCGCGAGTCGTGGCAGCAGCATTGTAGAAAAAGCTGATATCAGTTTGAAGTTCGTATCTATCTGATTTTAAAGCCATGTTTAGTTTCTCCTATGAATATTTGTTATTTGCTTAGTACGTTGGTTTCGAGCCACTCTGCGATACTTGCTCGCGTAGACTCAATTTCATCGCTATCATCGGAAGCGTCTACGAGAGTAGCTTCGGAAGTTTCTACTTCTTCAAGAGCTTCTTCAGCAGCAACTTCTGCTTCAGCTTCTTCAGCTTCTACTTCAGCTTCTGCTTCTTCAGCCTTGACTTCTTCCTTCTTATCTTCATCTTTAACGACAGCCTTTTTCTTCATCAATGCTTCCTTTTTCTTCATGGCAGCAAGGACGATATCAAAAGTAGCGTCGTCAAGTTCTTCATAAGAAGCGAGGGTTTCTTCAGCTTCTTCAGCTTCAAAACCAAGATCGAGAAGCGAAGCCTTACGCTTCATTAATGCTTCCTTCTTTTTCATCTCCTTAAGTTCTTCCATCTTTTCTTGGAAGTCCTTATCTTTAGCTTCTACAGAGTCTTGAAGCTCAGTATATGCAGCTTCTTTTTCAGCTACAGAAGCTTCCAAAGCTTTGATAGCTTCATCTTTTTCTGCAACAGCTTCTTCTAATTTAGCAGCAGCTTCGGCAGCTTCTTTTTTAGATGCTGTCGAGATCTGCTCTTGCAGTTTTACATTGTCTTCTTTAGCAGACGCTAGCTCACTCTGTAATTCTGTAAGCTGCTTCTCTAAAAGATTAGTATCTGACATATCATTTTCTCCTTTAGGAAAAGTAGTTAAAATATTGGGGTTAGAATTTACATAGAAAGCTCTGCTAGCATCAAGAATTACACTTCTTGGATTCGCTGGTTTAGATACAAGACCTTTACCAGAGAAAGAAATTTGTCTTAATGATCTACCTAGTTTGTAGCCTTCATATTCTCCATCACCACCGTAGGCTCGTAAATGCTTAGTTAAAAATGCAGACCCCTCATTACGTTCAAGGAGTTTTGCATCGCCACTTTCATCTAATAAAGCATAGTCAAATCCAGCGAATAAACACTCCATTGAAACAAACCACTTGCCTTCTTCGATCTCAGCAAGAATTTGATTCATTCGTTGTCTATTCTCTGGTTCTGTCCAGCTATTATATAACACAGCCTCAGTGATAATATCAAAATCATCAGGCTGAGTATCATCTCCTACAGGATTGCCATCTCGATCTACGATATAGCTTCCTGTAATATGTCCTATGATATCATTCTCATTATGCATGAGATTGAACTGTTTATCTTCTGGTGTATCCCTAGCGTCCCAAGTAGCTTGGGTAGTAAATACATCGTCATTTTTATTCCAGCCAGTGGAGACTAATACTGACTTGATGTAATAAAGATCAATTTGTTGAGGATTTGCACTCTGAGCTTTTACTTTATCACTAAATGCCACAGAAGATGAGAGATTATCGGAAGATATAACAGCAGGCATACAATATGCAATACTTGCGCTTGATTGCACAAGTTGAGCAACGCCATCTTTGATTTCTTGTTTGAATATATGCATTTATGCCTCTGTAGTCTCTCTCAACAATTATACACAAAAAAGTAAAAAAACATTAATTATGTGCGTTCTCGGAAACGAAGAACCCAACAACGTTTTTTCTGTAGAGATCAATTGGCATTTCGTCGAGTGATACATTATTCTTTTTTAGTAGATTTTTGAAAGACTTAGGGGCAGAAACATTAGACTTTAATAGACCTATTATTGTAGAAGGCTTTACTTCTTCATTTAGTTCTAAATTAGTAAATACATCTAATTTCAGCCTTTCTATAGTAGATGTGTCTGATTTGGTTAATTGTCTGAGGTTTTTAATTCCATGAGTTTTTAAATATGCTTCACTAATAACCTTAGATACAGTATTCCAAGCTTGGTCAGACCAAACTACCAATTCTGCAAGACCCGGAGCTGATTTAGGTGTATCAACTCTTTTCTTCCTTGGTCCATCATCTTTCTTAAATAATGGTCTACCATCAGCGTCTTTAATGTTTGGTACATCCTTGTCGTCTTTCGCTGGGGGTGTTGGAGTGTCTTTGCTAGGATCTGGATTAGTATTCTGATCTTGATCTGGAGGTGGAGGAGGATGAAATGGGCCAGCTTTTTCAGGGCCAACTGTATCTCGTTTTGCCAGCTCTCTTTTGATCCTGATATTTTCAATCTGAGGTATTTCCTTAAATCGCTCAAGCAAAGTCTCATGACTAATAATATCTCTATCGGCAAGTTGTATAAGAAGATTCTTTTCAGCAGCTTCGTCAGATAGAGTCATCTGGTCGAACTGAATATGAGCTTTGTATCTAAAACCCATAGATTTTCTTACAAGTTCAAGTTCCTTTTCCCAGAACTTAATTAATTGATCACGACCATACTGTAATCTTTCTAGCAATGTTTTTAAGGATATGAAATTGTTTGTGAAACCACCGCCGTTATTAGCCATGCCAGTAAGAGTTGGCGGCACACCAAGGCCAGCGTAGATGCTATTCAATACGGAAGTATATTTCTCGGAACCTAAGAATTTGTAGACTTCACTACTGGATTCTTGAAACGATAGCTCTGGCCCCCAGACAAGTTCCATAGTACCTCCACCAACATTACTAGCTAGTATATCTCTTAATTTATTGATAGCTGATTTATTAGGTAATATCTTATGATCTAAATTACCAAGAGTCCATAATCTAATATTGGAAATCGCACCATCTAAAGCAGACATGTCTGCAAGTCTCATTTTTTCAAGCATAACAATATCGTCTAAGATAGCATAAATCATGGGATTAGCCCACTGTCGCCAATCGTCCTTCTTATAATAATGTATGCTAAGACGTTCAGGGTCTAAAGGGATTTCTTTCTCTCCCCTAATTAGACTCCTCTTTATAGCTGGAGGTAGAGTTTCCAAAACATGATTTGGTATTTCTCCAGCCTTAAATTTGTCAAAGAAAGAATTAGTTGTAATTGTGTAGTTTTGAAGTCCCATAAACAAAGACAACTGACCATCCTTCATTTTGACCGTGAGGGGATTAAAGAAGTTGTACCTCCAAGGTATTTCATTTTCTGGAGCAGATGGAAGTTCTACTTTAATATCAGAAGACAATGCTTTCATGTAATTTTTAAGTTGAGGGGTAATACTAGCATAACTTCTATGTATAATCACATTTCCAGTTTTATATAGATTGTTTAAGAATCTTTCAGACCTTTCCTTGCCGTTCACACTCTTAAACCACTGTTGGTAGAACTTCTCTACGGTTTTGTCTCTGTGAACAATTTGAATACCCTGACTACCAAAGTCTCCCATGAGATCAATAATGTTTCTAATAATACCTACCTTGTCATAGGCATCCATGCACATCTTAATAATTCTGCGCTGTTGATTAGGAACAGCTTCATCAGGTCTAAACGCATAATAATCTTGAGAAGTAAATCCGGGCTTAACAGATCTATTTGGCTCAATATCAATAAAGTGACGGTAATGACTTCCTTGACTTTTATTCAAACCGCTGTATGAACTTACATTTTCAGAAAATTGTGACATAGCTTCAGCTTTGCTATGATCGTCACCATCTTGCCATGTTATCATGTCGTCATTACTCATTATTAAACCTCAATTGAATTGTTAATTGGATTGTATATAGATTAATACACATCTTTCATCTGATCCGAGAACCAAGATGGGCCAGTGTACATGTTTTCTTCTTTTTCTTTTGGCTTATGACCCCCAGTTGCAAAGCCTCCGTAGAATTCATAAGTAGCTTGTTCAGGTGTTCTTTGTAAGATTCTAGCAGCCATATTTGCCATCAACAGAGCGGAGTATCTATCTTTTCTCATTTTACTCTTTTTTCCAGTACCTACCACAACCTGTGGCGTATCCCACCTGTCACGACCAGAAGCTGTCTGTGTCATCTGTATCATAGATAGCTCATCTTTCAATTCTTCTATATCTAGTACAGAATCTTCCAATGTATCATACATCCTGCCTTTTGTGTTGTCCTCATGTTCTGATATAGTCAGTGTAATCGGATCGAAGTGTGGGAATAACAAAGCCTTATCTTCAAAGTCTTTTCTCATACCATGATTTGCTTCAGCCAACCAATCGTACTTAGCAAATTGGCACATCTCTAGAATATGCAGTCCTCGCTCGCCATCTGTGTCCTTTTCTTTATTATCATCTATCGTAGGCCATATTGCCATCTCACCTTCTTGTATCTTGTCTTTATCGTGTAGTGATTCCATTACAGCAACTCCACCACCCTGAGCATCCATAGCAATGTGAATACAAGGAAATAATTTCATTAGATCTCTAATTTTTCTACCACAGTAAGAGTAGAAATCAGTTTCACTTACATAACCTTTTTTTACTTTATCCTTATGTTCTGACCTAGTAGTGGTCCAGCAATGAACTATTCTTCTATGAGTTGGATGCATCTCTAATATAACAATACTAAAATTATCTACTTCAGATGCAGGGTCAACACCAAATATATATTTTCTATCCTTGTCTCCCATAAGTACAGACTCAAAGTTTATAATATTATTATCTTTATCCTTTATGTCTCCATTCTCTGAAGCAACGCAGGATTCTATCAAAGATCTTTTGAAAAAGCCTTGACTATCTCTTGTAAAGCAAGCGCCATATTCCATTTGATATATACCTGTATGTACAGTAGCTTTAGATCTGGCAACCTGATCCGCATCCATAAAACCTTTAGGCAGAAGCTCATATGGCATACGAATAATTGAGTACTGAGTCCAATCAAAACTTTCTGGAGCATCTTCTCCAAAAATCTCACGTAACCTCCCCTTGTCGCCTCTGCTTTGTATTATACTTTTCCACTTCTTCCAGTAAGCAGCGAAATGATTAAAGTCGTAGTATGCTGTGCCTGAAAGAACAATTTGATTATCTTTCTTAACTTCCCTTTCCTCTTCTTCTATCTCTATGCCTAGCTCTTGCGCTTTTTTCTGAGCAGCTAATCTTTTAACATTTTCTACAGGATCTGCGCTAACAGCAGCAAAACCAGCAACAACGTTTTCAAATATTTCTCTAGGTATAGATGCAAATTCGTCAGCAATAATATCGTTAGCACGTTGACCTCTAATCTTTTGACCATCGCCTAAAGGTAGGCAAGTAACTGTACTGTCGTTTAATCTTAGCGTACACCTATCTGTATCTCTTCTTGGTCCGCTGTCCCCATCGCATATATCTCTGAGCATAGGGGAATTTCTCCATATTGTCTCCATGTATTCAAACAAAACTTTTGATTGTCTAAAAGCAGCACCAACGACGACAACCTTACGTCTAGGAAATATTAACGCCCTTAGAACACAATAAAGAGATAACATGAAGGATTTACCAAAGCCTCGACTAGCTATTAGCATGGGGAATTTTCTATTCCATATTTCTCTAAGAAATAAAGCCTGAGATGGTAACAATTGTATATTTAAAACTTCTTTAGTAATGAATGATAAATATTCTGGTCTTGTCATAAGCCAAGCCAGCTTTATCTGAAAGTCGTCGTCAGAAGCATTAAGTATGGACATGGGATTGAATAGCTCTATATCTAAGCCATCTAAACCCAGCCATGCTTCATTAATTGTTTTTAATTTAGTTTTTCCCATGAGTCTATAATCTCATCTGCGAATCCGTAATAAACTGCTTCTTCAGAAGTTATGTACCAATCACCAGACTTTAATTTCCTAGAAAGATATGTTTTGACTTTTTCTGATTCTGGATTGTTTCCGTATTTTTCTTTAAAAAATTTACCACCCGTACAACTTCCGGCATAGATATCTAACATAATATCGCAAATATACTTTTCGTACTTAACCCAGTTTTGTACGCTAAGATATTCACCATTAGCTCCAGTAGAACCATAGTGAGCCATGAAGTAAGTATTAGGTGTGATAAGCCGCCTGTCGGCAGCTTGAAATATTATACTGCTCATGGACTCTGCTTGACCATAAGCAATAATTGTAATATAGCATTTAGACATAACTATTGCGTCGTATATAGCCATACCGTCTGACCACTCGCCTCCAACGCTCTGCATATGTATAGTTATAGGCTTGTTTGATTTTATCTCTAATGCCCTAATATTTTTTAGAAAATTATTTGACATCCTATATTCTACGCCCGGATTCTCAGTGTCGTCAGAAGAGTAGTAGTTATGTAAAAAAATCTCTCTTGTGTCCACGTTTGCTCCGTAGTTATGCAGGTCGTAGAGAAGATCTTTATCTGCGTTATTCATGTCTTCCTCCCAATTGTATACATTTCATTTATCCTTTTAAATATACTACTTACAGCGAGAAAAGCATTTTTTTTGTCTCCACAAAAAAGTATGTGTATGTCATTATAAATTTCAAATTCAATTAAGCACTTAAGCATATACCTCCCTGTAATCTTAACAGCTGCTTTGTTTTTGATAGGTATTCTAGTTTCTTTGGGAAATTTGATAAGCTCCTCTAGAGAAAACTCTAGTACTAAATACTTATGAGGAAAGGATTCCATTCTCTCTATTTCCTTCATAAACGTAGTCTTCTTAGAGCCAAGGTTTTGCGCTAACTCTTCTACGCAACCTTTTCTTTCTATGCATATCTTATCTTCCATACCTTGTATAGAGTAATCACCAGTATCTAATTTATGCTCTATCATTCCAGCGCAAGTATTAAACTTGCTAAAGAAATATCCCTCCTGCTCTCTAGTATCTTTAATTACAGTGAAGTCAGGAGCTTGTTTGTATTTACTCATTAATAATCTCTCTAAATAAACTTTCGTAGTGGGTTTCTTTTCCTGTTATAGATTTATGACAGTATCTACATAATGTTATTCCGTTTGAGGTTTCGTACCGTAAAGCAGAAGCGTTAGACCACTTAGAAATATGATGAACTTGTAAATTTTTTTTATTTTTACATCCCGGCATTCTACATCTCCACTTGTCTCTATTGAGAACATCTTTTCTGAAACGAGCGTATACTGGGTCATTGTAATCTCTTTTCATAATTCTTCTATCTTATCTACCCTTATTAAGCTGCCTATGTCTCTACATAAAATTCTAGTTTCTATTGAGGAGTCTTGCCTAAGAAGCATTAATTTTAATCTTCTTATAACAGTATGACAAGCATCGTCAGCATTAGTGGCCTCTATAAAAATAGTAGTAAACGAATGTCTGTATTCCCTTAAGTCGTAAGGTAATAATTGCATTTGAATATCTAACAAGTCTAATGAAATTCTATAATTTGGCATCCATCATAAGTTTAATTAACCCCTCCAAATTGTGCTTAGGTTCCCATCCTAGTTGTGCCTTAGCTTTAGAATAATCTCCTTTAAGATACTCTACTTCGCATGGTCTATATAAATCTTGATCTATGACAACGTAATTTTCCCAGTTTTCTACGTTGATGTATTTAAAGGCTGCATTTAAAAAATCTCGTATAGTATTTGTTTCTCCAGTACATATTACGTAATCATCAGGCATGTCTTGCTGTAGCATCATCCACATTGCTTCTACATAATCTCCAGCATATCCCCAATCTCTAGAAGCATCTAAGTTTCCAAGTCTTAGCTTTGGAAAGCCCTCTCGATGAATAACTATATGATCTTCTGTAAAATCCATAGGAAAGTTGTCTAATGATGTATACGATAACCAAGACTTAAATTCGCATATCCATTTTATTATTTTTTGCGTAACAAAGTTTTCTCCCCTTCGCGGTCCTTCGTGATTAAAAAGAATACCACAACTAGCATGTACCCCGTAAGCATCACGAAATATGCGAACAACGTGATGAGCAGCACACTTAGCAATTGCATAAGGTGAGTTAGGCATGAACTTAGTTTTCTCATCTTGATACTTCCTTCCTTGTCTGTCTATGTCATAGTTGCTACCAAACATCTCACTAGAAGAAGCTTGGTAGAACTTAACGTGTTGCATATCTAAATCTTTTAGCGACTGTAGCAAATTCAGGCATCCTTTACCTGTAATATCCCAAGTCAGTGCTGGTTGTCTAAAAGAAGTTCCTACATGCGATTGAGCCGCTAGATTATAGACTTCATCTACATTATCGTTATTTTTAAATATATTTATTACACTACTGACATCTGTTATGTCTCCCTCGATTAATTTGAATTTTTTATTAGAAGATAGATGTTTTACTCTCTCTGACGTATCAACACTGCATCTTCTAGCAACTCCAAGAACCTCGTAATTCTTTTCAAGGAGTAAGTCTGCGAGATGGCTTCCATCCTGTCCCGTTATGCCAGTTATAATAGCTTTCATTATTTTTTTTCCTTAACTATATTAATAAAAAACCAAACCACTAATAATTCAAACCCTATCGCCGCACTCCAGCATGGTAAAATTACCGACAGTGATTCTGGGTTCATTGTTAATCCTTTACTGTGTCAGGTGTTAAAAAAGGTTGGTCTACAGTACCATCCTCATATTTGTGAAAGTTAGCTAGTCTATTTTCTTCGTTCTTCATAGCCGCCCTCATCTTTTCCATTTCTATTCCGTATCTCTTCATTCGATCAGGATCTTGCAGCATAGATGTAACCCAACTGGTGAAGCTTTGCTTACTGTCCTCCAGCCTCTTAATTCGCTGCTCTCTGGTCCCTTTCATTTCTTTGAGCATAGCACCCTTCTTTGCTTGCAATTCCCTGTAATCGCGGTTTAGGCTTTCCTGCGATGCCCTGAGAGAAGCAAGCTGTCTTTCTAAGTTAATAATATAATCATAATCTTGTTGATCTTTGTCTCTAGATCTTTCGTCTTTAACCATAGCATCATATGTACTGATCTGTTCTATGTTCTCCTTGTTACCTTTTAAACATCTATTCATCAATATCTCCAACTTGATCACATCGACGACTTGGAGTTCCTCAGTTGGAAATACATCATCTTTAAACTGTGATATAATACGAGACCAGTGATATTTGAA
>CEVS01012203.1_pt1 | contig 27282 bp, 21 predicted proteins | sample 361571 | NCBI WGS metagenome assembly CEVS01 (sample SAMEA2623850, study PRJEB7988) | marine metagenome | isolation source: saline water (ENVO:00002010), including | reverse complement strand
GCACCTGATACTCCTTTGGTAACAGGTATGAGGATTTTGGATTTCCTGTTCCCGCTTGCTAAGGGTGGTGCTGCTGGTATTCCTGGTCCTTTTGGTTCTGGAAAGACTGTTACTCAGCAATCATTAGCTAAATACTCTGATGCTCAACTTGTTGTTTACATCGGTTGTGGTGAGAGAGGAAATGAGATGACAGAAGTTCTTGATGAATTCCCTCACTTGATAGATCCTAACACTGGTAAGCCATTGATGAATAGAACTGTAATGATTGCCAATACTTCAAATATGCCTGTTGCTGCTAGAGAAGCTTCGGTATATACAGGAATTACAATTGCTGAATATTTCCGTGACATGGGATATGATGTTGCATTGATGGCAGATTCAACTTCTCGCTGGGCAGAAGCAATGCGTGAAATTTCCTCGCGTCTTGAAGAAATGCCTGGTGAAGAAGGATATCCTGCTTATCTATCATCTAGAATTGCTGAATTCTATGAAAGAGCAGGCCGTGTTGAAACTCTAAACGGTGATGATGGTTCTGTAACTGTAATAGGTGCAGTATCTCCTCCAGGTGGAGATATTTCAGAACCAGTTTCTCAAGGAACACTGAGAATAGTCAAGGTTTTCTGGGGTCTAGATGCTGGTTTGGCAAGGCAAAGACACTTCCCGGCAATTAACTGGTTGAATTCTTATTCTCTATATCCTCAAAGTTTAGACCAATGGTTTAGAGATAACATTGCCCAAGACTTCCCTGAAATTAGAACTCAAATTAGTGGTCTTTTGCAAGTTGAAGCTGAATTACAAGAGATTGTCCAATTAGTTGGTTCAGATGCTCTTCCAGTCGATCAACAATTGACTCTTGAAGTTGCAAGAATGATTCGTGAATTCTTCCTTCAACAAAATGGTTTCCATGAAGTTGATGCTTACTGTGATATCCATCTTCAATACAAGATGGCAAAAGCAATTCTTTCATTCCAAGAGTCGGCTAAGTCTGCAATGGCTAATGGTGGACAATTGAACGACGTTGTAAATGTTCCAGCAAGAACTGACTTGATGAGAGGAAGATTTGAGAAAGGTTACATAGACACAATTGATGAAATGATTAAGTCGATGAATGAAGAAATCGCGAATACTGTGGAGGATAACTAGGAGTGATAGATATGAGTGGAAAAGAATACAGAACAATTACTGACGTTAAAGGGCCATTGGTCTTTTTGAATAAAACAGAACCTGTAGCATTTGGTGAAATCGTAACTCTAAGATTGTCAAATGGTACTATCAAGAATGGACAAGTATTGGATACATCCGATGATTTGGTCATTGTACAAGTTTTCGAAGGGACCGCTAAAATTGATAGAGAATCCGGAGTAACTTTCATGGGAGATGTTTTCAAACTTCCAGTTAGTACTGAACTTGTAGGAAGAATTCTAGACGGTGCTGGTAGGCCAAGAGATGGAGGCCCACAGATTGTTGCAGATGAGAAAGCCGATATTATCGGTGCCGCTATCAATCCATATAGCCGTCAAAGCCCGCATGATTTTATTCAAACCGGGATATCTGCTATCGATTGCTGTACAACCCTAGTTCGAGGACAGAAGTTACCAATTTTCTCTGCTTCTGGTTTACCGCACAACGACATTGCTCTTCAAATTGCTAGACAAGCAACACTGAAAGATTCTGATGAAGAATTTATTGTTGTTTTCTGTGCCATGGGTATCACTGCTGAAGAATATAATTTCTTCCGTTCTGATTTGGAGAGAACAGGTGCTCTAGAAAATGCAGTTCTGTTCGTAAACCTTGCAGATGATCCAGCAGTTGAGAGAATCATTACCCCTCGTCTTGCTTTGACTGCTGCGGAATATTTGGCTTTTGAAAAGGACTACCACGTACTTGTTATTTATACAGATATGACAAACTATTGCGATGCACTTAGACAAATAGGTGCTGCACGTGAAGAAGTTCCTGGGCGTAGAGGTTATCCTGGATATATGTATACGGATTTGGCTATGCTTTACGAGCGTGCTGGAATTGTTAAGGGTAAGAAAGGTTCAATCACCCAATTCCCAATTTTAACAATGCCTGGTGACGATATTACTCACCCGATACCCGATCTTTCTGGATATATTACTGAGGGTCAGATTGTTATTTCTCGTGAATTACATCAACAAGGTATCTATCCGCCAATCAATGTTTTACCATCACTTTCTCGTTTGATGGGTTCATGTATCGGTGAGAAAACAACCAGAGAAGATCACAAATCAGTTTCTGATCAGATGTATGCCGCTTATGCTCAAGGCCGTGAACTTAGAGGATTAGTTGCAATTGTTGGTGAAGATGCACTAAATGAACGTGATAAGCAATTACTAGACTTCTCTGGAGTTTTCGAAGATAAATTCCTAAGACAAACTCGAGACGAGGACCGTTCAATTGACGAAACCTTAGATTTGTGTTGGAATTTGATGTCTTCTATCGATACTAAGTATCTTGTACGTCTAGATCAAAAGTGGATTGAAAAGTATCATCCTGAGAATAAAGAATGAATAGATAATTGAGGTGATTTTTCATGGCTTTGGATATTAAACCAACAAGAAGTGAACTAATCAAGCTCAAAGCAAGGATTAAACAAACTAAAAATGGCTACAAATTACTGAAGATGAAGCGAGATGGTCTATTCCATGAGTTCCGTCAACTTTTATCAAAAATGATTGAAGCAAAGCGTGATCTTACAGATTCCTACAGATTAGCTAAACAGAGAATTGATTTGGCTAATGCAATAGAAGGTGGTCTTGCTGTTAGGGCAACTGCAATTGCTAACAGTGCCCATCCTGAAGTCGAAGTTGAGAGAAGAAACATAATGGGAGTAGTTGTTCCTAGTGTCAGCGGTTCTAACTTGAAATCAACATTCAAGGAGAGAGGAGTTGGATACATTGGTTCTTCTCCGTATATTGATGAGGCAGGAGATTCATTTAGCAACTTGATTGAAAAGATTGTTATTGCTTCTGAAATGGAAGCTACACTTAAGCGATTATTAGAAGAAATTGAAGCGACTAAGCGACGTGTAAATGCTTTGGAGTTCAAAGTAATCCCAGAACTAGAAGAAGCTAAGGTATTTATTCAACTTAGACTAGAAGAAATGGAAAGAGAGGAAACATTCCGTCTCAAGCGTTTCAAGAATAAGTGATTGATTTTTTCAATCCTTATTCTCCGATGGTTAAAGTAGGAAAATCCCGACAGGTTAACATCGAGGAAGTCAAATGTCTGAGGCTAATGGTTCAAAAACTATCGACTCAGAGCAAATTGAGCCTTTGATTGCTCAAAAAAAGCCTTGGGATCAAAAGCAATTACTAGAATCTGTTTTGAAAAGATATTTCCATTTGTATGGAGAGATTGGTGGAAGTCGGTGGCCTATTTGGAAAGCAGATTCAAAAGATGAAAAAGATATACATGATTCTGTTGAATCCGCAAATAATTATTTGAAAAAACTTGGTTGGATGATTAAACTAGAGTTTGGTGAACCATGGATTCTACAGGTACTACCTCTTCCTGAAAGACAATTTCCATCAAAAAAGAGTCTAATTGCGATGTGGTCTTTGACTGCAGTATCACTTTCTTTGGCAGGAATGTACTGGATTGATGGTTCTATACCGGAGGGTGGTTGGTTTCAAAATTCTTTATTTTTGGATGCTCTTATTGGATATGTTTTACCAGTAATGTCAGTAATGCTGATTGCGACATTTGTTCAAAAGAAGTGGGCGGAAAGAAAAGGAGTTAGAGTTGGACATCTGCTTCCACTTCCAGAACCAACAATCGCTCTTTTCAGCCTAGGTTTCTTGTCAAAATCATATTTGATCTGGCCATTTGGACTATTACTCATCCCTTCACTACCTAGAATGGATGCAAGGCCGTGGAAAAATAGAGAATCTTTGGGCTGGGTTGCCTTATCTGTGCCTATTATCTTCGTATCTTTCGGTACTTTTCTTTGGCTAGTAGGTTTATTTTTGACCCCAGAGTTTGTTGAAATAACTTCAAAGCAGTATGTTTCTGATGCTCCTTTGTTGGTAAATCTAATTAGCGTTATTACCTATGATGATATTTCTGTCAGATTACTTTGGGCTCATCCATTTACTAAAGCCGGAACATTACTCTGCTTCTATGGATGGATTTCATTACTACCGATTCCTACTTTCCCAGGCGGTAGGGTTTTAGTCGCCAGAGTAGGCCTTAATGATGCTAGAAATCCATCAAACCAGTTTTTCCTATTCATGATAATCTTAGTCTTTGCATGGATGTTTGAAGCATTCGATGGATTTACAATTTGGTTGCCTATTCTTGGTGTAATTATCCCACTATTGCTGTTCATGGGTTCTGATAAAAGAATACCAATAGTTCTTGACGAACCTAAAGGTATAGAACCCAATTCAGTATCGAAAATGGGCTTAGTACTCTTTTTAGTATTCATGATATCACTTCCAAGTCAAACACCTTTCGCTATGGATGATGATTGGGATGATTCTATAGAATACGACTTTGAAAATCAATTTTCAGTTTTTGAATTCAATGGAACTTGGGCAGGAGAGTTGGAAATTGAGATAATTAATCCTTCTTCGATTAAACAATACTGGTCATTAGATTTGGCTAGAGTTAATGAGATTGTTTCTGATAATTGGGATATAAATTGGGACTGTAGCGATGATGATTCACCTTCAATAGATGGTTTAGGTTGTGGTGATGAAATTTTACCAGGTATGAAGACTTCTGTAATACTGAATATGACTTGGAATAGTGAGATCTTTTCTCCAATTTCAGAGGAAATTTATCTTATCACATACGTAGATAATGAACCCTCATGGGATACGATTAGAGTTCATCCCGACTTGGTGGCATACCCAAGTTCTGATTGGCAGTTAATCGAATCCAACGGAGAGGTTAAGCGTTGTTTAGAGATAAATATCGACTCCCAAGAAAATATAAATGTCTCTTTCCCGTTATCTTCGCAATCTATAGATTTCCAAACAAGAATGTACTGGATTGAAGGTTTTCAAGGATTAAATGCGTCAATTTCTCCAGAATCCGATCAATTATGTATCAAAGGACAAGATCTCATTGTTTTAATGAGGTCAAATGTTCTAAACATTGTAATGATTGATAACAATACTTTCTTACCAATGCAACCATTATTGCCAAATAGAGCAATAATACCTTCTGAGGGATGGAATGTTGATAGTAGTAATCTAACAGGCTGGGGACTTGTTATCAGTCCGGGTAATATCTTATCACTTGATACTCAATATTGTGAACTTGAGCCGAAGGTCAGTACTCCTGCAAAACCTAGTTCAATTAATGAATCATGGATTTGGGATATGGAATATCGAGGTATTGCACAAATTCCAACACTAAAAGAAAACACTTCTTTAGTTCTAAAAGTTCCAGATAAGGGTAGCTTGACTATTTGTTCTGAATCCCTTTATCCTATTCCTGAGTACAATATTTCTGTTGAAAGAGGTCCAGAACTAATTATTTCTAGAGAAGGAGCATCTCATCGTATTTGGACTAGCGTATGGGCTGCAGCAATGAATGGAACTCTATTACATCCTGAGATGTCAGATTTTGAGATTTATAATCCATCAAATAATTCGATTCCAGTAAATATTGTGCAAATAACATTAGGAAATGATACTCAAGAATGGTCAATTATTGATTCAACTCCAAATCTTAATCCTGGAATAAATAATTTTGAATTTAGCCCCTCAAATAGTACTTTTTCGACCATGAGGTTAGATCATCAAGATGGTCAAGTGTACATATATCTTGGAAGTTATATGTGAGGTGGAAAAATGAATATAGCCATTTTAGGAGCCGGTTCAATCGGTTCACTAATTGCGGCAAAGATCTCTAACTTTGGAATTGGAAATCTATTGATTCATGCTCGAGGAGAACACGGATCAACAATTGCACTAAGCGGGATAAAAGTTCAGGGTGAAGAGAATTTTTCAGTCTCTAATGATAATATGATTGTATCACTTGATGAAGTTGGTATATACCAAGGATTGGATGGGAAAATAGATTATTTGCTAATTACATGTAAAGCAAATGATGTTGAAAATATGATAAATAAATCAAGAAATCTTTTGCATCAAGATTCTAAGGTTTTATGCCTCAGTAATGGTCTAGGGCATATTGAGAAATGTATCGAATATTTCGGACCTCAAAGAGTGTTCTCATCATCTATATCTCATGGTGCTTGGAGGCCTGAACCCGGAGTTATAGAGTGGGCTGGAAAAGGAATTATCTCTATTGGAAGATTTACTGATGGACCCGGTTTGAATGAGGCTGAAGAATTGATTGATTTACTTTCTAATTGTGGACTTAATCCTCAATGGGTTGAAGACGGAAGAAGTTTAGTTTGGTCCAAGGTACTGCTAAATATTAGCATAAATCCTATAGCAGCTCTAATTGGTTGTAAAAATGGTAATTTATTGCAGCCTGAATTATTCGAATTATGTTCTTCTGTCATGATTGAGGGTGCTAACATTGCTAGACAGGAGAGAGTGAATTTGCCTTCGGATGAAGAATTGATTTCTCGGCTATCACATGTAATAGAGTCTACTAAGAATAATTATTGCAGCATGCTACAAGACATAAAAAAGGGCAGAAGCACTGAAATCGAATTCCTAAATCAGGCAATTGTTCAGCGCGCTGAGAGATATGGTGTTTCAACGCCTAGAAATCATCTTCTAAGCGAATTGATTAAATCTATTAATTCATGAGAGATCAGAATTATAGTGCAATCCTTTGTTTTCGGTTCTATTTAATGCATCATTAGTCACTAATTGTCCAATTAAAATAAGGTTTCTAAGTTCTACTATTTCTCTGGTGGCAAAAGAATTTCTCCAAATTAAGTCAATTTCTTGACCTAATAATTTCAATCTTCTCGATGCTCTTTCCAATCTTTGAAAGCGTCGTACAACTCCTACTTCTTTAGACATTGTAGAACGGAGTAAAGTTAAGTCATTTACAATCGGTGCATGTTCTACCAACAAATCGAGACCTTCCTCTCTCCACTGGGGGATTTCTTTCGCCTCTATATTGGATACATTATTGATAATATGGTTCGATGCTTTATCTGCATATACAACTGCTTCCAATAAACTGTTTGATGCCAGCCGATTAGCACCATGCATTCCTGTACAGGCAACTTCACCAATAGCATATAATCGGGGAAAAATCTCGTCGCTATCTCTTAGTTTGGGCCTACCAAACTTATCGACATCTAATCCACCTACTACATAGTGTGCTGCAGGAGAAATGGGTAAGTCATCAATGCCTAGTTTGAGTTTATGTCTATCCAGTCTAGACTGAATGTTAGGGAATTGTTTTTGAAGGGACTTACTATCTAAATGAGAAGTAATCAAGAATACATTATTACGGCCAGACTTTTTTAGATTAATATCGATTGATCTAGCAACAATATCTCTAGTGGCCATGGAGCCAAGGGGTGAGAATTCTAAGATGAAAGAGTACTCATTAGGGTGTGGGGGTTGTAAATTTCTCGCCAAACTATCTTTACAATCTTTTTTCCATCGATTCAAGCCTTCATAATCCAGTATGACTCCTCCTTCTCCTCTCAATGCTTCAGTGATTAGAAATGGTCTATCTGTCGAAATGCTTAGTGCAGTTGGGTGGAATTGAATAAATGCCATATCTTTGACTTTGGCACCTGCTCTCCAGGCCATTGCAAGCCCGTCACCAGTTGCAACACTAGGATTAGTGGTTTGACTCCACAGTTGTCCAACACCGCCAGTTGCAAGAATTATTGAATCTGCAGAAAATGTTTCAACTTTAGAGGACTCTTGGTTCAGGCACCAAATTCCTGTGATTCCAGCGCTTGGATTACCATGTTCCGATTGAATCAAGTCTATTGCAAGCATATTGGGTTTCAAAGATATATTTTTGTGATTCTTAGCTGCGTTGCTTAGCGCTCTTTCTATTTCCTTGCCAGTTGCGTCTTTAGAATGAAAAATTCTCCTAGAAGAATGTCCTCCTTCTTTTGCTAAACTAAATTCTCCTGTTTTGTTCTTTTCAAATTTAACACCAATTTTTAGTAATTCATGAATACAGTCGCTAGCACTTCTAATGACTTCGTTGACAACCATCTCATCACACATGCCATCTCCAGAACTTAGAGTATCTTGGATATGTGAATCGATACCATCGAGATCAGTTTTATCAAGAATGCCAGCAATCCCGCCTTGTGCCCAATTAGTAGAGGAATCTTTCAATCGTTGTTTTGTTATTACGGTGACATTATTATCGGCATCGGCAATTTTCAATGCAGCAAATAAACCTGCAATGCCGCTGCCAATGATAATTATCTCAGCCATACTGTGCCCCTCAATACAATCGTGGGGACGCCTTCATTTGAGTATTTTGAGCGATATCACTATCAGTAAATACCGTGTCGCTAGTACATGGGCATAGTTGGCCGCTACATTGGTCCAACAATCGGGATATTGATGGTATCATTTGTTATTGTAAATGTCCAATTCGGTTTAATTGCTCCGGAAATTATTGATGGTTCAGAGCCGGCCAAATTAGATGTAATGAAGATGGTCGAGCCTCATTGTGCTATTTCAGATATCGAACTTGAGCTTTCACAAGGCAATGACAGTTTTTGTTTGGGTCCAGTAGGGGAATGGAATGGTGCCGATTTTCTACTTCTTGGTGAGGGATTATTTATCCTTTTAGTGGGCAGAATTAAATTACCACAAAAAGGCAGATGGGCTGTAAGAATTAGAAAAATAATGTTTGTTACAGGGTGTTCATTTTTCGGATTAGCAATTCTTGATAGACTTAATGTTTTACCTACTGCAGTCGGATCGGAAGGTATTGCAACTTTGATTCCTTTCGATGTATCTCCTCTTTTTGTTCAAATTGGCTTGGCAGTTATCGGCGCATTTTTGATGCGTGGTCCTAAATATTGGGAGGCTGAGGCGATTGAACAAACCAATAAAAGACTTGAAGGAAGAAGAGAAGTTGCTGATAAATTTAGATCAACTTTCGGGACAACTGCAAGACCTCTATCCGAGTTAGAAGGAAAGCAACAAAGAGTAGCCCGCTCTCCATTGATGCACAGAGATTCTAAACTTTCCATGTCTAGAAGTAAGAGTAGTATCAAAGTAAATGCGACATGCCCATATTGTAAAGGTGGCGGTTGTAAGAAATGCGATTGGACAGGCATAATTTAAGCGGTTCAACGGCAAAATAGTTTACCCCTGTAAACCGTGTTATTGAGGCTTTATCTCTCGCATAGTTTAATACCTCTAGATTCCCGATGTGCCCGTTAAGGTCGGAGATTTTTCCGGATGAGTGATGGGAATGTATCTAAAAGAAATTGAAATTTCAAATTTTAAATCATTTAAGGGCGAGGTAACTATCCCCTTAGATAGAGGATTTACTGCAATAACAGGGCCAAATGGATCTGGTAAATCAAATTGCGGTGACGCTATACAATTCGTTCTTGGTCCACGTTCAAACAAGACGATTAGGGCTCAGAATTCGAAAGACTTGATTTTCAATGGTGGAAAAAATTCCAAACCTGCTCGTTCATGCGAAGTAACATTGATTTTTGCAAATCCAGTTTTATCTAGTAAGAGGAGAAGATTACCAATTGATTCAGATGAAGTTAGGATGACTAGAAAGATACGCCTCACTAAATCAAATAATGTAGTAACTCAATATTTGTTAGACGGTGAAGAAAGTAGTCAAAAATCATTCCACAGAATTTTAGGTGCTGCAAATGCAAGACCAGATGGATATAATATTGTTTTACAAGGAGATGTAACCAGTTTAGCTAAAATGACCTCAAAAGAAAGAAGAAAGGTACTTGATAGCGTAGCAGGTGTAACATCATACGATGAGGAAATCCGAAAGGCCGACAAACAAAAAGAGAATGTCGAAGCATACATTGAAAGAATCGGACTTTTGGAAGAAGAACAAAAAGTCCGACTTAAAGAATTAAGGAAAGAGAAAGATATTGCTGTAAAAGCAAAAGACTTAGCCGATGAATTAAACCAAGCTAGAACTACGGCATATCAGTCTAATTATGCTAGCCAATTAGCTGAAAAAGAATATCAGTTAAGTGAACAAAGTCGATATTTGGAAGAGGCCAATGAGTTGGAATCTGAAGTAAGGGAAGGTGCAAAATCTCTTCTCGCATTAGAAGATAGAATCGGAGTTTTACAAAAACAGATTGAAGAATTGATGGGTGGAGATTCTAATGGACTAAATACTCAGATTTTTGACTTACACCTAAAAATCGATGGTAATAAAGATAAAATTGGCGATATGACTTCTAAAATTTCTGAAAACCAAGCCGAATTGGAGAATTTAATCATTCAACTCGAAGAGGCTTCTTCTGCCGAAAAAGAATTTTCAGAATCACTTGATTCTGCAAAGCAAGACTTAGAAGCTGCACATGCGGCATTGAAAGAAGCACAATTAGAGGAGCAAGAAATAACTAATATTATGGAATCCTCAAATGATGAAAGCGCTGAGTTATCTAGGAATCTCTCTAAAGCAATAAAGCAATTAGAAGATGCTAGAAATAAACTTTCTGAAGTTCAAAGCGAAGTTGATAGGACCGCTGCACAAGCCGAAATAATATCTGAACAACTTTCACAAGCTCAAAACGAATCAGAAGAAGCAAGATTGACATTGGGTGAGTTGGAACTTAAAGGCCAAGAACTATCTGGCAACTCTCCTGAAAAAGATAGAAATAAATTATCAAAACAATTAATCGACGCACAAAATGCTGAACAAAAACTAGTTGAAGAATCTCAAATTATAGAAACTAAATTACGAGAGACGGAAAGGAAATTAGAGAGAACAAGGGCAGAGATGGAAACTTCTAGCGGTTCAAAAGGCATGGCAGGTGGCGCAGCAGCCGTAATTTCTGCCAGAGATAGAGGTGAACTAAAGGGCATTATAGGCTCAATTGCTGAATTATGCGCTCCAATAGATGATTCTCATGAATCTGCACTTGCTACGGCAATAGGCGGTGCAATGACTTCATTAGTCGTTGAAAACGATGAAGTTGCGGCCCAAGCAATAAGGTGGTTAGCAGAAAATAGGGCAGGACGTGCAACTTTTCTGCCATTGAATAAATTAACAAGTACTAGAGCAGCTGGAAAAGCTCTTATGGTTTCAAATAAACCAGGAGTAATCGGTTTTGCTCATGAACTTCTAGATTACGATCCAAAAATAGATACTGTAATTAGATTTGTTTTGAGAAATACTTTGATTGTAGATTCAATGTCAACAGCTAGGGCTCATATGGGCGGCATCAGGCTAGTAACTCTCAGAGGAGATGTTACAGAAGCCGGTGGCGCAATGATTGGTGGTTCTAAGAGAAAGATGTCAGTATCTTTTGGGGGCCGAATTAAAGGTGCATCCGAAGTCGAAAAATTATCTGGAGAAGTAGAGAAGTTCCGCTTGATGTCTGATACTGTATCCGCTGCTCTTGTCGAAGCAAGAAGGCAACAGCAAATTATTAGAGTTAATATCAACCAATTATCTGATGGAGAAGATGCAGTTAGATTACAAGAATGGCGTGCCGAATTAAAGCAAGCAAAAACTAACCACAATAAATCTCTGGGCGCTGTAGCAGAAATAGAAAAGAAGCTTAGTGAATTAGAATCACTTGCGCGTTCAAACCTTGAAGACCTAGATAGTTCACAAAACCAAGTTGAAATTATGGAGGCACACTGCGAATCTGCTAGAGAAGCTGTCGAGTTGGCAAGTCCAAGTCATCTAAAAGATAGAATGCATTCCGCTCAGATGAAACGTTTAGATGCAGAGGGGCTCAAATCTAAAGCAGAAACTGCTCTAGAAAGTGGAAGTACTCATAGAGAATTATTATCTCAAAGGGTATCTGATACACAAACTAGAATAGACTCATTAGATGCATCTATTTCAAAGGACAAAGTCTTAATTGAAGAATTAAAATCAGCCGTAGAAACCGATTCTATAGAATTAAAAGAAAAACAAGAAGAACTTTCAGAGTTCTTGGAAGAGAACAAAGGATTGGAAGATGAAAGATTAGAATTAGTTGATGAAAGAGGTAGCCTAAGGACTTCTCTAACACAAAAAGCCACTGATGCCCAGTCTCGTAAAAGAATGAGTGATGAAGTAGGTCGCTCATTGATAACTAAAGAAACAGCTCTTGTTGAATTATTGCAGGAAATGAAACTTGCAGGAATAGAACCAGCAGAATCCAATAAGACCCTACCTTCTGTTGGTGAATCTGAAAAGAAGGTACGATCATTAGAAAGAAGAATGGAGGCTTATGGGCCGGTGAATATGCTTGCAATTGAGCAATTCGAGAGTTGTGAGGCTCGACTAAATGACATGAAAGACGATTTCAAGATTCTACAAAAGAGAAGAAATTCGTTAATTGATGTAACCGAAAAGTTAGAAACACAAAGAAAAGACAGGCTAGTAAAGGTATTAGAACAGGTAAATGAAAATTTCAAGGTTTCATATAACGTTCTAAGTGATGGAGGAAAAGGAGAACTATACTTGGAGAATCCAGACGATCCATTTAAGGGAGGATTAGAACTTTGGGCTAAGCCAAAAGGAAAATCATCTAAGGTTAGCCGACTTCAACTTTCAGGTGGAGAGCAATCAATGGCTGCATTAGCACTTATTTTTGCAATTCAAGACTATGATCCAAGTCCATTCTATTATTTCGATGAAGTCGATCAGAATTTGGATGGAACAAATGCTGAAAGAATCGCAGAAATGTGTAGGCAAAGGAGTAAGAAGGCACAATTCATCATGGTGACACTAAGGAAGGTTTCACTAAGACTTGCTGACCACCATATCGGAATAACTCATGGAGGCGATGGTTGCAGTCGTAGAATTGTTGATTTCGACAGAGAGCGCGCTATAAAGTTGGGTGCTGAGGCCGAGAAAGAGGCTGAGAAGATTGCTAGCATGAACGCTTTGAGGAGAGATGAGGCTGAAAAAGTCGAATTTGAAATGCCAGAAGTTCCTGAGCCTTTATCTCCTCCAGGTAGTTTGGGTGGCTTACTCAACCATATTGAAAAATCACAAGAAGATAGTTCTATGATTGGACTTGGAGAAAGAACTGCTGAACTTACAGAGGATATTGAAGAAATGCAAGATTTGAGGCAAGCCGTATCTACGGAAGAGGCTTCAGAAATACTTGAAGAAGAAGTAATCGAGTCCGAAGAGGAAATTTGAGGTGGTAATTTGGCTGAACAACAGGCTGCATTAGACAAGTGGTTTCTTAGACAAGATGTCATAAATCAACTCCTAGAATCGGGAGAAGAAGATACAGAAGCTCAATTATTCGGAGACAGGATTCTCTCTATTGCAGAAACAGAAGAGGCTGAATTTCAATCATTAACAGATCCATTCGACCGCTCAGTAGCATTAGTATTGTCTTTGGTGAGAGAAGAAGGTCTAGATGCATGGAATATCGACCTCTCCAAATTTCTGAAGTTCTTCACTCAGAGAGTAAAAAACAACTCAAAAAATCTTGACTTACCTGCTTGTGGACGATTGATACGCCTCTCATGGGAAGTTCTTCACCATCAGGCAGTAGATCTTTTTGATAGAGTTCAAAGAGATGATGAAGAGGAAGAATGGGATGAAGGGTTTGATTTTGGATGGGAAGCTGATTATGATGATGAAGCATTTATGTTTACTAATTCTATTCTTCAAGGTGATGCAGATGAATTACTCCCTTCATTATTTGGAGAAAGAGTGAGGAGAGACGAAGGTAGACCAGTCACTTTAGGGGAATTACTTTCCGCTTTCAAAGACGCTGCTGACGATGCTGAAGAACTAAGGCTTAGAGAAGAAAATAGAATTGCACATCAAGAAGAACTACAAGACTATTTGGAAAATATTGGAAGTAGAATGCACAATGAAGACCTTGAAGGAGATATCGGAAGATGCTGGTCTGCACTAAGAAGGTCTTGTGCTGAGATAAATAGTAGTAAGGTACCAGTAGATTTGGTAATGAGCCATCTTAGGACTATTCTAGAAGAATTGTACGGTGTAGTGCCTGAAGGGTATCAAGATGAGGCAAAGGTCACATCTTTTATTGCTGGATTATTCTTAACTCACCGAGGTTTTGCATCAATTAGTCAAGATGAAGTGCCCGATGGTGAAATTTTCTTAGAGGATTTATGGCCTGAGTTAGATGATTTCCAAGAAGTCCAACAAGCAATAATAGAACTAGATGAGAAATCTAGGATTGAATTAGATTCCGAGGATTCTGGTTCTGTACAATTTGCCAAGAAGAGAGCAGAGAAAATCAGAATAATTGAAGAAGCCGAAAGAAAAGCCAAAGAAGAATTAGAATCTCAAGATTTTGAAGAACAATTAGAAGTTCTAGAAGTAGAGATTTCTGATAGCGATGAGGATTTCGAAAAACATGATTGGTTAGTCGAGTAAGGAAGTGTTAACATTACAGAAATACAAATAGATACACTCTTAGAAGCAACTTTATTTGGTGCTGGTAAATCTATGACGGTTTCCGAATTAAGCGAGTCTTTAGGATATGATGAAGATGAAATGTTAGACTCATTATATTCGTTACGTTCAACTCTCAAAAGAAGAAGAGGCGGGGCTTTACAAATTGCTGAGGTTGGAGATAGGTGGGCAATAGAAGTAAAACCAGATATTGCAGAACATCTTCCTAAAGAAGCAAAAACGGAACTTCCTAAAAAATTGCTTAAGGCCGCTTCTCTGATTGCTTATCATCAGCCTATGGCTCAATCTAGATTGATTGAGTTATTAGGTCAAAAAGCATATGATTATGTTCGAGAACTTGCCCAATACGGGATGATTGATCGTAGAAAAGATGGAAATACTAGACGTCTTACAACTACTCGAAGATTTTCTGAATCATTTGGATGCCCTTATACAGATAGGAAAAGGGTTAGGCAGTGGTTTAGAGAACAAGTTCAAAACACTGGTCTTTTAGATGGGCTAGTTGGAAAAGAAGTACTGAAAGAAGAAGGTCAATCAGAAGGTTCGATCCAGTCTAAACTTAATTTCGAAGAAGAGTAATTATTGACTCCTTATCTCTTCTAGAATCTTTTGAACTGTGGTTTGGGTCTTTGGTCCTACATGAGACTGGAGTTTAGTTGCTACTAACTCTATTTCCTCGCCAATTGCTCCAGCACTAACTGCCATATTCCTAGAATGTAACTTCATATGCCCCGCTTGAATTCCATTCGTTGCAAGAGCTCTAAGTGCTCCTAGATTCTGTGCTAATCCAGCTGCACAAATTATTCCTGCTAATTCACTTGCAGATTTAACACCAAGTATTGCGATATTTGTCTTTGCTACGGGGTGAACTTTGGATGCTCCACCAACAATCCCAACCGCCATTGGAGTCTCTATGCTACCAACTAAATTGCCATCATCATCAAGTTTCCAATCAGTCATCGATGAATATTTCCCATTTGCAAAAGAAGCCCAGGAGTGGCAGCCTGCTTCAATTGCTCTCCAGTCCTGTCCACAAGCTACTGAAACACTACTGATGGCATTCATTACTCCTTTGTTATGGGTTACGGCTCTAAAGGGGTCAGCAAGAGCAAAATGATGTGCTTCAATTATTCCTTTGATAATTTCATGGCCATTTTCTTTAGTACCGTCATTAGATAGTTCTTCAGGCGTAAATGTAGCCTCTACTCGAGCCAATCTATGGGCTGCAAGGTTAGATAAGATCTTCAAATGAACTCTGCCCAAGGTTAGCCTTTCAACTTCTGGAGCGATTAATTCTGCCATTGTATTAACTGCATTTGCTCCCATAGCGTCTCTACAGTCTACGATAATATGCAAAATCAGCATTGGGCCAGTGAGTGACTCGACTACCCTTGTTTCTATTCTCTTGCAGCCTCCTCCGAGCTTGACCATAGTCGAAGGTAAACTATTACAAAGTTCAATTAATTCATCTTTGGCTTGGTGTATTGCTAATTGTGATTGTTCAATATCAGGGCATTCTAGGATTTGTAATTGTCCAATCATCATCGGAGCGTCATTTTGTGTAGTAAATCCGCCCATTTTCAAGCAACGTTTAGCCATATTAGAGGCTGCAGCTACAACACTTGATTCTTCAAGGCAGAATGGTATCAAGTAATGCTTTCCATCGATAACAAAGTTAGTTGCGATTCCTACAGGCAAAGACATCGTTCCAATGACATTTTCAATCATTCTATCTGCTGAATCGTCATCCAGTTCCCCATTTGCAGCTAATGCTTGGACTTGTTCATCGGTTAAATCAGCCAATTTCTTCACTAAATTACGCCTTTCTTGTACGCTATGACGGAAAAAACCGCTCAAACGACTATTTTCTACTGGCAAATGTTCTCCCCAGTGTTCTGCAGGTGACTTGGGCAATTAAGTAATCGTCTAAAATCGACTCAACTGAGTATTTATGGTGGGAGTTATAATTTCTGGGAAATTTAAAATTTAACGGGATTAACGGGAAAACTAACGCGTTAAAAATGCGTTAACAACTCGTTAATCAACCTCTTAAAGACACCACCGCTTCTTGATTGACGCTTAGTAACGGGTGTCTTAGACCATGTTTTCAGGTGAAACATCAAATACCTATTCATAATTGCTGAGTTATGCGAGTGAAGGGGTTACAGATTGACTTTCCTGTATTGAGAGGTAATCCATTTTCAACCAGTCCATTGGAAACAGGTCAAAAATCCCTTTACGTAGGTCGTTTAGATATTAGAGGGAGGATTTCTAGACATATTAATTTTAGATCTAACCGTAGATTATTATTAGTTGGAGAAATGGGTTCTGGTAGAACTTCCTTACTTCGCTGTTCGGCTAGCGAAGCCCCTGTTTATGTCCACATTGATCATATCTCAGCATCTAATCCAGCCCATAGTCTTCTTGAAAATTTATACTCTGAACTAATTGATTATAATATTCCAAAAAGTAGGAATGAATTAGTTCACAAAATTGTTGAAGCATCTAGGACCTATGAATCAAAGATTCCGTTGATAGTAATCGATATGCCGACAGTGGAAACATCGGTGATGACTGTTGCATTGCGTGACGCATTACCCTCATTAGAAAGATTACAAGCTGTTATTGTTGTAGTAATTGAACCTAAACAGCGTAGTAATTTACCGGATAGTATCTTACACAGTTTCGCCAGTATTGAAACACTTGAGCCATTATCAGTAGATGAAGTTAAAGTTTTAGTCGAGAAAAGAGTTTCTTCTGTAACTTCTAAAGAGTTTAAACTATCATCAGAAGACGCACAAAATATACATTCAATTAGTGGAGGTAAACCATCAGAAGTGATTCGCTATATGCGAGATTCAATAGATCAATCTCTACATTCAAACCCATCAGGGCAGAATTATAAAACAGAATATGATTTAATCAATAGTAATTATAAGTCGGAACAAGAGGATGAAATTATACATGAGTCTAGTATTAATCGTTTACCTGAAGAAATACAAGAGGTTCAATTAGATGAATTAGAAGCTGATATTATTGACGCTTCAATACCTTGGCAACAAAGGGAACCAGTTAACGATAATAGTATTCCATCGGTAGAGGTATCAGATATTTTTGGTTTTGATCTTGATTTAGAAGAATTATCGGATTCTAAGTTAGAAGATCAACCAATAGAAGAATTCACATTTTCAGCAACACCTGATAATGAAGAAATAATAATTGCAGATTCTAATCCTAGACCTTCAATTAATGCTGGTACATTCAACGCTTTACTCGGTAGAACAAGAGATTTCTCTGCAGAAGCAGATGATGGCCCCAGAGAAATGGTAAAGGATGATCAATCTAAAGGCGCAGAGTTATGGGTTTCTAAAGATTTAATCGAACCACCAATGATTGAAACGGATTATTCAGAAGAAGATTCTGCAGCATTGATTCATGATGAGATAGGACTACCTGAATTTGATTCAGAACAATCATTAGATTTGGGTGAGATAGTAAATGAATATCAAGAACTAGATCAAATTAATGAAATAGATAATTCTCAAAATCATAATTACGACCAACTATCTCCGCTAATCAAGGCATTACATGATTTATTGATAACCAATGTGTCTTCAGATTCAGGTTCCTCAAATACTAATAGATTAGCTGAAGCATTATCTAAAATGCGTAGAGAAAAGCAAGGTGAAAAGCAAGATTTCACATTGAACCCTCTCGTTCTATCCTCTCTTTCAAATAGCGAATCTTATGTAGTTTCAATTGCCCAACAGAGGAGATATTCACCTTCTGACAAGGAGATACTGAATGAATTAAAAATAAAAAGGCCAAGATTATCTCAAATCAGCAATAGGTTATTGAAATCTGGTATTTTGAATGTTCGAACAGTTGGACGTAGTCGTTACTTCCAATTAACACAAGCTGCTAGAGCTCAATTGACTGCATGGGGATTGATTGGAGGTGTTGAGTAATGACTTGGACTATTTCTTGGTCTTGGCAAGCACCAACTAGAATCGCTTGTATTGCTTCAGTTGAAGGTGGAGTTGCTATTAGCAGTGGACTTGAATTAGTCTTAATTGAATCTAATGGTGAAGTCCGTTGGAAGATAGATATGCCATTTAAAGTCCATGCCATGGATGCAAATAACGGAGTTTTAGCAGTACTAGCAGCTCATGGATTTTACGTAATATCAACAATAGATGGGAGTATGATTCATGAAGGTAGATCAACATTTGGAGGATTTACTGATATTTCATCAAGGCCTGGAGGAGGATGGATTTTATCTGGAAGAGAAGGTCAATTACACCTTTTCACTCATGAAGGCAAAGGTATCCGCCGTTTTGATAGCGGTAAAGTTCGCAGACTAGTTGGATGGTTAGACAGAGAACATTTACTATGGCAGTCGAGCGATGGAAAATTATGTTGTGGTAAACTCGCTCAAAAATATCAAAAGCGTATACTTGAAGAAAGGATATGGAGTTGGGTGACAAATATTTCAGCAGGAAGATTACTACTTCAATCAAGTAATGGAGAGATTTGGGAAGGAATCCCTCACCCATTTGGATGGGATAATATAGAACGATTACAATCAGATTCTTTAGAGCCAATGGAAGGTATAAGATGCGGAGATGGTTGGTGGGTATTGGGAATTGAGGGACATTTAATTCATATTTCAAGTAGTCAGCAAAAAGAAGTTACAGAATTAGGTAGGGGCATGAATTTAGGCGATATGCTTGAAGCCTTAACTGCAGATTCAATGGTCTCAGCAACTAGACAAGGATTGGTACGATTTTGGACTGCTCCTCATTTAGCTCAATCAGAAAGAGAAAGTAGGTATAAGGCTGCAGCAGATGCTGCTCTAGCAAAGAATTGGGATGATAGAAAGGCAATATTCCAAAGAGCCCAAAACGCAGAAGATGAAGGAAGGCTGTCTCTTGCTGTTGAATTATACCAGTCTCTAGGTAGAAGTGAAGATGTAAGGCGTCTATTAAAGAGGCAAAAGGAGGATGGAGAATGAGTGAAGATTTAGAGAAAGTAACTCAAGAAAGGGTTGAGAAATATCTTGATATTACAGATAGAGCGAGGAAAAAGGCTACTCCTTTAGTAGAAAAAGATACTCTGGATGCTGATAAATTAGTTATTTTACTAAGAATGGCTGATGACTATGCTTATGATGCTCGTCATTTTCTAAACAAGGGAGATTTAGTAAGGGCTTTTGGAGCAATTAATTATGCCCATGCATGGATCGATGCTGGTGTTAAATTAGGATTTTTAGACGGTCATGGAGATGATGTTTTATTCACTCTGCCATAACTTCTATAGATTTTCAATAATATTTAGATGATTATTTTTATTTACCTCAATTACTTTAATTGAGGATTTGTAGAGACGCTTTTTTAATTCTTTATCTACTGTTAGTACCGCATAATCAGATTGTTGTGAGATTGAATATATTTGATCATCAGTATGTGTGAATTCACTATTTTCTATGAATATAGATTTACTTTCCAGCATTGAAATCAATAATGTCTTTCTTTTTGGCCTATCATTTTCAATTTCTTTTAATTCATCTAATACAGATTCTAATAAGATTAATTCAAATGATCCAAATATTTTTTCTAATTCTAGATCAATATTTATTCCCGAATCAATTACTGCAACCCATCCACAAGCATCTACAATAATGCTTTGAGACATAAAAAATCCTCTACTGGATTATACCATAGCCTATTAGTCGCCATCTAGAGCCAATTCTGCGAGAAAGAGAAACTCTTTGCCCTGGGTCTACACATATTGGCAATCTTAATTCTAGATTAGTTTTTTTCTTTTCAGCATTTCTAGTAATACCAACAGAAGTAGCAGTAGCGACATTAATCATCAACATCTCGTTATTCCTTAGTGGATGAATTTTATCTGCATTACTTCCATCTCCGCCAACCATATGTTCCATTAGATCAACTGAAATACTAATTTTTGAGCGAACTTCAGGAAGATTTCCCTTCAAAGCCACTACTTGACCGGATAAATTATCAGATGTAGTAATTGATGGGTCTAGTTCAGTTGCCATTCCACAGAGCCCTCCAGCATGCATTAATTCTAGATTATTTCCACCGCCTTGCATACTACTAACCGTTGCTGAAATAGGTTCCCAATGTGTCTTTGAGCCCTTTTCGATCTTTCTTCCAGGTCCGATTTCGATTTCATCCCCTATTTTGAATTCGCCTTCAACTATACTGCCACCAATAACTCCTCCACGCATCTTTGTAGGTCTTGTTCCTGGTCTGTTTATGTCAAAAGAACGTGCAATATGCATTATTGCTCTAGAATCTTCACTTCTATCGGGGGTAGGGATAGTTGTCTCAATAGCATCGATTAGAACATCTAGATTCACATCATGGTGGGCTGAAACCGGAATAACGGGTGAATCTTCTGCAACAGTCCCTTTTAGAAATTGTTTAATTTCATTATATGATTCAACCGCTCTTTCCTTTGTTACAAGGTCAATCTTATTTTGAACTACAATAATATTCTTAATCCCAGATATATTTAGAGCCATAAGATGTTCTCTAGTTTGAGGTTGTGGACACTGCTCATTAGCGGCGACCATTAGCAGGGCTCCATCCATAATAGAAGCGCCTGTAATCATAATTGCCATTAGAGTCTCGTGACCCGGTGCATCAACAAAAGAAACAACTCTTTGTAATTCTTTTTCAGAATCTTCTTTTCCTTCAGGGTGTCTTCCTGAAGGATAGAAAGTACCATCTTTAGTTTTGTAAAATGCAGTATCTGCATATCCTAATTTGATAGAAATACCACGTTTTCTTTCTTCAGAGTGTGTATCAGTCCAAATTCCAGATAGGGCCTTGGTAAGAGTGGTTTTTCCATGGTCAACATGACCAACAAGCCCTATGTTGACAGTAGGTTGTGAAGGAAGCTTTCTTGACATTTGCTCCCTCCTCTAATTTACGATAACCCTCTCGGGATTCACTCCGATGCTTCCTCACTTGGTGAAGTAAGAATGTCACTCAAGGATTTTTTTCCAGATTCGACAACCTTTAGATTGATTTGTCTAGTATCTTGATTAATTGTATTTCCTCTAAAGTTTCTTCTCTTTCTTAGTCCATCAGGTTTGTATCTGAATCTTTTCTTTTCTCCACTTTTGGTTTTGAATACCAAGTTATGGCCTTTAAATCCAGTTGAACGTGTTACTAGAACTGCTTGTCTTGACCCACCATCGAGATCTCTTCTTAGTGGTGTTCCAGTTTTATCAGAGCCGCCTGTAATTTGTAATTTGTATCCGGAAAGAGTTTGTTCTCCTTCTCCAACAAAGATACCATCTATGACATCTCCAATTTTCTTACCTAGTAATTGTGAATGGTTGTTACCAGAAATCTTCAATGAGTAGGCTTTACCGCTACTCTTTGGGTTTGTGTCGTTAACGACAGCTACGAATTCTCCTTGTTGACCGACAGCCATAGTAATCACTCTAAGACACCTTGCCGAACATCGACCCGTATTTAGCCTCACCGCATGGTTTGAAGCCATTAAAAAATCATTTCAGTCGTTTTTTTAGCAACATTTCTACCCGATTAGCAATGTCTGTTGGTAAAAAATGCGGCATACTAAGATGAGTAGTTCTCCCTCTACCGCCACCGATGGTATCTATCCTTGAAACAATGATTTGACGATTTTCTAATTCCTTAAGATATTTCCAAATAGTTGTATGGCTCTTCATTTCTTGTTCATATTCTTCACAAACCACCTCATACAAACTTTCCACATCACCAGTTGTCATAGTTTCTTTTTTCCTTAATCTTCGACAGATGCTAAGAAGAACAAGCATAGCATGCGGCTTTAAATCGTCAACAGTTTCAATTTCACTAATCATTTCGACAGCGAGAATCTTGTCCTGTGAGTGAACATCGTTGATGGTGATGACTCTTTCAGTGTGAGCATCTTGTCTAAATTCACTTGCTTCTGCTGCTGCTTTGATTAACTCAATAACTAATCTTGCATCTCCACTAGGGACTGCCTTATCAGCAATCAAACAAATAATGTCCTTGGTATAAGTTCCTTCATGTAGAGCCATTTCTGCTCTCTGTTCAGCGATTTTAATCAATCCATCATAATTATACGGTGGTATTGGTAAAAGATTAGTTTTCCCCATTCTTGAAATCACTGCAGTTTCTAGAACATCTAGAACTTGCTCTTGGCTAATTAAAATTAGAGATAATGTCCCTTTTCCTTGTTGATCTTCATCTATTCGAAGGAGTTGATATAACAAATCATCACCGGATTTTCTAAGCATATGGTCGACTTCATCAAGAACTACGATTAAGTGAGAAGAGTTTCTACGAACTAATTTTCTTAAACTGAGTAATAATTCTCCCATTGAAAGACCTCTATCAGGATGACCTGGGTCAATTTCATGTAGTATTCTTTGAACGACTCTAGTACTTGTAGAAGCATTACGACAATTAACATGGGAGACTAGAATTTCTCTTTTGTTGGCGAGATGATTTTGTAAATCTCTACAGAATGTTTTGACTAGGACTGTTTTTCCACTTCCAACAGGGCCGGTAATTATTGCACGACAACTGGAATTTAAATCGCCTATTGAAGAGAACTTATTTGCTAATTCGCGTTGAATATCTTCTCTTCCAACGATGACATTAGGGACAAAATCAAAGTCCAGAACTTCATTGTTATCAATGATAAATCCTGCACCGATTCTATTGAGGTAGTCACTCATAACATGGGAAGCCTTTCGCCAACCGTTATTGAACATACGGATGGAATTTTCAATAAAAGTTCGAAAATTAACCCATCTAAGGGATTTCATCAAACATATATCCAGTTTCCCATTTCTTTTCACCCAAAGCAACTTCTAATTCGAAGGGTGTGATCAATGGTTTTCTATATCTAACAGCATCATCTATTGCAATTCTTGGGCATGCAGTATTTACAAAAGCATCAACTGGATAGAAGTCTATTAAATCTGGTCCAACATGTTCTAAGGCCAATAAATATCCTTTTTTGCCATGCTTTTCTAGAGTTCTTTTCATTTTTAAAGCAAGACTTCTACGCATTTGTCCTGGTTTTTCACCAATAAGAATACCAAATGATTTAGCATCTCCACATGACATAATCAGTCCAAATCTTTGCCTAAGAATCCTCTCAATTCTTTCTAAAGACATCTCTTCAGCATCACCAGTATAAGGGTCCAACATTGCTAGAGGTTTACCAGTGTGAAGGACTAAACCGATTGGATGAAAATCTCCAGACCCCAAAAACAGATAATGACCTATAGAAGGGTCATCTCCGGAGTAATTACAACCCAATACTTGTCCAGGGAATGATAGCCTTGCACCTCCGATTGGAATTGTGACATCAAAGCCGGCTTTCTCAAGACGGTCATGAAATTCAGGTAGCAAGTGAAGGTGTTGAATAGAACCAACAAGTCCAAGTTTTGTATCAGTTAGGGGGGAAAGTCGTCCAACAGCGTCTAGGAATTTTTCTTTTGCTTTATCATCAGATAATTCCTGTTCAGTATTTTGTCCACTTTTCCTAACCAATGCCATTTTCCTATGCGCCTCTAAGTAAGGAATTACTGGTGAAATCTCAGGATCACCATCATATGTTACATCTATGAATTGTGTTGGCATACCTGAATCGATGTTCATTTGTGAGTGCCCCATGTGAGCTACTAATTCCACTCCCATCATACTCATCTTATCATGCACTAAATCACAGGCGCCATAACATGGGTCAGCTGCTAAAACAACTTTAGCACTTGTTTCAGTTTCTATTTCATCCATCATTTCCAAGGCTTGCATTTTCAATCCTTCAGGAACTTGTAAGGCAATTAGTCGATTATCATTTTCTCTGATTCTTTTGACTAAATCATCTAATTCAAAATCGTGACGGTCTAAATCCATAATATCACCAACTTAGTTTAGTAAAACTATTTTTTCTCCGTCCATTTCAAGTTTAACTAGAGATTCAATTTTAATGGCTGGATAGTCAATTTTTAACTTCTCTAAACCAGGACCTTTCTCTACAACAACTAGAATATGCTTTACTTCAGCTCCAGCTTTTTTAACTCCTTCAATTACTGCTTTGAGTGTGCCACCAGTGGATAGTACATCATCAATAATAGCTATTTTCTCACCGGGATTGATATCATTTAGATACATTGCACCCTTTGAATAACCTGTACTTTGGTCAATAGTAACTTCACCATCCAGGTCATATTTTCTTTTTCTAGCAATAACTAAAGGAATTCCAGTCTGAACGCTAATTGGAGAAGTTAATGGTAGTCCCATCGCTTCAATTCCTAGAATTAAATCAATATCTTTCCAATCGATTGATTCAATTGATAATTCAGATACTGCAGATAGAACATTAGCATCTAATCGGGGCACACCATCAGTAATTGGGTGAATAAAATAAGGATAGTCACCTTTCCAAATTACTGGAGCATTTGCGAGACTTTCTCTTAAGAGGTCCATCGCATTCATACTTGGCACCACTCATAGATCTGCTAAATAATCAACATATTCATCTGGATCTAAGAGTAATTCAAGATCAAGGTTATGAGGTTCAAGAATGATAATCCAGCCGAGATCATATGGTGATTCATTTGCTAGGTGAGGGCTGTACTCAACTTCTCCGTTAACTTCAGTTATCAGTCCGGAGAAAGGAGCGGCAAATGGTAGTTTTTCTTCGGCAGTCCAAATTGAAAACATTCCATCTCCTTCATCGACCTCTGTTTCTGCTTGCGGCAAAATAATTCTTAGAACTTCGCCAATTTCAAATTTCAAAAATTCGCTAACTCCAATCATTAGTTTGTCATCTTTTTCTTGGTACCACAAATGAGAAGTAGAATATTTCCTATTGTGTGCAACCTTAAATTGTAGGGTTTCATCTTCCATAACATTTCCTCCTAAACGCGCCTCAAAGGCATTGTATTTGAATAGTTTGGGAAAATCAGAAATTCAACTTTATACAAACGGGTTAAGAAACACGGCCTTTTGGGGTGTATAGGGAGAAACATGAATTTTGCAGAAAACGATGAACAGCAAATGATTCGGGAAATGGTTCGAGACTTTGCTGAGACTGTACTTGCACCCACAGTAGAACATAGAGATAAGACTCAAACACCTCCTTCGGAGGAATGGGAATCTTTTCTTGAATATGGTCTTCAAGGAGTTACAATTCCAGAAGAATATGGCGGATCTCCAGTTGATGATATTTCAGAATCAATAATTGTCGAAGAACTTTCTAGAGTAGATCCTTCTTTTGGTGTCATGTTCTGTGTTCATGTTGGCCTTTGTTCTAAGACCATTTCCTTACACGGAAATGAAGAACAGAAACAGAAATATCTGACTAGATTGGCTGCAGGTGAAGTAGGTGCATATTCTCTTTCAGAAGCAGGAGCAGGTACAGATGCTGCAGCAATGATTTGTAAAGCAAAACTATCTGATGATGGTAAGCATTATATTTTGAATGGTGAAAAAATGTGGGTAACAAACGGTGCACAGGCGAAAATTATCGTACTGTTCGCTAAAGATGTCGACCATCCAGACTATGGTGTAAAGAAACATGGTGGAACTACTGCTTTCATCGTAGATTCTAGTTTTGAAGGCTTCAAGGTAGGAAAGAAAGAAGATAAACTCGGAATCAGGTCTTCAGATACCTGTACATTAATTTTAGAAAATTGTAAAGTCCCTGTTGAGAATGTCTTGAAAGGCGTCGGAAAAGGATTCCCGATTGCTATGAATGCCTTAGATAATAGTCGTATTGGGATTGCAGCACAAGCCTTAGGAATTGCTCAAGGCGCGTATGAATCCGCTCTAAAATATTCACATGAAAGAGAAGCATTTGGAAAACCAATTGCATATCATCAAATGATTATGGCTTATCTTTCTGATATGGCTACCAAGATAGACGCTGCACGTTTACTGGTCTACAAAGCCTCTTGGGCAAAACAAGAGCATTATGAACACGGCGGACCAAGACACACCAAAGAAGCAAGTATGGCAAAATTATTCGCTGGCGATACCGCAATGTGGGTTTCTGAAAAAGCCATACAAGTTTTGGGCGGATATGGCTATACCAAAGAATTCCCAGTTGAGAGATTCTTCAGAGATGCTAAGATCACCCAAATTTATGAAGGGACTCAAGAAGTACAAAGAATTGTTATTTCTCGTTCACTTGTTTAATTTTAAATTATCAGTGATTTACCCTTGAGTTTAGCTTGTCTAAGTCCACTAGACCACTCAAATAATCTAGCATCAAATGAGACAATTTTTGTTTTAGTTACTTTTTGATCAATTAGTTCATTAAATTCAGGTTCAAATAATACTGCAACACTGTAAGGTCCGCCATCTAATAAACCAACTAACGTTTTTCCACCACGATAACTATCTGAAACCATTAGATTATTCTCTATCCTTTCAATCTGTAGATTACAACTTCCTTCTAAGGAGTTTGAGATTATAGATAATGCTTCACTATGAAGCTTTGAATTTTCTAAAAGTTCAATAGTTTTCTCGATATTAGTTGATATTTTGTTTACTTCTTCAATTACTTCTTGTTCAATCTCATCGTGTTCAATTTTGGATTCAGTTTCTACAACAATTTGTTCAACTTCATTTTCTACATGAGATTCTATTTCTTCAAGTTCTCTCTCAAATTCTTCATCTGATATCAACGTTTCAACTTCAGAAATATTATCTTTTGATTCTTCGATTACAGGATCTTCGA
>CEVS01198621.1_pt1 | contig 27370 bp, 21 predicted proteins | sample 361571 | NCBI WGS metagenome assembly CEVS01 (sample SAMEA2623850, study PRJEB7988) | marine metagenome | isolation source: saline water (ENVO:00002010), including | reverse complement strand
ATTAGCAATCTGCTCCATTACCACTCTGGCACCTCTCCTATTAAAATGAGCATACGCAATAAAATTGCGGATGCAAATGTAACTTTTCATTATCAAGAACGCAAACAATTTATTTAATTTTTAATTATTAAAAATTGGATTTATTCAGGATACTCTATTCGGACATGATACATATTTGCCAGCTTATGTTTTAAAATTTTCTTTATTGATTCAATTTCTTTGAATGTTATCTCAGAATCTAAAAATTGTCCCTCATCAATTTGCTTAGATATAATAGAATTTACAAATGAATTAATTTTATCTGAAGTTGGTTCTCTTAAGCTTTTAGAAGCTGCTTCAACACTATCACACATCATTAATATAGCTGTTTCCTTGTTAAAAGGTATTGGACCCTTATATTTGAAATCTTTGATGTCAAATTTAGAATCAATTTCCTTTTGTTTATTAAAAAAATACCTGATTGTACTTGTACCGTGATGTGTTCTGATAAAATTTATTACTCGAGCGGGCAATTTATATTTCTTTGCTATTTCAACACCGTTCAAAACATGTCCAATTATTATTTCAGCACTTTCTTTTGGTGACAATTGATCGTGAGGATTATTAATATTTGATTGATTTTCAGTAAAAAATTTAGGATTTGACATTTTACCAATATCATGATAAAGCGCTCCGACTCTAACCAGCATAGAGTTTGCATTAATTTCATTTGCACACGCCTCAGCTAAATTTGCGACATTTATAGAATGATGATAAGTTCCAGGAGCCTTGTCTGAAAGTTTTTTTAAAAGCTTAGTATTTGTATCAGTAAGTTCTAAAAGTGAAACATCAGATACAAGACCAAATAATTTTTCATATAGGTATATAAGTGGCTGTACAAAAAGTGTAGCTAAGCCACATATTACAAATAGTAAAAAGTTTTCCCATTTGAGCCCCTCGATACTCCCTTCCTGTATTAAATAGAACGAAAAGTATGCAATAATGTAAATAATTGTTATTTGTCCAACGGAGATGAACAAATTAGCTCTTTTATATAATTCAGAAACAGTCAGAATAGTTACAATACCAGCTATTATTTGTAAAAACATGTACTCGTAGTTGTTTGGAACTATAAACCCTAAAAGTAAAACTGTAATTACATGTGCAAAAAGTCCCAATCGAGCATCAAAAAATGCCTTTAAAATTAATGGTAAAATACAAAGAGGTACAATGTAGACATATGCGGAGTTGGAGCCTATAACCAAAGTTGTTAAAAAAACCATCAATAAAATATTAAAGAAAATAAAAGTAATTTTATTATTGTCTAAAAATATCTCATATCTATATTTACGCAAAAATAATAACAACATTAGCAAGGCAAGGGCAACTAAGGCTGTGTAAGCTGATATTACCCAAATGTAATTTGATTCAGTCCAAACCTGTGATTTATATTCTAGCTCCAATGTCTCTAACATCGCCAACTTATCACCCTGGATGATATCGCCTTTTGAAATAATTAAAGTACCCTTTTCTACTTGGCCTCTTACGGGTGAAATTTGATTAATTCTGTCCTCCAAAGCTGTTTCAGTAAGTTTTTTATTGAAAATTGCGTTTGGTACAATTAACTTTGCAAAATACTTTTTAATAGATGAAATATAGGGCTCAAAATTTGTTCTTGTTAATTTTTCATCTAAATATTCATTCAATTTATTAAGATTAAAAAATTGAGAATACGTTGCAGACTTGATTAGAGTATTATTTTGTAAAACGTTAATAATTTGATCTGCTTGCAAATCGTAATTTTTAGATATAACTCCGATAGAATAAATATCATCTATCAACAAAATACATTTATCTCTTACAGTGTCAGATTCAAGCCCAGAAAAAATAGAATCGAAATTTAAAGAAGTAAAGTAATCGTCAGTCATCACTTGAGTTCTATTTCGATTAAAAACTGTGGAATCTATTTCAAAATAAACTTCGGCCTCTTTTTTTACCTTTTCAATTTCTGATTCAATTTGCCCTTTGGACTTTTTTATTGCAAAATCTAGCGGAGAATATAAATTTTCTGATAACCATGGTTTACCCCTTTGAAAATCATATCTGAATGAACCACTTTTCGGAAATAAATAGACAATCAAAAAAGTTGTAGCAATGAATAAAAAAATCTTGCTTAAGAGATTACCAGTTTTATGAAGTTTATTAAAAAAATTGGTCATTCTTTGTATAAAATTGAAAAACAATTAACAATTCAAAAATAATAAAGTTTAATATTAGAAAAAAGGTTAAATGAGATCAAATATTATATCAAAATTTAATTATTTTAGTAAGTAATTATAAAAAGTATGCTGAAAGAAGTCGTTATTGTATCTGCTGTAAGAACCCCAATTGGTAGTTTTATGGGTTCACTTTCAAAAATTCCTGCTCCTAAACTTGGTGCAATTGCCATTAAAGGTGCAATTAAAAAAATTGATCTAGATACAAATTTAATTGATGAAGTTTTGATGGGACATGTAGTTCAAAGTGGTGCAGGTCAAGCACCGGCAAGACAAGCTGCAATATTTGCTGGAATCCCTGATACAGTTCCGTGTACAACTGTGAATAAGGTTTGTGCTTCTGGAATGAAAACGGTTATTCAAGCTGCGCAAAGTATTTCTATTGGTGACAGAGATATTGTTGTAGCAGGTGGTATGGAAAATATGAGCTTAATACCTCATTATATAGGCTCTAGAAATCCTAAAAAATTTGGATCTATAATTATGGACGATGGTATGCAAAAAGATGGATTGACTGATTCTTTTAATCAAAAGGCGATGGGAGTATTAGCAGATCTATGTGCAAAAAAATTCTCTCTAACTAGAGAAAAACAAGATAATTATGCAATTGAATCTTACAAACGATCACTTAATGCTTCTAAAAAAGGATTGTTTGAAAAAGAAATAATAAAGGTTGAGATACCGCAAAAAAATGGTGAAGTTATTTATGTTTCAAAGGACGAAGAATTAAACAATATAAAACTTGAAAAAATACCAAAATTAAAAGCAGCCTTTACAAGTGATGGAACGGTAACCGCCGCAAATGCATCAACAATAAATGACGGAGCGGCAGCACTAATCCTAATGAGCAGAGAAAAAGCAGAGTCTTTGAATTTAAAACCGATTGCATCAATATTATCATATGAAGACACTGCCCTGGATCCCGACTGGTTTACAATAGCTCCCTCAGAAGCTATCCCAAAAGCTTTGAAAAAAATTAATATGTCAATAAATGATATTGATTATTTCGAGTTAAACGAAGCATTTTCAGCAGTAGCATTGGCTAATATGAAGATTTTAAATCTTGACAGCTCAAAAGTGAATGTCAATGGAGGAGCTGTATCAATTGGGCACCCACTCGGTTGCTCTGGAGCCAGAATAATTGTTACCCTTTTAAATGTACTTGAGCAAAACAATGGAAGAATTGGAGCCGCTGCCATATGTAATGGTGGTGGTGGGGCGTCAGCTATGATTGTAAAATTAGTTTAAATGATAAATTTTGGTGTATCTGCACAAACTATTGTTCCTTTAAGAAAAGAGCCCTCTGACAAGAGCGAGTTGACTTCTCAAATATTATACGGTGAGTGTTTTGAAATATTAAGACGTGAAGAAAATTGGAGCCAAATAAAAACTGCTTATGATAATTATGTGGGGTGGATTGACAATAAGCAAATTAATTGCATTGAAAAAAAAATTTATTTAGAATATAATGCACAAAATGAAATATTTTGTGATGATCTAGTAAATTTCATAGTTGATGAAAAAAAAAACAAACAAAACGTTGTTTTAGGAAGTATATTAAATCTTACAGCCCACCTAAATCATAAATTTGAAGGAAAATGTACTAATTCCAAAAGTGCAAAAAATAATATTATCAAAACTTCAATGCGTTATTTAAACAGCCCTTATCTATGGGGGGGAAAATCACCATTTGGGATAGACTGCTCTGGATTTACACAAATGGTCTACAGAATAAATGGTCTTAAATTAAAAAGAGATGCATCACAACAGGCTAAACAAGGAAAAAAAATTAAGCTTATAAAAAATAGTAAAGCAGGAGATCTTGCTTTTTTCAAAAACAGCAAAGGTGTAATAACTCATGTTGGAATAATTCTCGAAAAAAATCAGATAATTCATGCGCATGGAAAAGTCCGTATAGATAAATTGACCAGCGAAGGAATATATAATGTTCTTGAAAAAAAGATTAGTCACAATCTAGCCACTATAAAGAGTCACTTTTAGTGTTTTTGGAAAAAACTTATCTTTTTTTAAAATTTAGTTTATTTTAAAGAATCAGCTAAGTCTCTATACTTCTTAGCGTTTTGTGAATCACCAACTGCCGAAAAAATATTTGATAGAGTTTTAGCGGCTTGATAATTTGTAGGGTCAACATCAAGAGCACTTTCCAAAAAAGGAATCGCTTGCAAATAAAGTTTATTTCTTTCAGCTCTCAACTCGTCATAACGAATGTCATCCGCTTTTGATGTCCCCAAGTTATTCATTTCTTCTATGATTGATTCTTCTTTAGTTAGGATCAATGCAGCTAAATTAATATAAGCATTGACATAATCTGGATTCAACTCAATAGCCCTTTTGTAATATTTCTCAGCATTTTCAAAATCATTAGCATCAGATGCTATTACACCCAAATTGTACTGCAATTCAGAATTTTCAGGGTCTAGTTTTGTAGCATGCTCTAATAATGTTTTGAACTTCTCAATATTACCCATTTCATAATTTACATTAGCCTCTGTCAAAATAAGATTTAGATCGTCTGGATTTTCTAATCGGGCCTCGCGCATAGATTCCAGAGCCTTTTCCGAATCGCCCAACTGGTTGTAGATGAGCGCTATGTTTTTGATTATTTCAGGATATCTGGATTTTGACATCCTTTGGCTGGGGCTAGAGTGTGTCTTTGCCTTAACAGAAGCATCTCGCAGAAGTTTACTATCAAATAACTCGTCTTTATTAGTTGTTATATTTTTGGCATAGAATTGCTTCTCTTTACCTGTAAAGCCTAAATCTTTGAGCCTGTTGTACATAGATAATGATTTGTCATATTCTTTAGCATTAACAGAGGAGGAGGCAGCATAATATAGATATATAGTATCTTTTTTTGAAATACGATAAGCATTGTAAAAATAATCAGTTGCAGTTGAATAGTCATTTTTATCAACATATTTACTTCCCTGGTTTATAAGATGATTTATTAAATCATAAAAATATTTTTCTTTTTCTTGAGGATTTGAAATATTGGAAACTTTCTCAAAGGAACTTACAGATAATTCGGTTTCCTCTGGACCTGCAGCACCTCCTCTAAAATAAAGTTTACTTTTCAGAAAATATAATTGACTTTTTTGCTTATCATCCATTGACTCAAAAAGAGCTTCAGCAGATTCAATAGATTTTTTTGCTTGCTCATAATCACCTTTTGCCAAATTTTTGCTTGCTAAACGAAGTTCTTTTTTTTGAGCATTACTAAAGCAGATAAATGCTAATGTAAACAGTATAAAAAATCTATTTCTAATTTTCATAAATTAATATTTTTGTAATAAAGATAAATTAAGTTATTGGATCTGGGGCTGAACTTGATTTGTCTGTATCATTTTCATTAACAATGTCATCAATTTCTGTGTCATCATTGCTTTCCTTAACGACTTTTGCAACTGCTGCGATAGAATCAGTTCCCTTTAAATTTATAAGCTTTACGCCTTGAGTTGCACGCCCCATTACCCTCAAATCTTCAACAGCCATTCTTATTGCAATTCCAGATTTATTTATAATCATCAAATCATCATCGTCAGTAACATTTTTTATTGAAACTAAATTTCCGGTCTTTTCTGTAATAGAAATAGTTTTAACACCCTTCCCTCCTCGGTTTGTCAAACGATAATCTTCTAAATTTGAACGTTTACCGTAGCCGTTTTCTGAAACAACTAGTATATTACTAGACATATCATTAACAGATATCATTCCAATAACTTCATCATTTTCATTAGCCAATCTTATACCTCTCACTCCAGATGCACTTCTTCCCATTGGTCTAGTTTTAGCCTCTTCAAATCTTATTGCTTTTCCAGATTTTAATGCTAACATGACCTGACTCTCGCCTGTAGTTAATTTTGCTTCTAGAAGCTCATCTTCATCGCGTATAGTTATAGCGTTAATACCATTAGTTCTTGGTCTAGAGTACTTTTCAAGCGAGGTTTTTTTGACTTGACCCTTTTTTGTTGCCATAATAACGTAGTGAGCATTTATGTAGTCATCGTCTTTTAGATTTTGAGTGCAGATGAAAGCTTTTACTTTATCATCTTGCTCAATATTAATTAGATTTTGAATTGCCCTTCCTTTTGATGTTTTACTCCCCTCTGGAATTTCATAGACACGCATCCAAAAACACTTACCCTTTTGAGTAAAAAAGAGCATATATTGGTGGTTTGTTCCAACAAATAGGTGCTCTAAAAAATCTTCATTTCTTGTTGTTGATGCCTTTTGACCTACTCCACCACGATTTTGAGTCCTGTATTCTTTGAGAGACGTTCGCTTTATATAACCGGCATGAGAAATTGTGATAACAACCTGTTCGTTTGGAATCATATCTTCGATGGACAAGTCTCCACCTGAATATTCAATTTGAGAGCGGCGTTCGTCACCATATTTTTCTTTAATGACTATAAGCTCATCTTTAATGATTTGCATTCTAAGCTCCTTTTTTTCCAAGATTTCTTTGAGATCATTAATTGTCTTTAATAAACCGTCATACTCTGACCTTAGCTTTTCTTGCTCCAGCCCAGTAAGCTGACGCAATCTCATCTCGACTATTGCTTTAGCTTGAATTTCTGACAATTTAAAGCGTGACATTAGCTTTTCTCTAGCTTGGTCAGGATTTGTTGAAGCTCTAATAATTTTTATTACCTCGTCAATATTATCAGATGCAATTATCAAACCTTGTAAAATATGTGCTCTTTCTTCAGCCTTTCGAAGTTCGTATTTTGTTCTGCGAACAACTACCTCGTGACGATGATCAACAAAATGACTAATCATATCTTTTAAGTTTAGCATTTCTGGACGACCATTTACAAGTGCAATATTATTTACACTGAAAGAGGACTGTAGTGCTGTGTACTTAAAAAGTTTATTTAAAACAATATTGGGAATAGAATCTCGCTTCAAAACATAAACGATTCTCATACCATTTCTGTCAGATTCATCTCTTATAGTTGATATACCTTCTAATTTTTTATCATTAATTAGATCAGCAGTTTTCTTTATCATATCTGCTTTATTTACCTGATATGGAATTTCGTCAACAATAATACACTCTCTCCCATCAACCTCTTCAATATTTGCTTTTCCCCTCATAACAATACGACCTCTTCCAGTCTCAAAAGCATTCTTTACTCCGTCATAACCGTATATGATTCCTCCGGTGGGAAAATCTGGAGCTTTCACGTGCTGCATCAACTCTCCAATTTCAATGCCATTATTATCAATAAATGCTATGATCCCATCTACAACTTCTGACAAATTGTGTGGAGGCATATTTGTAGCCATTCCAACTGCAATTCCTGATGCCCCATTTATCAACAGGCCTGGTATTCGAGTTGGTAAAACTGTAGGCTCATTAAGAGTGTCATCAAAATTTAACTTGTGCTCAACAGTTTCTTTTTCAATATCAGCCAACATATCCTCAGATATCTTTCGCATTCTGGCTTCAGTATATCGCATTGCAGCTGGACTGTCGCCGTCGATAGACCCAAAATTTCCTTGACCATCAACTAGCATATATCTTAAACTCCAATCTTGAGCCATGCGAACCATGGTGTCATAAACTGAAGTATCACCGTGAGGATGGTATTTACCAAGTACTTCACCAACTATCCTGGCAGACTTTTTGTGTGCTGACGTTGATTTAACACCTAATTCGTGCATGCCATATAAAACACGCCTATGAACTGGCTTAAGTCCATCCCTTACATCGGGTAGAGCCCTGGAGACAATTACAGACATTGAGTAATCAATGTAGGCTGATTTCATCTCGTCTTCGATATTGATTGAAATTAACTTTTCACCATCTTCCATGAGGTATAATTTTATTTAATTATTTATACTAGCTAAGATAAAAAAAACGTCGAGTTTTTAGGTTAAAAAGATCGAATATTTTGTCTTATTTTATCAACAATCGTATGATTAATTAGGTTGATAAATAGACCAATAAAAATTTTGTTTTTTAATAGTTTTTTAATTTAACTTTTTTTAATAATTTTTTAAGTTCTACTTTACTAAATTTGATATATAAATTTGTATTTTTATAAAAATTATTTACATGGACGATAACTTTTCACCCCGAGTTAAAGACGTAATTTCCTTCAGCAAGGAAGAAGCTCTTCGCCTTGGGCATGATTTTATAGGAACTGAACATCTAATGCTGGGCATGCTCAGAGATGGTCAAGGTAAAGCAGTTGAAATTTTAAACAATTTAGATGTAGATTTAAGTCAATTAAGAAGAAAAGTTGAAATACTAAGCCCTGCAAATCCAGATATCAATACAACTGCAAATGATAAAAAAAATCTACACCTGACCAGGCAAGCGGAGAGAGCACTAAAAACAACATTTCTTGAGGCTAAACTTTTTCAAAGCAGGTCAATCAATACAGCACATCTTCTGTTGTGCGTTCTTAGAAATGAAAACGATCCCACTACCAAACTATTAAATAAATTAAGAATTAACTATGACAATGTTAAAGAACAATTCAAGTTTATGATAGGTGATGAAAGCTTGGACTACTCTGAATCACCAACAGCGGAGGCCCTTAGCGGAGAAAGCGAAGAATCTGATGAAAATAAAGGTAGCTTTGAAACTGTAAAAGAATCCAATAAAAAAAATAAAAAATCTAAAACTCCTGTACTAGACAATTTTGGACGCGACTTGACATCATTGGCTGAAGAAGGAAAACTAGATCCAGTTGTTGGTAGGGACAAAGAAATACAAAGAGTATCCCAAATTCTAAGCAGACGAAAAAAAAATAATCCCCTTCTCATTGGGGAGCCTGGAGTTGGCAAATCTGCGATTGCTGAGGGCTTGGCCAACAGAATTACACAAAAAAAAGTTTCAAGGATATTATTTGATAAACGTGTTGTAACTTTAGATTTAGCAAGCTTAGTCGCAGGCACTAAATACAGGGGACAATTTGAAGAAAGAATGAAAGCCGTCATGAATGAACTTGAAAAAAACGATGATGTCATCTTATTTATAGACGAAATCCACACAATTGTTGGAGCTGGAGGAGCAACCGGGAGCCTAGATGCATCAAACATGTTTAAACCGGCTCTTGCGAGAGGTGAAATTCAATGTGTAGGCGCTACAACGCTTGATGAGTATCGTCAACATATTGAAAAAGATGGGGCATTGGAAAGACGATTTCAAAAAGTAATAATTGAACCAACAAGTGTTAGCGAAACTATTGAAATACTTAATAATATTAAGAACAAATACGAAGAACATCACAACGTAGACTACACTGAAGACGCAATAATTGCTTGTGTTAAACTTACTAATCGTTATATGTCTGATAGGTTTTTGCCAGATAAGGCAATCGATGCACTTGACGAGGCTGGATCAAGAGTTCATATAACTAATATTGATGTCCCAGAGCAAATTTTGGAATTAGAAAAAGAATTAGAGTCTGTTAGGTTCACAAAAAATTCTGTGGTCAAAAAACAAAAGTACGAAGAAGCTGCGAAGCTTCGGGATGATGAAAAAAAGATTGAAAAAAATCTTTCTCAAGCACAAAAAAAATGGGAAGAAGAATCAAAATTGAATCGTGAGGTAGTAACTGAAGAAAATGTTGCTGAAGTAGTATCCATGATGACGGGTATCCCAGTAAATAGAATTGCTGAAACTGAAATTAAAAAACTTTCGCAACTCCCTAATTTAATTAGTGGTAAAGTGATAGGACAGGATGAAGCAGTTTCGAAAGTAGTCAAAGCCATACAAAGAAACAGGGCTGGACTTAAATCGCCTGATAAACCCATAGGATCATTTATCTTTTTAGGACAAACTGGTGTTGGTAAAACACAATTAGCTAAAGTATTAGCCAGCGAACTATTTGATAGCATAGATTCTCTGATAAGAATTGATATGAGTGAATACATGGAAAAATTTGCCATATCTAGACTTATTGGAGCTCCACCTGGTTATGTTGGATATGAAGAAGGAGGTCAACTAACTGAAAAAGTTCGCAGAAAACCATACGCTGTTATTTTGCTGGATGAAATTGAAAAAGCCCACCCTGACGTATTCAACATGTTGTTACAAGTTCTTGACGATGGATTTCTAACTGATAGTTTGGGACGAAAAATTGACTTTTCGAACACAATAATTATTATGACCTCAAATGTTGGGGCGAGAAAGCTGAAAGACTTTGGAAACGGTGTTGGTTTTGGAACTTCAGCCCAAAAAAAACAAGAAATCACAAACTCCCGGCGTGTTATTGAAAATGCTTTAAAAAAAGCTTTTGCCCCTGAATTTTTAAACAGAATTGATGATGTTGTAGTATTCAATAACTTAGAAAAAGAAGATATTGAAAAAATTATTGAAATAGAACTTAAAAAATTATATGATAGAATTTCTGATATTGGTTTCAAATTAAAACTGACAAAAAAAGCCAAAACATTTATTGCCGAAAAGGGATTTGATAAAGAATATGGAGCAAGACCCTTGAATAGAGCAATACAAAAATATGTAGAGGATGTAATAGCTGAAGAAATAATCAAGTCAAATATTCAAGAAGGAGACGTTATAACCATGGATTTAAAAAAAGATAATAGTCTACTTTTTGTGAAAATTAATTCTGCTAACAGGAAATCTAAGGAGGAGGGTTAATTAATAAATTCAAGATAAATTAAAATTATTCTTTTTAAATAAATCTATATTAAATTCAAATGATCTAATAAAATCAAGTGATTCTTTAATATCATCATGTAAAATTCTGTCCCCCTCTAATTTTGGAACCCTTTTCCTATATACTTTTAAAAACGATTCTAAAAACTCCGACGTCTTGTCATCTCTGTAAAACATAGCTTGAGATGCATTTAATAATTCGATAGCTAAAATTTGCTCAACATTTTCAATTATTTGAAGTGCTTGAGTAGCTGCATTTGCGCCCATACTTACGTGATCTTCCTGACCATTTGAAGACATAATTGAATCAATACTAGCGGGTGATGACAATTGTTTATTTTCACTAACAATTCCGGCAGCGGTATATTGTGGGATCATTAATCCCGAGTTAAGCCCAGGTTCATCAGTTAAAAAAAGGGGTAAATTACGACTCCCTGATATTAATTTATAAATTCTTCTCTCTGAAATACTACCCAGTTCTGCGATTGATATTTTCATTAAATCCAATGCTAATGCTAATGGCTGCCCATGAAAATTACCTCCAGAAACAATTGAATCTTTATCATGAAAAATTATCGGGTTGTCCGTAACAGAGTTTATTTCAATAAAAACAGTATTAGAAATAAAATCTAATGCATCCTTAGTAGCACCATGAACTTGTGGGATGCATCTAAAAGAGTATGGGTCCTGAACATCTATCTTCATTCGACTGTCCAAAGAACTTCCCTTTAAAAACTTTGTAATAAGTTTTACTGTTTCAATTTGACCTTTGTGAGGTCTTAAATCGTGTAATAATGAATTAAATGGATCCATTCTTGCATTGAATGCATCTAATGACAATGCAGCAATTAAATCAGAAAAATACGAGAGTCGACGACACTTTAACAAATTATAAACTGCATATGCTGACATAAATTGTGTGCCATTTAACAATGCTAAACCCTCTTTGGGTTCCAAAGAAATTGGCTCTAAACCCATTTCATTTAAAAACTTTGAAGTACTAATTATATTTTTTTTGTACCAAATTTTTCCTTCGCCAATAACTGAAAGTGCTATGTGTGCCAGTGGGGCTAAATCGCCTGAAGCACCTAGAGACCCCTGAGTGTAAACAACAGGTAAAGCATTTAAATTATAAAATAATATTAATCTTTCAACTGTTTTCAATTGAACACCGCTGTTTCCAAAACTTAAAGCTTTAATTTTTAGAAGAAGTATTAATTTAATGATAGTGTTTGGAACAAACTTTCCAGTTCCACAAGCATGGGATCTAACTAAATTTTCTTGGAGCTTTTTCAGATCATAAGCCGATATCTTATTATTACATAACGATCCAAAACCAGTATTGATGCCATAAATTGCCTCATTTGAAGATCGAATTTTTTGATTTAAAAAATCACGACATGAAATAATATCTTTTTGAGCTTTTTTTGATAGCTTAATGGACGTTTGATTTGAAATCAAATCATCAATTGAACTGAGGTCAAGAGGTTTATTGCTTATCTCAAACATAAAATTAAAATGTGTTAAACTCAAATTTGGGTATTCCATTGATTATTTCCAAATATTTAAAAGATTTAATTTCTAATGATTAATTTAGACAGTAAAATTTGAATTAAAATATAATCATGGAAGTAATTCAACCACTGACAAAATACTTATTAGGACACTGGTCATTTACAAGAAAATTCAATAATGGAAATTTCGGTAATGGAATAGTTGAATTTAAAAATACCAATACTAATGAGTTAGAGTATATTGAAAACGGGACTTTAGCAATAGGCGATGGTAAATTACTAAATGCTTCAAACAAATATATTTACATGATTTTTAATGAGAAATTAGAAATATATTTTTTTGAAAATAACAAATCTTTATTTCAAAGGATTAAATTTGAAAAAAATAACAGATCAATTGAAGGAACTGGTTTTCATAAATGTGGAAAAGACAATTATAAATCTAAGTATGATTTTAGCCTTGACGGTAAATTTCAAATTAAACACACAGTTTGGGGACCAAAAAAAAACTATACTTCAATAACAAAATTTATAAAACAATAAAATTATTTGTTATGTCAAAACAATTAAATATTTAGATTAGTTTTAAATTAATATGAATAAATCTATTGTCATAAAAAACAAAAAAGCAAGTTTTAATTACGAGCTGCTGGACAATTACGTTGCAGGAATTGTATTGACTGGGACTGAAATTAAATCAATTCGCTTAGGTAAAGCATCAATTTCTGAGAGTTTTTGCAAATTTAATTCTAAAAAAGAATTATTTGTAATCAATATGAACATTCAAGAATATGATTATGGGAATAATTTTAATCATAATCCAAAAAGCGAGCGGAAACTATTATTGAACAAAAATGAATTAAAAAAATTAGAAAAGGAAGTAAATAGTAATGGTCTGACAATCGTTCCAACAAAGCTTTTCCTTAACAAGAAAGGATTGGCTAAACTTCAAATTTCACTAGCCAGGGGTAAAAAATTATTTGACAAGCGTGAAAAAATCAAAGATCGCGAAAATAAAATTAATTTAGATCGACTGAAAAAAAAATTAAGGTCATAAAATGAAAAAAATAATCACAATAGTTGGATTATGTTTTCTAACAAACATGTATTCTCAGATTAATGGAACCGTTTCAAACATTAAAGCTGAAGCTCTGCCTTATGTAAATATTTACCTAGAAAATTCATACGTTGGTACAACTTCAAATGCTAATGGAAACTATCAGATTGATATATCCAAACCAGGGAAATACAACCTGGTGTTTCAATTTTTAGGATATAAGACAGAAATAAAAAACTTAAACATTAGGCAACTCCCATATCAACTAAATGTTGTGATGTACGAGGAAAATATAAATTTGAAAGAGGTAGTTGTTAATAGACAAGAAAATCCTGCAAATAATATTATTAGAAAAACAATTGAGAAAAGAAAATTATATTTAGAAAAGTTAAGTTCTTTTTCTGCTGATTTTTATTCTAAAGGATTTATAAAAATAGTAAACGCCCCTGAAAAATTTATGGGTCAAGAAATAGGAGACTTAGATGGAGCATTGGACTCAACTAGAACAGGTTATATTTATTTGTCGGAAACCATTTCTAAAGTTAAATATATAAAACCTGAAATTTATGAGACTGTTATTGCTTCTAAAGTTAGTGGGGATTCTAATGGAATCAGCTTCAACACTGCAATGGATGTTGACTTCAATATATACAATAATACAATCAGTATAAACAATGATATTATTTCTCCAATTGCAGATTATGCTTTTAATTACTATAAATACAAACTTGAGGGTGATTTTTATGACAAAGACGGCCACTTAATTAATAAAATTAAAGTAATTCCCAAGCGCGAAAATGACCGTGTATTCTCAGGCCATATATATATAGTTGAAGATAGCTGGGCCCTTTTTGGAATTGACTTAAAAGTAAGTGGAACTCAAGTCCAAATTCTGCCTGCAGAAGAAATTAAAATTATACAAAATTTAAGCTATGATAAAAAAGCTAATCATTGGTTTTTAAGATCACAAACAATTAACTTTAAATATAGTTTATTTGGCTTTAAAGGAAATGGAAGCTTTGTAGCAAATTACAGCAACTATGATTTTGATTTTAAAAATAATAACAACCAAAATAAGAATGAAATTTTAGCATTTGAAAAAGATGCAAATAAACAAAAAAACATTTATTGGGATAAAAAAAGACCTGTGCCCTTAACTAATGAAGAATTAAATGATTACCAAAGAAGGGATAGCATTGAAAGCACAAGAACTTCAAAAAAATATCTAGATTCAATTGACAAAGTTGAAAATAAATTCAAGGTTGGTAAACTGTTTAGCGGTTATAATTATAATAAAACTCACAAAAAAGAAAGCATTAGCATTTCAGCTCCAATCACTGGTATATCATTTAATACGGTACAAGGCTATAACCTGTCATTTAGTGGGAATTACACAAAAAAATTAAATGATTACAAGACCTATATGAGATTTAGTTCACTTTTAAACTATAGTTTTGAAACTGACAGATTGAGAGCTGGGATAGAGAGTTATTACAGATTTAATGCCATAAATAATGCCGCTTTAAGATTAAGTCTTGGAACAAAAACAGAGCAATTTAACAACAACAACCCCATTTCTAAATTTCAAAACACAATAAGTTCATTGTTTTTTGAACAAAATTTTATGAAAATATATGACAGATACTTTGCAAAAATTAATTATGGCATGGAACTGTTTAATGGGTTAAGCTTTGATACTAGTTTAAGCTATGAAAAAAGAAAACCTTTATATAATTCAACTGATTATGTATTGTTCCCTAAATCAAATATTGATTATACGAACAACAATCCCCAAAACCCAAATGATCCTTTAATCGACTCATTTTTTAACCACAAAATTTTAAAATTTGATTTAGGGTTTAGAATCAGATTTGGAGAAAAATTTATGACATATCCTGACGTTAAAGTTGGAGTTAGTAACCCTGACTACCCCCAATTATTCATCAAATACATCAAAGGATTTAGTTCTAATATTGATGATTATAATTTTGAACACCTAAGTGCAAGATTATTTCAAGAAGCTAATCTGAAATCTTTTGGGTTTTTAAGATATAATGTTACTGGGGGTACTTTTTTTGATAATAAAAAAATTAGCTTGATAGATTTAAAACACTTCAATGGAAATCAAACACATATTATAACAAATGGAAATTATATGTCAACCTTTAAAAATTTACCATATTATGATTACAGCACTTCCAGCAATTATATAGAATTTCATTTGGAGCATAGCTTCAAAGGATTTATCATGGGAAAGATTCCGTTTTTGAACAAGCTAAATAATAACCTTGTTATTGGCATGCATGGCATTTCAACAAAAGAAAGAAAACCCTATAATGAATTTAATATAGGAGTTGATAATTTAGGATGGAAAAAATATAGGTTTCTGAGAATTGATTATGTTAAAACATTTTCAAGCGGTTTATCAGACAATTCAATAGTTTTTGGATTAAGCCTTTAGGTCCTATTTTCAAGCATTGGTACAAATTTAAATTTTCCAAACTCCAACTTATCGAATAATTTTATATCGCGTCTTTCGTATGTTGTCATAGTTTGTTCATCTTTACCAATAGGGATTACCAAACGACCTCCAATTTTCAATTGAGCCAATAAAGATTTAGGAACATTTGGTGCACCAGCAGTGACAATTATTCGATCAAATGGTGCTTCGTCTTTCAGACCTTTATAACCATCTCCAAATATCAAGCGTTTTGGATGATAACCTACTTTGGGTAAAAAAAGACTGACTTTCTTAAAAAGTTCAAGCTGACGTTCAATGCTGTAGACATCGGCCTTTAACTCGCATAAGATGGCTGTTTGATAACCACTGCCTGTTCCTATTTCGAGAACTTTTTGTTTTGCCTTTACATCCAATAATTGAGTTTGAAAAGCTACTGTATATGGTTGTGAAATGGTTTGATTTGCACCTATTGGAAAAGCTTTGTCTTGGTAAGCATGATCTAAAAATCCAGAATCCATAAACCAATGCCTTGGCACATTAGCCACAGCCTCCAATACCAAATCACTTTCAATTCCCTTAGACCTTAAATTTTCAACAAGTTTTTGTCGAAGGCCCCTATGTTTGTATGAGTCTACCAATTTCAACAAATTGTTTCCCAAAATTAAGGAAAGAATAATATATAAAAATTAAATATTTAAATAATTTGGTATTTTAGGTTTTACATATATAAATTCAATAGATTAATATTAAAATATTTAATTTTGTTAAAAATTTATAATATGCTTAAAATTGGTGTACTTGGAGCTGGACATCTAGGTAAAATTCATTTGAAATTATTAGAAAAATCAAAGAAATATAAGCTTGTTGGCTTCTACGATCCGGATATTGCAAAAGGGAAATTAATTGCAAAGGAATTTAATTTCACCTACTACAATAAATTAGAAAAATTAATTGATGAGGTAGATGTCATTGATATTGTCACACCAACTTTGTCTCATTATAGCTCTGCAATACAAGCAATAACAAAAGGTAAACACATATTTATTGAAAAGCCAATAACTAGTACTTTAGAAGAAGCAGAGCATTTAAAATTGCTGCTTTCTGAAAATAATGTAAAAGGCCAAGTTGGACACGTTGAGCGTTTTAATCCAGCTTTTACAGCCGTTAAATCAGAAATTAAAGATCCAATGTTTATCGAATCACATAGATTAGCAGAATTTAATCCTAGGGGTACTGATGTCCCTGTGGTTCTTGACTTAATGATACACGATATAGACATCATTCTTTCTGTGGTCACCTCTCCTGTGGTATCGATTCAAGCAAGCGGAATTTCAGTTATAAGTAATACACCAGATATTGCTAATGCTAGAATTGAATTTAAAAATGGTTGCGTTGCGAATTTGACAGCTAGTCGAATTTCACTAAAAAATATGAGAAAAAGTAGGTTTTTTCAAAAAGACACTTACATAAGTATAAATTTTCTGGATAAAAAAGCAGAAATTGTCAAAATGAAAAATGCCCCTGAAATTCCAGGTGATTTTGATATAATTTTACAAAATGCTGAGGGTGAAAAAAAGCAGATATATTTTGAAAACCCCAACATTAAAGAAAATAATGCGATTTTAGACGAATTAGAATCATTTGCAGATGCTATCAAAATGAATAAAAATCCGATTGTCACTTTACATGATGGTACAAATGCGTTGAAAGTTGCATTGGAAATTATAAATTGCTTCTAATTTTATTAAACCCCTATTTTTATAATGGATTATGTCAAACCATTTCGAGCTGTAAGACCAAAATCTGAACTAATGGAAAAATTTTGTACCCATTCGCACACAAATAAAAGTAAAGATGATTTAAAAAAAATATTATCAAAAAATCCAAACTCCTTTTTACAAATAATTAGTGACAGTGCTCTTGCTAAGAATGAAATGTCCTTAAAAAATCGCTACAAAAAAGTGAAAATTAAATATGAAGAATTAAAAAAGAAAGGAATTATAAATAAAGATCCTTATGAAGGTTTTTACATTCATGAAATAAATTTAAATGGGAATAAATATACAGGATTAATAGCTTTGGCTCCATTACGAATCTATGAACAAGGAATAATAAAAAAGCATGAGTCTACTATTGAACATAGAGAAAAGCTTTTTGAAAATTATCTAAAAGAAACTAGATTTAATGCTGAACCAGTTTTAATAGCACATAATTCAAATGAAACTCTGTCGTTATTGATGATCAATTTAAAAAAGAAAAAACCAACCAATATTTTAAAGTTTAGAAAAAATGAAATTCACAAATTTTGGTATGTCAGAAATATTTTCTCCATTAATAAAATTATAAATGAATTCAACAATATAAAATCCTTTTTTATTGCTGATGGACACCACAGAACAGCTTCTTCGTACAGACTTTCAAAAAATGAAACCAATGTCAATAACAAATATTTTATGGTATTTCTTATACCATTTAATGAACTTAAATTCAAATCGTACAATAGAATAATAAAAAAAATTGATGGATTTGTCGGAAAGGAATTTTTAAAAAAATTAAAAGAAAAATTTAACATAAAAATTCAAAAGGAGGAAAAAAACGCAGGCCTTTGCATGTACTTAAACGGACGAAATTATTCTTTATCTTTGAAAAAAAAATTTATTGAAAACAATTCTCCACTGTACAAACTCAACTCCTTTGTCCTACAAGAAAAAATATTGAAACCGATTTTAGGAATTCAAAATCCTAGAAATCAGAAAAAACTTTTATATACCCAAAAAAGTTTAAAAAAAATAATCAATCATTTCGATCCCAAAAAATTTGAAATTGCTTTTGGTCTAGAACCTGTTTCGATTGAGGATCTCAAGAATGTTGTTGAAATGGGTCTATTGATGCCGCCTAAAAGTACCAATATTTTTCCAAAATTAAGAAGTGGCCTAACCATTTACGAACTTTAATATGACCATAAAAAATAATCTGCAAAAAATAAAAAATAGCTTACCCAAAAAAGTTACATTAGTTGCTGTATCAAAAACAAAACCCATTGAAGATTTAATGGAAGCGTATAAAGCTGGTCAACGTATTTTTGGAGAGAACAAAGTTCAAGAAATAGTTAGTAAATATCCCCAAATGCCCTTAGATACTAAGTGGCACATGATTGGACATCTACAGAGGAATAAAGTGAAATACTTAGCACCATTTATTGACCTGATTCATGGAATTGACAGTTTAAAACTTTTGAGGGAAATCAATAAACAGGCCATAAAACATGACCGAATTATTAAAGGGCTGATTCAAATAAAAATTTCTAATGAAATTACAAAATTTGGTATGACAGCTAATGAAGCTCGGGAAATGTTTTGTTCCGATGAATTTAAAAACTTAAATAACGTAAAAATTATCGGGGTTATGGGAATGGCAAGTTTTACAATAAATAAATCTCAAATAAGAAAAGAATTTTTGAATCTTAAGCTAATTTTTGATTCCTACAAAGAATTCAATCCAACTATGGAAGTTATTTCCATGGGAATGAGTGGAGATTATAATTTAGCAATTGAATGCGGAAGTAATATGATTCGTATTGGCAGTAGTATTTTTGGTAGTAGATGATTTTAAAATAGTTTAAAATTTACACGATAGTAGACATAGAAACCACTGGAGGAAAGTATAACGAAGAAGGAATAACCGAAATTGCTATATACAAACACGATGGCCACAAAATTGTTGATCAATTTATTAGCTTAATTAACCCGAAACGAAAAATTCAGCCCTATGTACAAAATTTAACCGGAATTTCAAATAAAATGTTAAGAAACGCCCCAGAGTTTTTTGAAGTGGCTAAACGAGTTGTTGAAATAACCAACGAGTGCGTACTGGTTGCTCATAATGCTAAATTTGATTACCGAATTTTAAAATTAGAATTTTCGCGGCTAGGGTTTCAATTTGAACGAAAAAGTCTTTGCACGGTTGAATTATCAAAAAAACTAATCCCTGGCTTACCATCTTACAGCTTAGGTAAATTAGTGAGGTCATTAGGAATACCAATTAGTGACAGACATAGAGCTTCCGGGGATGCTTTGGCAACAATAAAATTATTTGAAATACTCCTAAATCGCGATTTAACAAAAGAAGTTATTAAAACATCTATTAGAATTAAACCCAAACTTCAAGTTGAACCCAAACTTTCGTCACTTATTGAATCTGTGACAAGTGATACTGGAATTTATTACATGTATAATTGCAATGGGGAAATAATATACATCGGAAAAAGCAAAAACATAAAAAAGAGGATTAACCAACATTTTATAGGCCAGACTCCTAAATCAAAAAAAATTCAACTAGAAGTTTCAACGATAACGTATGATAAAACAGGTAGCGAATTATTGGCTCTTTTAAAAGAAAATGCTGAAATCAAACAGCACAAACCCAAATTTAACAGGGCATTGCGACGAACTATTTTTACTCATGGTCTATTCAGTTTCACAGACCAAAATGGATATAAGAATCTGAAAGTTCAAAAAATTAAATTAAATGAAAGACCCATAATTACATTTTCTAACATTAAAAGTGGAAAAAATTTTGTTAGCAGACTCGTAGAAAAATATGAACTATGCCAAAAACTATGTGGTATTTATAATAATAAAAGTAATTGCTTTCACTTCATAATCAAAAAGTGCAATGGAGCCTGTATTGAAAAAGAACCATTGGAATTATACAACATGAGGGTAGAAAAAGCATTGAAAAATTACAGTCTAAATTCCAAAAGTATGATAGTGATTGACAAAGGTAGGGACCTTGACGAACGCAGTGCTGTATGGCTAGAAAATGGTATTCTTAGGGGCTATACTTATTTCAATTTAAATCATCAAATAACTAATCTTGATGTACTGTCAAATCTAATTACCCCACTGGACCATAACAAAGATTCTCAACATATTGTTCAAAGCTATATAAGAAGAAATAAAAAATTAAAGATAATTTATCTGTAAATCTGAATTAAAAAATTAGCTAGTATTAAATCTGGTTTTAAATTGTAATTTTGTTTTGAATGTTATGAATAAATACGTCATTTCAATTGTTGGCCCTACGGGGATTGGAAAAACAAAGCTCAGTTTAAAACTCGCTAAGTTTTACAAAACTGAAATTATTTCTGCAGATTCAAGACAGTTCTACAAAGAAATTGCAATTGGAACCGCATCGCCTTCTGCAGCAAATTTGAAGGAAATAAAGCATCACTTTATTCACCATAAGTCTATACTACAGCCATATAGCGTAGGGGATTTTGAAAAAGATGCAATAAATTTAATACAGCTTTTACATCAAAAAAAATCTATCATAATATTAATTGGAGGTTCGGGACTTTACATTGATTCAATAACTAAAGGGTTGAACAGTTTTCCAAAAACGAATCCAGAAATTCGTGCAAAATTAAATTTAATATTTAAAAAAAAAGGGGGCGAATTTCTTGCTAACGAATTGAAACGTGTAGATCCAATAACATATGCAAAAATAGATTTAAAAAATCCAAGAAGGATTATTAGAGCTCTTGAAATTTACAGATCTAGCGGAAAAAGTTATAGTAGCTTTTTGGGCAAGGAAAAAAATAGCAGAAAATTTAAAATCATTAATCTAGGACTGACGGCGGAGAGAAAAATTATTTATAATCGTATAGATAAACGGGTTGAAAAGATGATGGAAAACGGTTTATTACAAGAGGCTAGATCAGTTTATGAATATAGACATTTAAATGCCCTCAACACAGTTGGGTACAAGGAACTATTTAAATATTTTCAAAAAAAAATTAGTTTAGAGGAAGCAATTGAGGAGATTAAAAAAAATACACGCCGGTATGCAAAGCGACAAATAACTTGGTTTAAAAAGCAAAAAAATACCACATGGTTTGACTATAAATCGAATTTGGATGCTATCCTCGACCAAATCAACAAAGAAATTCAACCTTAAGGATTAATCACTAATCTAAAACCCTCACCATGAATATTTAAAATTTCAACTTTTGGATCCAGTTTCAAATACTTGCGAAGCTTAGCTATGTAAACATCCATACTTCTAGACGTGAAATAATTATCGTCTCTCCATATCTTAGTAAGCGCTATTTCCCTGGGCATAAGATCGTTTACATGAAGAGCTAGTAATCTCAAAAGCTCATTTTCTTTTGGCGAAAGTTTAATTTGAGTCTCATTTTCATGAGTTAAAAAACGAAGTCTTGAATTTAACTTAAAGCTACCTATTTCAAATTCAAACTGTTTACTATCTGCAATACTATCAACCGTCTTTCGCTGAATCATAGCCTGAATTTTCATTAACAATACTTCGCTATCAAAAGGCTTATTAAGATAGTCATCGGCACCGACCTTGTAGCCTTTTAAAACATCTTCCTTCAATGATTTAGCCGTCAAAAAAATAATTGGTATTTCTTTATCTTTTTCTCTGATTTCTTGGGCAAGAGTAAAGCCGTCTTTATAAGGCATCATTACATCCAAAATACAGAGATGGAAATCTGATTTTTTAAATTTCTCAAAGCCTTCCATGCCATTTTTAGCTAAAACAACTTCATAGTTATTGATTGTTAAATATTCTTTTAGAACGGTTCCAAAATTTGGATCATCCTCTACAAGTAATATACGTTTTGCGATCTCTTCCATTGTTTCTATTATTTATTATGTTATTAAAGGTAATTTTATAGTGAAAGTACTTCCCTTTCCCTTTTCACTTTCGACAGTAATAATACCTTGATGATTGTCTACAATTCTTTTAACATTAGCTAGACCTAAGCCATGACCTTTGACATTATGTACATCCCCAGTATGTTCCCTGTAAAACTCTTCAAAAATTTTCTTTTGAGCCATTTTACCAATTCCTATTCCTTGGTCTTTAACCATTAATAATATGTTATTGCCTACGTTTTCAGTAATTATATCAATTTTTGGAGCTCCCTCAGAATATTTAACTGAATTGTCGAGAATATTAACAATAACATTAGTAAAATAAGAATCATTGGCAAGAATTGATGATTTTTTAGCTTTAAAGTCGGTATTTATGTATCCTTTTCGATCTTTGACAATTAATTCAATATGCGTCACAGCATCATTGACTAAATCATGTAGTTCCAGTCTATCTTTACTAATCATTAATTGCTTTTTCTGGAGTTTCGAAATACGAAGGACATTTTCAACTTGAGCATTCATTCTTTTATTTTCATCTTTGATCATTGATATGTAATCTTTAACCTTCTGCTTATTGTTAAATATTTTAGGATTTTTTATAGCATCTAACGCCAAATTTATAGTGGCGATTGGAGTTTTGAACTCATGAGTCATATTATTAATGAAATCAGATTTCATTTGAGATATTTTTCTTTGTTGAATTAGTTGATAAACGGCACTCATATAACCTACAATTATTACCAAAGTAAAAATGAGCGAAAGAAGTGTTAAAACTACAACAACTTGTTCATCCTTGGTTTGGAGAATATTATTAATGTAATAAGCCTGAACAAAGATAATTCCAATAAGAGATAAACTCATGAGTATAACTAATATTGAGAATAATCTATTGTTCATCTAACAAAATTAAAATTTTTAGTATACTTTGGTTTTTTTTTAACTTCTTATTAACTAAAATGTTAAAAATATAGATTTACCGGCACAATTTAATAATTTCATTATGAATATTATAAACTTCTTTCCGTGTTTTTTCCAAATCAGTATTATTAATTACAAAATCGGAGTTTTTTATCTGTTGTGATGAGTCAAGTTGATTAGACATTATTAATTCTATTTCTTGAACAGATTTACCATCTCTTTCTACAAGTCGCTTAATTCTAACACCCTTGGAGGCTGTGACGGTTAAAATAAAATTATATGCATTCTCTGCACCAATTTCAAATAAAATTGCCACCTCCTTTACAACATATGGTGAATTTTGAAATTTTAACCACTCTTTAAAATGAATTTTAACTGCAGGATGTACAATTGAGTTTAGTTTTACCAGCATTGATTTATTGGAAAAAACAAGCCTTGAAATATAGGATGTATTAAGTAAATTATTTTCATAGGCATTGACTCCAAAAAGCGCTGTTATTTTTTCTTTCAGTACTGGAGAGGTATTCATCAATAATTTTGCCTCATTGTCTGCATTATAAATAACAACACCTAAATCCTTGAACATACTGGCAACCATTGTTTTACCAGATCCAATTCCACCAGTAACTACCAATACTTTAGTTTTCATTTTTATTTAATATGTATTGTAATTTATTAACCATGAGTGAAGCAGATTTTATTTTATCAGATTTAAAAACAAGACGGGGTATTAAAATATTATTTGCTAAATCGATATCATTAAAATCACACTCAACCCTAAAATCTGAGGTTGAAACACTATTAAACGAGCTTAGGCTAGTATAAAATATGAGATCTATTTTATGGGGAAATGTAGAGATTGTATAATTTTCTGGTAAATTAATAATGTTTAAAGGAAGACTAATCTCTCCCTCGGTAAATCTTTCTACTTGGCCTTTGAGACTGACTTGATCTTTAGAGAATTTAATATTTTCTAAAGCCTGAAGTCCAATTGATTGATTAATATCCGATTTTAAATCCATTAATTCCAATAGAATTGTTGAAACACTTTCAATGGGATCAATTAACCTTTTTGGACCAATCAAATCAATAGAATCAGGGTATGGTTTCAAACGATTTGTAAAATCGAAGCCGGTTGCAAAACTGATATTAGAATTAATTTTTACTAGCACCCTCTTTACCGATTGTTTATCATATGTAAATTTAACAACACTGGGCGCAATATTTTTTATCTCAAGGTCCTTGCCAAAGACTTTGTAAAGAGAAGATTTTTGTGAATCTTGATCCCAATAATGATAATTTTGGTCCTTTCGGAGGTTTGAAAAATCGACATTTAATTTTAGATCTTTAAAGACGAATTTAAGCAAACTAAACCCCTGAGCTGAAACATCGACCGAAATAAATTTTGGTTCATTTTGTGTTAAAAGCTCTTCTTTTTGTAAGTTGGTCGGAACTAACTCTACCTTAAATGTTTGGGTTGTATAGTTTGAGAGATTCGTGAGCACCGAAACGATTAGCGAAAGAAATAACAACAACACAAATACATTCAAATGTCTAATTTGAATCCAGTTTTTTAATCTATTGCTTTTATCTTCTTTCATCAGGTTTTAAAAAAAAACTTTGAAAACAAAACAGTATCCGGTTTTCTTGAAATTTTCAACTTAACATTGGACTTAAAAAATCCAAGTCCATAAGCAAAAAATTGAACCATGAGAGTTGGTAGACATAAAACACTCGTAACCAAATCAACAGTTGAATTAAAGGCTACTAAAAATACTACCAAAAAATATAATCCATATCCATATAACAACCAATTAAAATTGAATAATATTAGTATCAAACTTATTATAAATCCAATAGTAAATAAGGAAGGAAACCAATACGCAATTTTTCTTGAGTGTGGATACCATTTATTTAAAATAGGTCTGACTTGACCGAACTTATACATTTGTATAAAAAACTTTTCCAATGTCATTCGACGTTTGTGATAGACAAAGGCTTTTGATATTAAGCGTAACTTATACCCCATATCTTTCAATCGAATTGAAAGATCAGGGTCTTCACCTGGATGTATATTACCAAAACCTCCAGAAGCTTGAAACGCCTCTTTAGAAAGACCCATATTGAAACTTCTTGGTTCATAGCCTTCAACCTCTTTATCACCGCCACGAATACCACCTGTTGTAATAAATGAGGTCATAGTAAAATTTATAGCCTTTTGAAACTCAGAAAAATTATGCTTGGCAGCATCAGGACCTCCAAAACAATCTACATAAGATGCTTTTAAAAAATTTATTACTTCAGAAAGATATTGCTTTGGGAGAATACAATCAGAATCTAACACAATAAAATAATGCCCCTTGGCTTTTCGCATTCCATAATTTCTTGAATCACCAGGTCCAGTATTTTTCTTGTAGTAATAGTTTATATTTAATTTAGACTGGAACTGTTCTACAATTAGTCTGGAATCCAAACTTGAACCATCTTCAACTATAATTACCTCAAAAGTTTTTGGAATATCAAGCTCAATAAAGCTTTCCAGTAGTTCCCTTATTTCTTCTGGGCGGTTGTATACGGGAATGATAAAAGAAAAATCACTGGCAATCATATAACAAATTTAAAAAATGCATTTGAATTACAAGCATAAAAAAACTCCGCCGAGGCGGAGTTTTCTTTTTTTGGTTAATGAAAAATTACTTTTTCAACACTCGTACAGTCTCTACTGAATTATCAATTGAAACTTTTACGAAGTAGGCACCAGCTTGCATCTCAGCCATATCAACCGTACAGTCTAAACTGTTTGGCTTCTGACTTAGAACAACCTGTCCAAGCATGTTGTAGACAGTGATGTCATCAACATTCTTCTGTGCTCTAATTGTTAATTGATCATTAACAGGATTTGGGTAGTATGAGAATAATCTCACACCTTGGTTGTCATCAACTCCAAGTGAAGTTGAAGAAATACTAAAGTTATCTATGAAGAAGTCAATATCTTGAGTTCCTCCTGCATCACTAGACGCAAAGAATGCAAACATAGTATCGTTATATCCAGTTAATTCAATTTCTGGCATCGCTGCTCCAGCTAATCCTGGGCTGTTTGTAGCATCCCAACGATACATTTCAGACCACGATGCGCCACCATCACTAGTTACTACTAAGGCAACGAAATCGTCATCTTCCCAGATAGCATCTAGTTGTTCACCCCATTCAGTTGCTGCTGCATCTACATTCAAATAGTAAGTTCCAGCTGACAAGTCAAACATAGGTGAGATCAAATATTCATCTACAGTTGTTGTGTAAATATTAATCTTAGCAGCACCGGTTGTACCGTCATTTGCGAAACCATCCGCTATCCACAAAGATGTAGTTATTGTTGGATCTGGAGTCCCAAAAGGACCTTGACTTTCTGTCCATAAATCTCCAGGGAATGTTGCGAAATCGTTCAAGTAATCTGGAACGATAGGCGCTGGTAATGTAAGGAATGATACACTACTCCAAGCACTTACAACACCACCATCACAAACTGTTCTCACATAGAAATCATATGTTGTATTTCCTGAAAGGCCAGTTAAAGTTACTGAATTGTCAGATGTGGCTGTGCCAGTCTCAGCTGGTGCCTCACCACCAACAACAACCTGGTATTCAAAAGAACCAGCGTCTGATGTCCAAGAAACGGTTGCACTATCAGCAAAAACAGCGTCAACTGTTAAAGCATCAGGCGCCACACATGATGGCGCTACACTCGTAACTGAAAGTGTTAAACACATTACAATATCGTCAGTCCAAGCATCAGCGTCATTAGATGTTAGCGTCAATGAGGTAA